>Ga0302296_1002072_pt1 | contig 13794 bp, 17 predicted proteins | sample III_Fen_N3_1_FD_194546 | JGI IMG/M metagenome (GOLD analysis project Ga0302296, IMG submission 194546) | Peat permafrost microbial communities from Stordalen Mire near Abisko, Sweden - III_Fen_N3_1 | ecosystem: Environmental > Terrestrial > Soil > Wetlands > Permafrost | place: Sweden: Abisko... | reverse complement strand
CCAATTGAAACCGAATATCCACGGGTTAAAAGTTCGAGAAAGACAATGTTTTCGAGTTGACCAGATATAGCTTCGGGTGTATAACCGACTGTAGCATAACGAAAGCCAATATCGGCCATATAATATTTTTCATGTGTTTCAAGTATTCTTCTTCCTTTTACATCAAAACGGCGTACTTGCTCAAGAATCATCGCATTACAACAGTAATGAATGTAATTCAATACCGTATCGACAGAAACCGAGCGATGCTGCGATTTCATAAATAGAGAAATGTTTTTAGCTGTAGTAATATTTCCGCAAGTATCAATGATGTATTTTGTAATTAAATCAAGCATTGCAGAATCACGAATGTTGTACCGAACAACAACATCTTTGAGCAACACCGTACTATAAACCGATTGCAGGTATTGTCTAATAATACTGTCTTCCATTTCCAAATGATGAATGCCAGGGAAGCCTCCATATTTCAAGAACAAATCGAAATTCGATTCTTGATTCTGCGTGACATTTTTTGTTTTCAATAATTGTGTAAATTCGGCATACGAAAGGGTATACATTCTAAATTCAACATATCGACCCGATAAAAGTGTCGCCAGTTCTGATGACATAAGTCTAGCGTTTGAACCTGTTATATAAATATCATAGTTTTGCTGTGCCAATAATGAATTTACAGCTTTTTCCCACGATTCAATTTCCTGAATCTCATCAATAAAGACGTAATATTTTGTTTTAGTTGCAACCGATTTTGAACTTATGTATGCATGTAAATCTTTATACGTAAGTATTGAATCAAATTCAAAAAGCTCTTTGTTAATAGAAATGATACTCTCTTCATCAACACCATTTTCTTTAATCAATGCAATTAATTGCTGCATTAATGTGCTTTTGCCACATCGTCTAATTCCTGTGATAGCTTTAATCATTGGTTTTCCAATGAATGGCTTAATCAAATTTATGTACGAACTTCTATTTATCATTAGTCTATTGTTTTAACAAATATAGTATTAAAATTCAAGACTAGTCGAATAAATACTATAAATATGATTTTGTTCGACTATAAACGATTTGTTTTTTTTGGTTTTCTTTGTTGATAGATTAGAATTTAAAGATAAATACAATTTCAATGTAGATCATGTGTAATGGTCAATAATTAATTATTCGATTAATAAACGTATAAGATTAACAAGTACAATATTTTACGCTTTAATTCTATCTGGCATTTTTATAAAATTACACGTTTATTGATTCCCTATAAACGCATAACAAACGTTTACTGTAATTTTTATACGGATAAATAAAATAGTATTAAATAATTTACATTAAAGAAACTTACAATACTGATATTCTTATATATACACGTTTATTAGACGCATATTAATTGGCTTACACCATTTCATTGTTAATCATTTTTACAACTTCTTCCATTTCTAATTCTTCAAAATATTTTCTAATAAATTTCAAATCATCATTATTTTTAGGTAATGTACCTTTTAGTGGATTACGAACTAATTTGTAAATATTTCCATGATGTTTACTTGTTAGAAAATAGATAAATCGAGCAATTGCTGTTTTATCAACATCTTTAACTTGGCAATATTTCATTAGATAATGAATCGCTAAAACTTGACGAGCCATTGTAAATTCTTCAATTTCTTTTTTGTGTTCTTCATTTGAGATAACAACATCGGAATCACTCATTTTATTTCCTAATGGCGTGTATTTATGCCTTTCTGAATCAAGAAACTCCAAAAAAAGTTCGCATGTTTTATATTCGGCAAATGCCCAAATGATATCATCATCAGAATATCTATCAAGCAATTGGATTTCAGGTTCACGTTCTTTATCTCTATCTTCATTAATATGTTTAACCCCGTCTTCATCAATATACGATGTATAGATGAAACTTTTGTCATTATCGTACAAATGTAGATTGAATTGCTTTTTCCGTAGTTTTTTGATCGAATTAGCTACAGGCATTCCAAGTCGATAATCATCTTCCATGTCATCAATTAAATCTTTGTATTCCTCATTCATAACAATCCTTAATTCGGTTGTTGCTTTCATTCGCTTTTCATATTGCTCAATGGCGTAAAGTTTGTCTTTTGCTCGCACAATACGTTTTTCGTAGGCATTATAAAATCGTTTGTAATGTCTGTCAATATGTTGTTGCATAATGGTATCGAGGTTTGTTTCCATCGGTTTGATTTTTAAAAGGTTATTTTTCTTCTTTTTATTTATAAAACTGGTAATTTCAATATCTCTTTGCGTTTCTTTTCATCAATAATCTTGGCATAAATCTCGGTTGTAGCTATATCGGAATGACCTAACAGTTTGCTCACCGTGTAAATGTCCATGCCACTTGTTAAACAGATTGTTGCAAATGAATGTCTAGCTGCATGAAAATGAATATCCTTATTTACTCCCGATTTCGCACCCCAAAGTTTTAACAGATTTCGAGCATTTCGTTCAGATGGTAAACGTTCAAAGATTTTCCCCGACAAATTTGGTTCAGCCTTTACCACATCAAGCACTTTACATGCTGAATCGGTTAAGGGAACTCGCAGGATTTTCCCCGTTAGTTTCTGCATTTTCGCTGGACGAATTTGCATATATCGCTCCAGTTCTTCACTTGCTGTTTGTTCTTCTTTAATGTCATCCCAACGTAATTCCTTTAAATCCGAAATTCGTAATCCTGTAAAACAAGAGTACAAAAATGCCAAACGCAAATGTGGATGTGATTCAAATGGCGTTGCTACAAGCATTGCAACTTCGTCAATATCTAATGTTACTCGTGGAATTTCATGTTTTGTTGGTAATTTATATTTCTTAAAAGGATTTCGGGAGATTAAATCCTCTTTGTAAGCATCGTTCAATCGTGCCCTAAGAATTGATAAATACGATAAACATCCATTGTTCGATACTCTCAATAACAGATATGAATTGAATTCATCGAGCCATTCGGGTGTAACTTCCGAAAATAAGACATCTTGCCCATCTGTAAAGCCTCTGAGATGCAGAATTACCGTTCGAAGTCTTTCATCGTGAAATTTATAATAGGATTCGTCGAGATATGCCAAAAATGATTTTTGGGAAGCTGTTTGTTTGGGTTTTACTCCACGAATTTCACCAACGAGTACTAATTCCCTTTTTGACCGTATATCCTCGGCAAGAGTCATTGTATCTCTATCAACAGCTAATATGTTCTTTACCTTTGAGTAATCCTTGCTCACTTGAATGCCCAAGAATTCATATTGCCGTTTTTTATGTCCGCTGGTATCTGATGAATAGATATCGAAATACAAGCTGAAATTGCCCGAACTGAGCGGTTTGTATCGAAGTTTTATCATATTACATGAATTTTGGGAATTTACCTATTTCTTCTTTTTTCTTTTCGTCAACTATTTTCGCATACACTTGTGTGGTATCAATATGTGTATGCCCAAGTAATTTACCAACGGTGTAAATATCAATACCAGCTGTAAGACTTAACGTTGCGAAAGTATGTCGAGCTAAATGAAAGTGAACATGTTTCTTGATTCCAGCCTTAATTGCCCATTTCTTAACATGATAACTACATAAATCCTTATTCGGAAGCTTTGGAAATACTAAATCATTTTGTTGCGATTTATTGATTTTCTTCTTGTTCAGAAAAATTGAGATAGCTTGTTGCGACAATGGTACGTTTAATAAATTCCCTGTTGTTTTGGTCGTTTTAACTGGTCGTAATTGCATCGTATAACGTTGTTCAAGTTCATTCTCCACGCTTTTTTCTTCTGTAATTTGTGAATAACTGAGATTTTGAACATCAGAATGACGTAAGCCTGTAAAACAGGAGAACAAGAAACCTTGGCGAATATCGTCTTCAAACCATGTTTCGGTTTCGTTCATTGCTCTCAACTCTGCTAGTGTTAGATAACCTCTATCCACTTCTTGTTTGTGAGGCATCTCAAATTTTGCAAATGGATTTACGCTGATGATTTCATCTATAAAAGCCTTTGAGATAACTTGCTTTAATAGTTGTAAGTGTTTTACAACGGTGTTGCGAGCAATTTTTGTTTCAAGATATTCAGCAAAATCGTTGAGAAATGTCAACGAAACATCAGAAAAGAGTGTGTCTTTCTTATTACTAAATCCCTTTAAATGTTGGAGTAAATAGATGTAACTATCTCGTTTTGTTCTATCGGATTCAGCTTGAATATATTTCAATAACGATTGATTAACACGTTGACCATTATGTGTCAATGTATTTCCGTTACCATTTATTTCTAGTTCTCGTTTTGAAGAAATGCTACGAGCAAGTTCCATCTTTTCCTCATCTTCTTTCAGAATACGGCGGGTGTTGCTATAATCTTTCGATACATAAATTCGCAAGAACTCATAGCTACGCACAGTTTTTCCTTGCTCATTCTTTGTCCGAATGTCAAGATAAACGCTATATTTTCCTGACTGGATTTCTTTATACCGTAATGCTATCATGGTTCTTCAATCTTTTAGCTATTATTTTTACTTTCTGTCTCCTTTGCAATCCCAGTTCTTTGCACATTTGTGTTATAGAGTCGTTTTTCTGTATTGACTTAAACATGAATGTATTTCGAGCTTTAGAAAAACTCAAATCCTTTTGTAAACCTGCCTGATAACCCCAAAGACGAAGTTTTGTAAAGCAATTAGTCATATTAGGAAGTTTATCGAAAACTAATTGATCAGGGGTTTTATCTTTCAAATAGTTCGTTATAATTTCACTAGCTTGTGCATTTAATTCAAGCATGTAAACGGTTTTGGAATAGACATGTGAAAGCGTTAACGAATACAATTTCGATAAACGGTTAACCGATGCAGAAGCGTTAACCGTTTTTAAACCGTTAACTATTTCTAATTCGTTAACCGATTCCATAACATTGTCCCGTTTCAATGTTTTCATATCTTGCCAACGTAGTCCCGAATAGAGTGAGAACAAGAATGCATCACGGATATGAGGATTAAATGTTGTTTGCGACTGAATAAGTAAATCGGTTTCTTCATCGGTTAAATATTCCAAATCTTTAACCGTTAACGGATAATCGGTTAACTGTTTTGAAGGGTTAACCGTTTCGAAACCGTTTTTTCGTGCTAGACTTAGAATAGATTGAAGATGTTGAATCAAAGTTCTTGTGTGATTGACTGAATAGGTAGCCTTACAATAATTAGCAAACTGTTCTACCCATTCCGAATCGATATCGGTTAAAATTGGGTCTTTTGTTAATGCTAGATATTTCTTAAGATGCTTTGTAAAAGCTTTCGTGTACAAAACAAGTCCGTTATTATGTTGTTCTTCGATAAACGACAGTAATGTATTGGTTTCATTTAATGGATTAATGGTGTCGATAGGTGCATCGTTTTTCGTTCTTTCCGCAACAATAGATTGCACAGATTGCATGATAGCTAAATCTTCAGGCAAGACTTTTGATTTCTTGTTATAATCGAATGCTACGTATTGTTTTAAGAATTCATAATGTCTTTCCTTTTTCGTTACGTCATAACAATCGAGATAAATGCTATATTTACCTGAAGCTAGTTTTTTGTACCGTACTGTTACCATATCATTTCTTTTTTGTGTTACTCGTCAGTCACGTTTGAGTAACGCAAAGTAACAAAATATTACATTATTTACCAAATGTATTACTAAACAAAAAAGCCTTAAAAAGCCTCTATAAATCATTATATAAAGGCTTTAATAAAAATATAATAAACACAGCAAAATATATTAGCAGTTAATTCTACCGTTGGGAGAATAAAAGTATCGAAGAACGCATTGATATTATAGATGCTGTTTTGCTTCATGCCATCATAAGCAACAAGCGATAACATTGAATAAATTTCGAGTGGAGAATTAGAGAATGGTGTAGCTGTTAATAGCATCACATTGTTTCCAAAAGTTCGTTGAATGTAGTTAGCGTGAAAGAATGCTTTGATTCCAGTTTCCGAAACTGCTGACGTAACATTGTAACGTTTATTTCCTTCATCATCGCTCTTTACACTTTCAAAGACGTTTTTGCATCGGTGAGCTTCGTCAATAACAAGATAATCAAAGCCCATTGTGTCAATGTCACAAACGGTATTCTTTTCGCCAAGTCCAATTTTTTCACGATACTTTTGGTAATCTATTTCTGCATCACGAGCCGATTTATCGGAACTTTGACCAAGGATATTTACTAATTCTATGAATAGCGTTTCCGATACATTTGCTGAAAAACCTATTTGTTTAAAGCCTTCGTAAGTAACAAGTGTAATAGAATTTTCGGGAACTGCTTTGCTAAAATCGAGCTTTCCTTTTATGTCAGTTCCTATGTTGCTCCAGTCATTTAATGTGATTCCTGTGTATGATAAAACACCAGGAACAAATTCCTTTGAATTCTTGTCGGTGTAACCTATAATTTCGCCAATCCATTTTTTGTAAGTTGGCTTGGGGACAACTACTAAGGGACGTTTACATTTGCCTGAATATAGGTTCGCAGCAATGTTTATAATAGCTGTCATAGTTTTCCCGACTCCTACATCGAAGGCACATATACCGCTTCCAAGGGCTTCAAAGAAGGCAACACCCTCTCTTTGGATTGGTGTTATTTGTAACATGCCCGACTTAAATCGAGACGAACATTCAAAACCTACAGGTACTCGTTTGTGATTAATATCACTTTGAGCATTAAACATACGATTCCATTTTTCGTCCAATCTTTTTTGGTCTTCGGCCGAAAGTACTTCGTGTAAGAATCGAGAGAACAATTTTTCACCTTCGTTTCGTGCATTGACTTTTAATTCCGCTTTTTGGTCAGAGCTTAGTTCATCATCTTTTAATGGTTTGTTGTAGATGTAATATTCTGCAATATCAATTGCATTGCTTTTGTCAAAGTCTGCCGATTGTAAGGTATAGAGCCATTTCACAAATACATCACGAAGGGAATAGTTGTTGTCACCATCAAATCGTAGACGAACGCTACGATATTTAGTACTGGCTGAATCCTTTTTTACTTGAATCTTGCCGTTTACTTTGGTTAATTGTTCGGCACTTTCGGTATCCATAAACTCGGGACGAACTGAACTGATGCTAAAAGTATTTTTGTTTCGTGCAATTTCTGAGATTGCCATGATTATTGGTCGTTCTCGTGGGTCGTTTTCTGTTACGCTGATTTGTTTGGGAATCGTTTCATCGATGACTTTTTGATGCTTTTCATAAATCGTAGTACCAAAACGTTGTATAATATTTTCTTTATCAATAAGCAACTGATCTTTACGATCGTACATATTCCCATATGAATAAATAGGTAAAGGCATAAAATCGTTTCCACACATAAACATTGCACCATCTTTCACTAATTGTGGAATATCGGAATCGTTAACCTTAAAAAGCTTTGACCATTGTTTCATTGGAACGCCTTGTTTCTGTTTATACCAAATCCAAGCCTTAATTTCTGATTCAGAAATTCCTTCGTTATACATTTTTACAACATCGTTGAAAGCGACTTTTTTGCCTTCAACAAAACCTAATCCTTTAAGATTTGAAGAGTGTTTTAAAACCCTTTCAATTATATTTTTATTGGATTGAATTAATGCAATAATATTGGGCGATAAAGCTCCAAAACCATCTAATCTATTTATTCCGTTAAGTGCATTCATGTGTTTTAATTTAAGAGCTTTAGTAATTTTAATTTTGCAAGTGCTTTTACTTTTATAATTCGTATTCTTTTGTCATTATCAGAGCTTATAATTTTGATAATTTCGTCTTTCGTACCTTTAATTGTAATTGGAAATTCACGACTTGTAGTAAGCAATTCTTGACCTGCAATTTTTTCTGGATGCATAGCAAACCATGTATTGAAAGATGTGATTTCTGTAAATGAAAGTTCAGCATTCGATTCACTTGTTTTTTCGATATATGAATCGATATCTTTTTTAATATCATCATGGACAAAACCATACTTTAACAATTCCACTGGATCACTTTTACCATTTGATTGCGATGAAGAATGAATAGCATTTACAAAAGCTTTAAGTCTAGCTCTATAATATGATGTATTTTTGATCATTAACGAAAGTCAAGTTCTTGTTCTAACTGTGGAATAGCTGCAGATGGTGTCAGTTCTTCTGCAATGATCTTTTTAATAATTAAAGCCTCAATTCTGAGATAAGATTTCATGTTTAAATTGTTTTTTGAGTCGTGAATTTTTGACCAAATTATTGGACTATTTACCTTCGTAATTTTGGCTAATTCTTGCTTGATTTCAAGGCGTAAATCGTCTAGTAATTGCTGATTTTTCATGGTATTTATTTCTTTCGTAAAACAATAATATCAGTTGGAATATCGGAATTTCTAAACACTGCTGGCAATCTATAAGCATCAACTAAATCAGCGTATTTGCCAATCTCATCTTTAGCTTTAGTATAAGATATTCCATTGCGTAAAAAGTTTGATCCAAGGATGTAAATAAGCAATCCATCTTTCTGTAATAATTGCAATCCTTGATAGATAAAAAACTGTTCTATTTGAGGCAATTTGGGCTTTGTAAAATAGGAACTAAAATGGTTCTTATATTTGCCATAAGGTGGGTTTCCAATGACGAGTGAAAATGGGAATTGCGGTAACCACGTTTCACCCTTTTTTAATCGAGAAGTAAATCGTGGTTTTTGCATAAAAGCTGTTTCAAAATAGCCTCGATAAATTGTTGCTCCTTTACATACAATTTCTGCAATTCGAGCTGAAATTGGATTTATTTCAAAGCCAACACATTTTTGTAAATCGGGGGCAAATTCTAAAAAACGACCAGTTGCTACACTTGGTTCAAGTACCATTCCTGACGAATCAAAACCATGTCGATAAGCTAATTTCCACATTAATTCAACGATAAAGTAAGGAGTGAAGAACTCATATAAAAGTCCTTCACCCGTAGCTCCTTGTTTGCCTTGACCTCCCGAACCTTCATACTGTTTGATGTAAGCAATATCACTTTCAGAATAGGATGCTTTCTTTTTGTCCTTTTCTGTTATGAATTGTGCGATTTCATCGTTAAGTGTATGTTGGTTCTTTTTTGCCATTCTATCCTACTTTCTTTTCTAAATCTCGCAATTGAGACTTAATAGATCTGATTACTTTTTTGATTCCTGTTTTCTTTTTTCTTGCCGAAGCAGTTCCGTTTATTGATCTTGTACTTCGACGTTTTTTCGTTTTTCTTGCAACCTTGCGTTTTGCCGTTGTCTTCCTTTTTCTCGTTGTTGTTTTGCGAGTCTTGCTCTTAGCTGGTTTTCGCTTTTTTTTTACTGTCATGGCTTTAATTTTTAGTTATTTGAATTGTTTTGTTGTACACAATTGAGCTATTGGGATTCTTTGCCGTTATGACTTGTTCCAATGTTCTCCTAGATAAAATCCACAACCACGGTCGAATGCGTTTGCCTCGATACACAACTTGAATTATGGTATCGATGGAATGAATGCTTATCCTTTGGGTATCGCAAATTGCGATACCTTTGATTGTGTAAAAATCATCGCGAAATGAAAAGATCTTTGCATGAATGGAATCTTGTAAAAGGCTATCTCGAATTGCAGTATGGATTTCCTTATTTTGCTCAATTGCTGATTCCGAATAATTCTCAACTCTATTAGGTTTTACCTTCAAATTATCTAGTTCCTTTTCTGCTTTTGGGAATACTTTTGATAGTTCGCTAACCATTACTTGCAATGCTTGATTGCGAGCTGCAATTGTTCCTTTTTGCGTTTCGTAATAATCTAAAGATCCATTTACTGCTTTGAAGTTCTGAAGCAATCTGTCAGATGTTTTCTTTTGCTTGTAATACTCGTTTCCATAAGCCCATGCGATGAAACTTATAAAGAGTATAATGATGAAATATGATAGTCTTTCTCTCATGGTTCTATGGTGTTTGATGGTCGTTTTGTCTCTCCCCAAATATAGGTGCTGAGTATTGTCAACACTCCTGCAACACTTGTGGTTGCTACACTTTCCATTCCTTTGTAAATGGCTAATATTGCAATGGTAGCAAGTAATAATCCTGCTATAATTGCTATGATGTATCGTTTTGATTTTTTCATTTCTTTCGTTTTAATCGTTTTTGTTTTCTTTTTACATATAAATAGGTTGCTCCAATTCCAAGTAGAATGAATCCAATAATTCCTAGCTCAAACTTTTTTTTTCAGCCTGACTTACTACTTCTGCAACTACAGCTTCAGGAATGGATTCGTACATTTTGCGTTTTATTTCACCAACCGTTAGTTTGCCGTCTTTGTTCACATCAAAGAATGGGTTTTGTTTCGCAATGGTACTTGCTTTTATCTTACTGGTCTGTATGATATAATCATCAGGTTTTCCAAATGCAAGAGGGAAGAATGTCACTAAATATAAATCGAAATAGCTATGAATTTTTCCAGCCCAAGGTTTGAAATAGGCATACACATAATGGAGCTGGTCAATAGCTGACATTATATACAGTTTTTGCGTTGATGTTCCCAAATTCTTTGCAGTATCAGGCATAAATTGAATCAATCCTGTTGCACGTTTGACACTTCGAGCCTGAGCAATATCAGAATCTCCAGCTTGTTTGTTTACTGACTGAGCATTTAACCTGCTTTCACTCCACATTACCATCATCAACCAGTTTGGATTAATACCTAGTTTTGTGCAAATTGAGTTCATCGTTTGCTCAAATATTGCAAGGCTTTCACCTCTGTTCTTATGTAGTTTATCTAATAAAATCATGGTCTTAATTTTTTGTAAGAATTGAATCTGCATTTACCCATCGTTCTGTATTGTCGATAGTTCTGAATTGAACAAAATTTGTCGTTCCTGTATTGAGGCTCATCAAATACACTCCCAATAATGTCCCAGCTTGCACACTGATTAATGGTTGCATTTTTTCATCAAGAACATAGGTTTTTCGTTTGGTAATTACAGGAATTGCTTGATTTCCTGAAACACCTTTTACTCCTGAATAAAAGTCCAATGGTTTGCGATATGCAACCTCTGATTGGAGGTTGGGATATTGCGTTAGCATATCATTGTAATAGTCGAATTGGGCAATGTAGTTTGTGCTTGATGAAATCCAGTACGAAACTTTCATTCCTGCTTTGGATTTCATATTTGCTGGCAAACCATCCTTTTTTACAACATAACCAACCTCAATAAATTTGACATTGTTTTTCAAATCGAAGCTTTGCTTTCCTGTTGCATAACCAAGGAATTCGCCAACTTTAGCTTTGCGAATGATGTTTTTCTTATCACTAATTTCATAGATAGATCCATGATAACTTGCATCGGGTGAACTACGAATAAATGCTTCGCCAATTGAAACGATTAATCCATTTTTCTTTGCAAATTTTACTGGAGAAGCTCCTCCTTTTTTATTCGCATTGCTCGAAATTAAGGTCAATAATCGTTGGTAGTTTTCGGGATTTAATTCACGTTGTAAGTCAGCAAGTAAATCATCAGTATAGAGATTTTTGTACGCTGTACTTACTGCATCAAGATTGGTAACGGTTTTTGCTGTGTCCATTATCATATCGTAATTGAGTGAATCAAATGTTTTCATCCACGATATTCCCGAAGGATTTATACCTGAACGGAAATTCATTGCTTGTCTCACTTCTGGACTATCATCGGCTTTGTTTTCTGTACCATTGTGCTTCAAATCATCGACTATTTTCTTGCCGAGTTTATACAGCAAAAAGCCTCCAACACCTACCACAACACCTCCAACAAGGATTCGCTTTGGATTATCCAACCAATTATCACTATATGATTTTTTCTTTGCCATTACTTCACAAACATTTTGGCAACTTTGATTTGCGATGGTTTTGCCTTCACTTTTGCTGCAAATTCAATGAATTCGGTTGTTGTCATTTCTTTGCGAGCCGATTTCATCAAGTCAAACATAGCAGTTAGCACTTGCTTTGCTTCGCTATCAGTACTTGCCTCGATTTTTACTTTGTATTCAAATACACTCATCGTTCTATTTGTTTGTATTTATAAATGTCATTACATCAATTGCTTTTGTTGGATTACTCTCTATTTCAGAGAAAATGGTAAACAGATTTGCCAATGTTTGATTGTCGGTTGAGTTCAAATAATCGTTCATCAATGATATTACTTCAGCTCGCTTTTTCTGCTCTGGACTAATTGGTTCTTCATCTTCAACAATGCCCGAGGTATCTTGTTTTGATTCGGTAATTTCCTTTGGTTTTTCTTCTTCAGAAATCCCCATCAATGAAGCTATTGGATTACGAATTTTATCTTTTGAAATCCCTATTCCCTCCAAAATATCGCCAAGCATACCAGCATAATAGCGAACTTGCTTTTTCGATTCTAGTTCGTTTCTTAATTGCTCGTTTTCTTGTTCTAATTCGTCAAGTAATTCTCTTTGATCTTCGAGTTCAGTTGTTAATTCTCCGTTCTCTATTTTCAATCGTTCAAAATCGTCAAGCCTTTTTTGCTCTCTCAATCTTTGATCTACAAGGTTATTTATCTCAATCTCCCCTAACCCATTAAATGCTGTTTTTGCAGTATCAACAATTGCTTCAGGAATTGTTTCGTCCTTTAATGTATATTCGTTAGCCCAATGCACGTTTTCTGCATCTTTGCCATCAAATACTTCCACTCGAACTTCATCAGGTAATTCAAGTTTTACATGTGTTGCAAGCGACTCAATACGAGAGAATGGCAACTTATTTATGATTAAATCCTTTTGTTTTCCTCGAACAAAATAGGCCGAATAATACACATCAATTCCATCATCACAAAATGCTTGTAGCCTTTTGGAGATATTACTTCTGTTATATCTAGCTTTCGTTTTTTTCATTGTTGTGGTATTACTCGTAAAAATTCTAAAACTTGGTTTTGCCTTGCTGGAATCGTAATGGTGATATTGCCAGTAAATTCTCGTATTCTCCAGTATTTTGTTGCTCGAAACATAGTGTCAACAACAATGTAATTATTGTCGGCAAAGATTTCGATTCCATCAACTGCTGGATCGGTTGCTAAAAAGTAATATTCGTTTTGTCCAGCAATGGTGAACTCACGAATGTTATCGTTTAAAACAACTTCAATTGGTTCAATTTCGCAATACTGATAACCCAATCTTGCAATAAAATCTTTGATATGTTCTCGTACAAATGTGTCCATCTTTTACTCCTCATTGCTTACTGCGATGTATTGCAGATACAGATTCATAGTATGTTCAACATTCGTAAGATTGCGATAATAGCCCGATACTCTTGTTCCATTTACAATTGGTTCTTCAAGTTGTAACAGAATCTTATCCATTCTAAAATGCTTGTCTTTTTGCTCAACTTCAAAGTTTAATGGATGACTTCGTTTGTTATTAAACAGCAAAGCCACTACGCCCATTTTTCGCTCATTGCAAACTCCTTGCAAGTCGGAAATAGTAAAGGCTACTCCTGTACAGATTTTAACATAAGATGGTAGCTTATAATCTATTCGACTAACACCTTCTGCTGCTACCCAAACAGGTATGATAACCCATTTTTCAAACTTGGTTTTACAACAATGACACATTAGATTTTATCTTCAAGTTTCAAATACACATTTGCAACATAGGGATAGCTTACTCCAGCCATTGCTCCATCTTTGAATCGAACTTTCACCGTACTTCCGTCAGCTGGTTCATCTAATAAATAGAAGCGTTCGTTTACAGGAATGTAAGGGTCACAATTCAGTACTTTAACTTCAAATGTATCGGGGAATATCTCTTTGTCATTTATAACCAAATTAATGGTAGAACTATCGGCAAACGTTACTT
>Ga0302296_1002067_pt1 | contig 13811 bp, 9 predicted proteins | sample III_Fen_N3_1_FD_194546 | JGI IMG/M metagenome (GOLD analysis project Ga0302296, IMG submission 194546) | Peat permafrost microbial communities from Stordalen Mire near Abisko, Sweden - III_Fen_N3_1 | ecosystem: Environmental > Terrestrial > Soil > Wetlands > Permafrost | place: Sweden: Abisko... | reverse complement strand
TCGCAAATTGCTCAATCGCCCAATAAAATCTTTGCGGTAAGTCAGGGTGCTCTGTTTTCGGTAGATAAGCAAGACGGCAGTCTCTATTTTTATAGCAAGACAAACGGACTCAATGGCTCGGGCATTGTCAACATTGAATACAACACCACCACGCAGGAACTGCTAATTATTTACAGCAACGGAAATATCGATGCGCTGGGAAACAGCGGTATAACTAATATTCCTGATCTGTACAACAAGCAAATGAGCACCAGCAAAGCAGTACATAACATACTGTTTTATCAGAAAAAAGCTTACCTGTCTTGCGACTTTGGCATTGTGGTGTTGAACCTGGAAAAAAAAGAGGTGGCTGATACATACTACATAGGTTCGAATGCCAGCCAGGTGGCTGTATTAAATACCACCATACACAATGCCACCATTTATGCTCTAAGCAAATCGACGATTTATCAGGCTTCGATAGCCGAACCTCAGTTGGTAAATTATGCTTACTGGACTACTACCGCATCGTGGCCCGGAGCTGGTGACTTCCAACAGATTGTCTCTTTCGGCGGAAAGCTGATATTGCAGCGTGGCGGAAAACTGTATAAACAAGAAAATGATAACTCCTGGACGCCTTTACTTACTGGCGTCACTGTTAATACTTTCAACGTTTCAAACGGAAGTTTAGCCGTCTTTACTGACAATGCAACCTATTTGTACGATACTGCCTTTAATACGAAAACAATCAATAACCTTGGGACAATTACCGATGCAGAATATGATACGCAAAACAGCACATATTATTTTGCTGCCAATAGTTCTGGTATCATTTCGTACAAACAGGCCGGAAGTGAAACACCGGTAGTTAACTACTTCAAACCGGTGGGACCGGCGGTTAACATCCCCTGGGACATGACATTTTCGGGTAAGAAGTTATTTGTGGTACCGGGTGGCCGGTGGGCATCGCAAAACCTTACCGATGGCGACGTAATGATGTACGAAGCCGGCGTGTGGACAAATATCTATGCCAAAGCCATTCAGCAAAAAACCGGACATTTGGTCAACGACTTTATGAATGTGGCTGTTGACCCGTTGGACAATAAGCATTTTTTCGTATCATCCTACGGAACGGGGCTATATGAATTTAAAAACAACGGATTCGCCAACTGGTATAATTATCTGAACAGTAAATTGGAAACTACCGTTTCGGCAGATCCGTATCGCTATACCCGATTGGATGGCGCCATTTTCGATCAACAGGGCAATTTGCTTGTGAGCAATACGAGTGCCGCAGACGGAATTAAAATTCTGGCTGCCAATGGCACCTGGTCTCAGCTTACCTATTCGGACTTAGCTTCAAAACCAACGCTGGGAAAGATATTGATATCGAATCAGAATGCCAACCAGAAATGGGTTCTATCCGTTCGCTCGCAACCTGGTGTTTTTGTTTTCGACGACAACAAAACCCTGACCGACCAATCGGACGACAAGGCTGTTTTTCTGTCGAAATTCACTTACCCTGAACAGGATAAAACCGAAAACACTATACATACATCACAATATCCCTCCGCAGTGTACAGCATTGCGCAAGATAAAAATGGAGTGGTATGGGTGGGTACTGACATTGGACCGTTTGTGTTCAACAATATCTCGAAAGTGTACAACGATGACTACACCTGCTCCCGGGTAAAAATACCGCGAGCCGACAGCACCAACCTGGCTGATTATCTGCTGGTAAATGAGCATATCAAAGCCATAGCCATTGATGGGGCTAACAGAAAATGGATAGGCACCGAGACTTCCGGCGTTTATTTAATGTCGGCCAATGGGCAGCAAACCATACAGCACTTTACAAGCACCAACAGCCCGTTGCTATCGGATAATGTTTTGTCGATAGCCATAAATCCTGTTACGGGCGAAGTCTTTTTCGGCACCGATCAGGGCCTGGTTTCTTACCAGAGTGATGCCGCTGATGCCGAAAGTACTTTTGGCAATGTGTACGCTTATCCAAATCCTGTGCGTCAGGGCTACACTGGCGTAATTACCATCACCGGTCTGGTAGAAAACACACAAGTGAAAATTACGGATATTAGCGGAAATCTGGTTTGCGAAACCGTGTCGAATGGTAGCCTGGCTACGTGGAACGGGAAAGACGCCAATGGACGAAAAGTAAACACCGGCATTTACCTCGCCATCTGTGCCAATGCCGATGGAACGCTCAGCACCATCACAAAAATTCTGGTAATAAACTAACGTGAGTTCGATATAAGAATTTGCTAATTGAAATACATGCATCATCATTCCCTGAGGGAATTTATATCCATAGAATATGTCATTTCAGCGATTAAATTCCCCATTAGGGGATAAATATATCAATTCTCGTTCGACTGAGCTCACCGCCGAAGCCTACGGGAAATTAATCTAAATAAGATGTGTTTTCTATTGAAATTTAAGTCCTAGTGGACTAATCTTTATATCGAACTCGCGTTAAACTAATATTACCAGAATAGCTTGCTTTGTTCCTCCGCTAGCGTAGTCTGCGATCTGTGCTTCTTTTGTATTGTTTGACACGGTTCACAGAACCGCGCCAGCTTGGGTCTCATATTAATGCTGCCAATTATGTTTAGCATATTGAGAGGCAAACCAAACAGCATCGCAAATAAACCACCCAACAATGCCCCATAGATTGTGTAAACAGCTGCCGTACACGAACTGTCAAGTATCACCAACAAAACATCAAACCCGTTATCGCTGTATTCTGTAGCATCATCTGTCCCACTCCGCGTAAGCCGGTAGTGAGTTTTTCATACAAAAACACACTACCGGCTCATACTGTGCAATCAGGCTTTCCTACACGTTGGGAGAGGACGCTGCTTATGGTTTGGTTGTTATTTGACGATCAGCGCTTCAGGTACTTTTTGCCTTTTTGGAGATAAACGCCTGCAGGGAGCGACTCGAAATTTTTGCCTACATAGCGACCATAAAGATCGTAAATAGGGGATGAATCCGGCTTATTTGAATCGTTCAGGATGCTGTCAACACCTGTTGGGCTCAGTATTGCACCCAGACCGCGTGCAAAACCAGCGTAGGTATGTTTGCGGTACCAGTCGAGTGTCCACAGTCCTACAGGAGTGTCTGCACGCCATCCGCTGTTCGTCGGAGAATCGGTCGCACACCACTGGCAGATGCTCCACTGTTGGTTAGCAGGAATAATCTCCAGGTATTTCTTTACAATCCATTCGTAAAAGGCTGCCATGTGCTGATGCATTTCTTCTGTCACATTGGCTGTTACCACGTTATTACCGCTGGCATCTACCATACCCATATCCAGTTCACTGATACGAACCAATTTGCCGGAAGCTGCCATTAGCCTGAAACTGTTCTCAATAGCATTCTTCTTGCTGGTCTGGGTAGCGTCATTCATATAGCACGATATGTGCATCTGAGAACCGATGCCGTCTATTTTTGTTACACCGTCGGCTTCCCAACGTTCTATCCACTTAATGAGCGATTTCAGTTTGCCGTTGCCGTCCCAGTCACTTTCCAGATTGTAGTCATTAATAAACAGTTTCAGTTTACCATCGTCACCACCTTTTGAAGCCATTGAATTGGCATAGTGCAGACGAGCCAGACGTACTGCCTGACGTGTATATTCCAGATCACCCATGTAATCCTGCCAGAAGAAATTGCTGTCATCGCCATTGTTATGCTGAAGGTCATAAACACCATCGCCGTCGGAATCGCCTCCCGAGATAGACTCGTTGACCACGTCCCACGCTTTCACTTTACCGCCGCAGGCGTTCATCATACCGCCAATCCATCGATCCATGGCATAGACCAGCGTGTCATGCTTGACTTGATTTGACAATGGAATACTCTGAGGTAGTTGAACGTATAGGTAGTCTGGGGTGATTGTGGCGTTAGTAACAGAGCCTTCGCCGTAGTGCTTCCATGCAAAAGATGAAACATCGGTTCCGTCGAAATTGCCGTTTATCACATGTTCCACCCCATTTACCTTGAAGCTGACATTGTCGAAATAGTACTTGTTGGCACCGGTAAATTCGTTGAGGTTGAAAGCTATTGACTGTCCGGCATAAGCGAATGATCCTGCTTTAGTCACTGTTTTCCAATCTGTTGTGAAGTTGACATCGCCAATTGCCTGATAGTTTACGTAACTTCCAGGAGCGTTATGTGTTTGAGTTGAAGCCTTAGCTACATTGTCTGCACGCACTTCGGCAGAGAACTCATAGGTGTCACCTGTATTGAAACTGCCTAACTTGATCCAGAACTGGTTATCCCATGCATCTGCATTCTTTGCAGTGGCATTCATCACGATACAGCTACGGGTAGCCTTCTTACCTTCCACGGACTTATCAAACCTGATGTTCTTAATCCAGATGTCACCAACGAAGTCTCCGTTCTGGAAAAGCAGAAAACTGTTATCGATCGTGCTGGTGTAGTTGACGACCACATCCTTCCATTCAGTGGTGAATGGTATTTCTGCACTAGCTCCGCCGCCCCAGTCTCCAAGTTTGCTGTGAATATTGCCGGCAGCAGATCCTTTTACGGTAATGGTCATTTTATAGGTCACATCCTTAACTGTCGGAATGTTGTCCATCACGATGTACTGCACCTCCCATGCGTTGACCTTCTTGGTGGTTTGCACCTGAAGACCGTCACTAACAAAAGAGGTGGTATAGCCATACGTTGTTTTGTCAGATGTCCAACCGATGCTCTTTTCCTGTGTGAAGTCCGTTGATTTCATCAACATCCATACGGTCGTGTCACTGTTTTCGATCGGTAGCGGAGCCTTGTCCTTGATCAAACCGTTCAGGTAGCCAGTAGCCTGCTGTGCATGCCATGCTAGTGTATGTCCGTATACATTTACACCGGCTCCCGATGCAGCATTTACAAAATTAGTAACGGTACCGAAATTCATAGTCCCATTGCTACTCACACAGCTTGACATTTTCATTTCATTGCCCGCAACAGTCTCAGTGAAATAGTCATTGACAACCACCTTAACCGTGCTGTTGTTCAGGTAATCATTGGCTCCGATAGCAAGTCCCAGCTTGAAATTAGGATACTTACCATAATTAATGTATTGTTTGAGCGGCAGATATTTCTTCAGGTATCCGTAATTCGTTTCATCCGCCGGATTACCAGTTGTGTAGTTCTGAGCACTTGATATCATAGTACCGTATGCGACTAATGCAAGTAAAAGAAATCTCAGTTTCATAAGTATAGAGTATTATTCGGATTATTTAATAGTAGTTTTAAGGTTCATGTTTACTAATTTGTTCGTTGAAACCAATATGGCTTCCTACAAATTTTCGCGCAAATATACACTATTTTTATTAATGCATCATTATTTATCTATCGGTAGGATATTTGAATTTGGTCAATTCTTTGAATTTATAAATAAACCCGTAGTGCATTTATAAAAAAGAATAGTTTTCATATTGGGGTTTTACCCCAAACCCCACTTCAAGTTTTGCCTCCAAAGAGTTTATTTATTTGGTGTCGGCGATTTTCGCTTCGCTTCAATTGGCTTGAACCAAAAAACGAAGCAAAAAAGTTCAAGACTGCGCCCGCTTCACTCGAAAAACTGACGATCGGAAAGCTAAAATCCCCAAACTCCTCCCTGCGGTCGTCAAACAGCGGGTGTTTTTACGCTTTCTTTCCTTGTTTTTCGGCTCACCGGGCAAAGTCAGTCCCTATCAAGTAAGGTGAGATTTATAAGCTCTGCTGTGAAAAAGAATCCTACAATTAATGGGGCGCAACGGATTATCGGAGTTTTATACCCTGTTTTTTTGTAATTTTACGGCCTGATACTAAATGCCTACCATGAAACCTCTGCTACACGGAAATTTTACAAGTGCTATGCTTTTCAACAAAAAAAGTTGGATGGTTTTAATTGGCATCGGGCTGGTTATCAAAGTGGCATTGTTCCCCGTACAGACCGGAGACTATGATCATTATCTGTGGCCGTGGATACATTTTATTCAAACGCACGGCTATGCTTCGTCGCTGAAGTTTGACTTCTATAATTATACGCCGGCGTATATTTACATCCTCATTGGCATTGCCCGGGTGGGAGTGTATCCGCTGTACGCTATCAAAATAGTGTCGCTACTGTTCGAATACCTGATGGCATATTTTATCGGAAAAACGGTTTGCCTGAAGTATCGGAATAATATCGTGGTGTGGATCTCCCTCGCCATCGTTCCACTACTGCCTACCGTACTGCTCAACAGCAGCTACCTGGCTCAGTGCGATGCGGTTTATGCTGCTTTTGTGGCTGGAAGTATCTTTTTTGCCCTGAAAGAAAAACCGTTTCTGTCCATCCTGTTTCTGGGAATGGCGTTTGCGTTTAAGTTGCAGACCGCCCTATTGCTGCCGTTTTATTTTGTGATGCTGCTTCGGGGGAATATACGTTGGTATTACTTCCTGCTTATTCCTGCCGTGTTTGTGCTAAGTATACTGCCGGCGTGGTTGTACGGTCGTTCGTTTACCGGGCTGCTGAGCATTTATCAGCAACAGTCTACAGAATTCAGGTACCTTACGCTAAACTTCCCCAATGTTTATACCTGGATAAGTAATGAGTATTATGCACCGGTGCGTACGGCCGGTATGGTTATCACGGTTTTGCTCACGGGCGTAGGAGGTTGGTGGTTAAGCCGGAAGCGCATTACATTTACGTTCGAAAGCTGGGTAAGACTCGCTTTTCTGAGTGCCATGGTGGTGCCGTTTCTGCTGCCTGGCATGCACGAACGGTATATGTACCCGGCCGATGTGCTGGGCGTATTGTATTATATGGTTATCCGCAAGAATATTCATTTGCCTGTAGGTGTTTTGCTAGTTTCGACCTACTCTTATATCCGCTGCTCCAGGTATCACGATGTTTTACCCATCGAACCTGCATTTATTGTCTATTTGCTGGTTATTATCTTCACTTCGGTGGATTTTGTAACCGGTTTAAAAACCCAAAGCGCATGATAGCTGAAACTAAAAACAGCTTATTATTTCAGGTGCTGGTGCTGCTGATATATGCGGTGCTTGGCGTGCTGTGCCTGAACAATTGCTATTTCTGGGACACTATTCAGCAGATTTCCAAAGAGGCTCACGGATATTACCAGACCGGATTCAGCTCGCTGTTGCCGCCGGCTACAGATTCGGGTAACGGAGTTGTTGCTACCGGATATCATCCGCCTTTAATGGGCATAGTCACCGCTGCACTGTGGAAAATTTTCGGCTACCGACTTTGGGTCTCGCACGCTTTTGTGATGTTGTGGGCTGTGGTTCTGGTCTGCAATGTGTGGAAGCTGCTCATTCGGTTCTTTTCAGACCGGATGGCCGGATGGGTGCTGCTTATCGTTATGCTGGAGCCTACGGTGCTTACTCAGTTTGCTATCGCATCGCCCGATTTTATTTTGCTTACGGCGTTCATCGTCGCACTTCGGGGAGTGCTGGAGCATAAGCCCCGGTTGCTTGCCTTGGGGTTGATAGTGCTGTGTGCCGTGAATATGCGGGGGATTTTTGCCGGCGCGGGATTATTTGTGGCACAGATTTACTACACCCGCCTGCAAGCGCCCAAAGCTTTTAGCCGCCGTTCAGTTCTCGATACCTTGCTGCCTTACCTTCCGGCACTCGTGCTCATAGGGGTTTATTTCGGTTATTACTTTGCGGTGCGGGGTTGGTTTTTCACTCATGCGGCTGCGGGTGAGCATTACTCGCTTCCGTCGAGCATAGGAGCTGTAGTGAAACATCTGGCTGAATACGGACTTCGCTCGGTGGAAAACGGACGAATCGTTCTCTGGCTTATGGCTGTTTACGTAGCATTTCATCTGGCAAAAAGAATAAAAACGCTGTCGGCCGAATTCAAAGCCGTGCTTTTGCTTTTTGTGCTTCTGGCAGGTTTGTACTTGCTCCTGGGGTGCGTTACCCGCATGCCTTTCTCGGCCCGATATTTTATGCCGCAGTTTTTTCTGCTCACCGTACTGGTGCTGAAAGGACTCACAGAAATCGTTACAGGCAGAAAATTCATTGTGTATCTAATAGTGGTGCTTTGCTTTGAGCTCACCGGGCATCTGTGGATTTATCCCCGGAGGATAGCAAAATCGTGGGATTGCACACTGGCACATCTTCCGTATTATGCACTCAGGGCAGAATGTTTTCGGTATATCGACGCCCAACAGTGGGATTACAGGGATATTTCTGGCGGTTTTTGTTTGTATGGCAATCGGCGGTTTACCGAGTTAGGCAACACCGACAAAACGGTTGGCACTTCTGCTCACAACAAATATTTCATTTACTCTAATATATCGAATGTGGATGACTCGTTGCTTGACGAATTGGAAAACCCGACGCGTTGGAATCCTGTCAGGCAGTTTGAGAAAGGTGCGGTAGTGATAACGATCTACGAACAAAAGAATCATAAATAAAACTAACCAAAGTAATCAACACTATCTTGTAACCCATATCTTGTAACTCGTAACTATTTATAATCATGTCACGTAAAAAATCCGAAGAATATTTTCATGTTCTTCCTGAAAAATTAAATTGCGCTCAAGCTATATTGAAAGGCTTTCAAAAAGAATTTACTATCAGCGATACTGAAATAGAAGAATACCGCACCTGGGGTGGAGGACGCGCCGAAGGTGGAATTTGTGGAGCTTTGTTTGCTGCCGAACTATTACTGCGTCAGGCAGGAAAACCAAGTATTGAGAATGAGTTTATAGCCATTACTGGACACAGGAACTGTCTGGACATAAAAAAAGGCAAGTTTCCTTGCCTTGATTGTGTGCGTATAGCTGATGAACTGGTAGAGAAGAAACTATAAAAGTCCCCTTTAGGGGATTAGGGGTCATTTCCTGTTTATCAGGTTCATAAACTCCTCGCGGGTTTTAGCCTGCTCAAATACACCTGTAAAGTCTGAAGTGGTGGTGATAGAATGTTGTTTCTGCACTCCGCGCATTTGCATGCAAAGGTGTTGTGCTTCAATAATCACCATCACGCCCATGGGGTTCAATGTTTTCTGAATGCAGGCTTTTATCTGAGTAGTCATACGTTCCTGTACCTGCATGCGGCGGGCATACACTTCCACTATGCGGGCTATTTTGCTCAATCCGGTAATTTGTTTGTTCGGAATATAGGCGATATGTGCTTTGCCGAAAAACGGTAGCATGTGGTGCTCGCACATGGAATAGAAATCAATGTCCTTTACGATTACCATTTGGCGGTAGTTCTCGGTAAACATGGCCGAGCGGAGTATTTCTTCCGGATTCTGCTCGTAGCCCTGCATCAAAAACTGCATGGCTTTCGAAACACGCTCGGGGGTTTTCAGTAAACCTTCGCGATTTACGTCTTCGCCCAGTAATTCTATAATTTGGTGATAATGTTCGGCAATTTTAGCTGTTTTCTCTGCGTCAAAAGGAACCGGTTGGTTGAGATTGAAATCCATCATACTTTTATTTTGAGCTCGAAATTATAATTTGTTCCCGAACAATGTATATTTCGCTTTTTAAATTGGGGAATGCCTCTTTGAGTTGAGCTCTTACTCGTTGCGCCTCCGCTTGTGTTCTGAAATCGCCAACTCTCACTTTCCAGAATGGCGAAGTATAGTTTACATAAACAGCTTCGTCCGGAAATTGTTCTTTAATTTGTTTCTCTATTCGAAAAGCTTCGGTTTTGGCTGTGCGCTGCACATTGCTCGAAAAAACCTGCACCCTGAAACCATTGGCCATCGTAGGGTCGCTGATATGCTTTTTGTTGGCAAGTAGTTGGTCTATGCGTTTATCCTGATGAATTTTTACGGTTGCACGTGTGGTAGAGTCGGTAGAAGTTAGTGCGTCAACGATATTGTGTTTTTGGACCTCCTGATTTTGTTGTGCCTGTAAAACTCCTATTATCAGAGCTAAAGCAGCAACAAACGCAAAGCTTTTTCTTTTCATTTTCTTGTTTTTTTATTGGCTGCAAAGTTATATAAATGTTGTGGTTTTTCAGACTATTTTCCCAAAAATTGTAATTTATATGTTTTGTAAAACACTAATAATCAATTTTTCTTATAATTATCCATTCTTCATAATTAATTTTTAATCGCTTAATGCTATCTTTGTTCTTACATTTTCTAATTGTACCTTTATATTTTGTTTTATGACTAATTCCAACATCGCCATTATTGTAGCCGGAGGAAAAGGTGTGCGCATGGGAGCCGATATTCCCAAACAGTTTATTGAAATACATGGCAAGCCTGTGTTGATGCGTACGCTCGAAGCTTTTCGGCGTTACGATGCTTCGATGCCATTAATTCTGGTACTGCCTGCTGTTCAGTTTGGCTTTTGGGATGAGCTTTGCCGGAAGCACGACTTCACGCTGTCGCATTCGGTAGTAGCAGGTGGCGAAACCCGCTTTCATTCGGTCAAAAACGGATTACAGGCAATTGGAGCTGCCGCTCTGGTGGCTATACACGACGGTGTCAGACCTCTGGTGAGCACCGAAACCATTGCACGCTGCTTTGACGAAGCGGCAAGACACGGTGCTGTTATTCCGGTAGTAGACCTGGTGGACAGCATCAGGCAGCTGACCGAAGGCGAAAGCCTGTCGGTGGACCGGACTGCCTACAAACTGGTGCAAACACCACAGGTGTTCGGTAGTGCAATAGTGACAAAAGCCTACGAACAGGACTTCTCACCGCTTTTTACCGACGATGCATCGGTGGTGGAAGCCGGTGGAACAAAGATACATTTGGTGGAAGGCAACCGCGAAAACATCAAAATTACAACCGAATTTGATTTAAAAATTGTAGAAACTCTTATGCAATGACAGCAAAGCATACCAACATTCAATGGCTGGACACCCTGCGCACGCTTGCTATAGTGGGTGTGGTAATTATCCATGTTTCTTCGCCGCTGGTCAATATGACATACGGTAAAAACATGCACTTCTGGTGGATAGGCAATGTGGTGGACAGCGCCGTAAGGTTTGCCGTACCGTTGTTTCTTATGCTCAGTGGTGCCACCCTGCTAGGAAAAGAATGCCGACTGAGCGAATTCTACAAAAGACGATTCACCCGCGTTCTTATTCCATTTCTTTTCTGGATGGTGGCGTATTGGGTTTACCGCTGGCTACTGCTCTACCCCAAACAACAGCCGCACGATTTTCATGGCATTGTGCAATGGGCTACCAACCTGTTTTTGCTGGAAGGCGTCTCGAAGCATTTTTGGTATATCTACATGATTTTGTTTCTCTACCTGTTTGTGCCATTTCTGGGGAAAGGTCTGCAAAAGCTTAACCTGTCGGTTATATCGGTTTTGCTCATAGTGTGGGTGGTGCTTACAGTTGCCTGTAAATCCATACCGCTGAACATGTACAGCTGGTCCGGCGACTACGGTAGTAAACTGTTGGGATATTTTCTGTATTCGGGCTACATGGTATTGGGCTATTACCTGAGCAGATTGCCCGTTTGCACAGCCAAAACCCGATTCTCGGTGGCTTTGGTATTTTTGCTGAGTGTGGCTGTATCGGCTTTTTTCACCTATCTTTTCAGCAAAAACAACCATAAACTGGATCTGACCATGTATAGTTACCTTGGCGTGAACACCATCATTCAGTCCGTTGCCATATTTATGCTGGTAAAAGACCTGACTTTTGAAAACAGGCATCTCTATCAGACGTTCGAAACCGTGAGCAAGTACAGCTATAGCATTTACCTGGTTCATATTATCATTATCAGCATCATGTTCGACCACGGAATTTATTGGGCTATTGCCAATCCGCTCATTTCATTGCCTGTGATCACGCTTATGGTGCTGGTATGCTCGTTTGCTATTATTTTTGTGCTGAGGATGTTTCCGGGTGGTAAACGGGTGACGGGTTAATACAAACGTAACAAAATATGGATCTTTCCTCCCAAGACATAAAGTTTCTGCCCGGCGTAGGACCGAAAAAAGCGGATTTGCTCAACAAAGAGCTTGGCATACGAAGTGCCGAGGATTTGTTGCGCCACTATCCGTACAAATATGTTGACAGGAGCAGGTTTTATTACCTCCACGAAATATCCGAGGATATGCCGTTTATTCAGGTAAAAGGGCAAATCATCTGTTTCGAGAAAGTGGGCGAAGGACATACTCAACGGTTGACAGCCATTTTTACCGATGGGCGCGAAACCATCGAACTGGTTTGGTTTAAAGGCGTAAAATACATCATAGACAAGTATAAAACAGGGATTCAGTACGTTATTTTCGGTAAACCATCGCCATTCAACGGACGGTTCAATATTGTTCATCCCGAGATAGAATTGGTTTCGCAGCTGCCACCACCAGAGCAAATGGGTCTGCAGCCATTTTACAACACTTCCGAGAAAATGAAAAACAGTTTTCTGAATTCGAAAATGCTTCAGAAAATCATTTTTCCGGTTATTCAGTCTATCAAATCCGGCATCCCAGATACACTTCCGGCGTATTTGCTTCAGAAGTTTGCACTCATGAACCTCACCGAATCGCTGGTGAACGTTCATTTTCCAAAAAATGCTCATGCGCTCAACAAAGCCCGACAACGACTCAAGTTCGAGGAGCTTTTTTATATTCAGCTCAACATACTGCAACAAACCAAGTGGCGTGACCAGCACTTCCGGGGTTTTGTTTTCGGGCAAATAGGACATTATTTCAATACTTTCTTCAAGGATTTTCTTCCGTTTGAACTTACCGGAGCCCAGAAACGGGTATTGCGCGAAATTCGTATCGATGTGGCTTCTGGTCGCCAGATGAACCGCCTGCTGCAAGGCGACGTGGGCAGCGGAAAAACACTGGTGGCTCTGATGGCTATGCTTATGGCTGTGGATAATGGCTTTCAGGCATGTATCATGGCACCTACCGAAATTCTGGCTACGCAACATTTTGCAAGTCTGACAGAATTTTTAGGCGATATGGGCGTTAGTGTAGCATTGCTCACCGGCTCCACCCGACCCAAAGCCCGCGTGGAGCTGCACGAGAAACTCCGCAACGGCGAGTTGAACATTCTCATAGGTACCCACGCACTGATTGAAGACACAGTGCAATTCAGCAACCTGGGGTTGGTAGTTATCGACGAGCAACACCGGTTCGGGGTGGAACAACGCGCAAGGCTCTGGCGAAAAAATGTACAGCCACCACACATACTGGTCATGACTGCCACGCCTATTCCGCGCACACTGGCTATGACGCTTTATGGTGATTTAAGCGTATCGGTGATTGATGAATTGCCGCCCGGGCGAAAACCGATTCAGACCTATCATTATTACGAAAGTAAGCGGCAAGGACTTAATCAGTTTATTGCTAAACAAGTGGAAATGGGAAGGCAGATTTATATTGTGTATCCGCTGATTCAGGAGTCGGAGAAAATTGATTTGCAAAATCTGGAAACGGGCTATGAATACATGCGCGAAGTATTTCCTGCATACACGATAAGCAAAGTGCACGGCAAACTGAAACCGGCGGAGAAAGAACACGAAATGCAAAAATTCGTAACGAGTCAAACTCAGATAATGGTTGCTACCACGGTGATAGAAGTCGGCGTGAATGTACCCAATGCATCGGTGATGGTGATAGAAAGTGCACAACGATTCGGCCTGTCACAGTTGCATCAGTTGCGCGGCAGAGTAGGTCGTGGAGCCGAGCAGTCTTTTTGTATTTTATTAACTGATTATAAACTAGCTTCTGACACCCGTAAGCGTATGGAGATCATGGTAAGAACCAACGATGGTTTTGAAATTTCGGAAGCCGACCTGAGGCTTCGCGGACCCGGCGATTTGGAAGGAACTCAACAAAGCGGTTTGCCTTTTGACCTGAAAA
>Ga0302296_1002064_pt1 | contig 13826 bp, 11 predicted proteins | sample III_Fen_N3_1_FD_194546 | JGI IMG/M metagenome (GOLD analysis project Ga0302296, IMG submission 194546) | Peat permafrost microbial communities from Stordalen Mire near Abisko, Sweden - III_Fen_N3_1 | ecosystem: Environmental > Terrestrial > Soil > Wetlands > Permafrost | place: Sweden: Abisko... | reverse complement strand
GAAACCGGGATCACGTCATTATCAACATTACCCTGATAGTTTGGATTTTGAATTGGAACATACAACGAAATGGATCCACCATTTGAACCGTCTTGTGAACCGTTTCGTAACGAGCTTGCTCCGGCGGAATGCTGACCACCTTGACCACCTGTAGCAGTCAACGTAAGGTTAGCTGGAATACTTGCCAAGGAATAAAGGAGAACTCCTCCACCTCCACCTCCACCTGGTCCGTGAGGTGTAGTCGTATTCAAATCCTGACCGTCACCACCACGCACATCAACACTTAATGCACCGATGTAGGTTTGTGTTTTTAAAACAACGGAACCTCCGGCGCCACCGCCACCGCCACCATCAGGCGAACCAACAGGGTTGATCGCAACCGGCGCTGTACCGCGTGCATTGATCATATTTCCGTTTCCGACAATGGTGTCTGCGAAAATGATAACAATACCCCCACCGTCTGCCGCATTGGATGGATTGTTGGTTGTGACAAATCCGGGACCACCGGCACCACCTAAGAATACTTTATTTTGAGCCAAAAAGGTTGTCAGCGCATAACCACCTAATCCACCGGCATTGGCACCATCTATATCACACCAGCGTTTTCCTCCTTCACCACCGGCACCGTAGTTGGAACCTCCTCCTCCACCGGAATCACCGGAAATACCGGAGCCGCCTCCATTTGCGCGCGGCGCTCTACCGCGATTGGTAGCAGCGTTATCGAGCACAATTCCATCTCCTTTTGTATAGGTAGAATTGGTTCCACTATTTACCACAAAAACATTGGTAGGAACGATCGAACAATCATCCGGTGTTCCATTAACCAACATTTGAATTCCTTTATATCCTTGTCCTAATACATCAATTCCGGCATTGAACGTTACCTTGCCTGCTTCAATAGCCACTACACCACCTGTTCCTGAAACCTCGTCCCAGTCCTGTGACATCAACGTTCCTGTAATGGTTACATTGTCTGCGAATTGCGGAATGCGAACTACCTGCACTTTTCCGGATACCGTATATGAACGAATGAGCGGATATCGCGGAGTCAAAACGTTTCCAACGATACTTCCTACTTCGAAAAACTCATAGTTTCCGGCATTATTGATTGCGGTTACGTTACCTGAACCAGCTGCATTGGCGGTATTTATGGTGGCGCCTTTCATTTGAATGATGAGGGCTTTATCACCAGGAGCGAAAAGCGCTCCATTGGCAACGGTAATTGTGTGTATACAAGCAGCGTCACATGGTGCACATGCCGGTTGCGTAATCGCCGTAACAGCCGAATACGCGTTTACAATTCCCGAAATTGATTGGGCAGAAACCTTGTTGATCGCACAGGATGCCACCAATAAGAATAGCGCAAAAACATGGAAGCTTTTTTTCATACGTTTATCTTTCATTTTCATCAATCATTCCATAGCAACAGTAAAAACTGCAGCAACCGTTTAACTCTAAGTAAGTAGTGTAAAAATGGTTGTATTAGGTTATCAAGCCTTGCTTGCAATTTTCATTGACCGAGTCTCGGTGCATAAACTTCAACTGTATTTATGCTTAGAAGCGGTGTTTGCTCCAAAAAAGATAATTTGTAATCAAGTGCACCTCTGCAAATTATTCGTATTTTGAGGATGCTTTTAACGCAAAAAATCAATTTGACGAGGCAAAATTACAGCAGTAAAACAGATACCTTAATGAGACTTCATAATCGGACACATTTAAGTGATAACTCCCCCTATTTTTGGTATAACTCTATTTTCGAAATCCCAAACGCAAGAATCCAACAGTATGTGAATTAATTGGTTATCAAGCAGCAATTTTCACTCAACCATTGTTTTATACAAGTGAATCGATTTTAATGTTAATATTGCCTATGGTTTTCAGGCAAATTCCTACTATTATTTTCACCCTTTTCTGCGCAGTTTCCTTCGCTCAGAAAGGAGGTCGATTTGTAGAGGCAAGTCAAGACATTGGTTACCATTTCACCGTTACTTCTTATTCCACAAATCAAGGACTCCCTGAAAGTCAGGTTGTTGATATTGTGCCAACAAATAGCGGAACGTTGCTATTGGCTACCGCTGATGGTATTGTTTCGTACGACGGACAAGAATTCATCGAATTCATAGAGGATCAACGTTACAAAAATCATTATCCTAATGACCTCTTGTGGGACGAATACAGCCAGCGCTTGTTTGTGAATGAATTTGGTGGTAATCTGTACATCTTTCACCCGTACTATAAAAAGTTGCAATCGTGTAAAGCATCTACACTTGTAAACCACACCCTTTATTGCTTAAATGAAGCAGGTGATTTGTTGAAAGCTGATACCAAAGAATTGGTTTTTAAACAAACCGCCAAAACTGGCATCAAAAAAGCAATTAGTATGCATGTTGCCTACCCGTTGATTTATGTTGGCACAGATACGGGGCTTTCGGTGTATAATATGACCACGAAAAAGGTGTCTCAACTCTCCAATAGCGGCAGCATTACCAGATTTTATACGAATCCCTATAATCATAAACTGTTTGCGCTAGGGGATCAGCAAATTTATGCGCTTACTAGTAAATCGGCAACTCCCGTATGGGACTTTCACCTTACTGAAACCGATGCCATTATTAGAGATATGGTAGCAAGCACTCCAGATGAATACTATGTTGCCACCACTCATGGTTTGTATTACATTACCGCCGATTACCAGGAGCTTTTTCAAAACGATGTACTTCCTTCAGACAACTTGATCTCTCTTTATTTTAATGAGAAAGAAGGTTGTTTGTTTGCCGGCAGTACCGAAAAAGGATTACTGCGATTGCTCCTTAAAACCTGCTACAGCGATGAATGCAAAGGTGAAAACGAATTGCGTCAGTCTTCTTCCACCTCTATTATAACAACCTATTCTGGGGAGGTTTTGGTAACAAGTTCAGGAGGAAGGATTTTGGAAATCGGTATTGGGGAAACCTATGATTATTGGAGTTACCCTGTTCATTTTGTGAGCTTAGCCGCTATTGATTCGTTTGTATATGCGGGTACGTGGGGAGACGGCATTTACATTTTGAAAGACCGAAAGCTGGCGTACCACCTTACAAAAAAACAATTAGGCGGTTCATCGGGAGATGTGCATGCTTCCTTCAAAGATTCTCAAGGTACCATTTGGATTGGCACAGGAGATGGAATCGCCAAAGGAAGAAATCACACTACCATCAAGCCCTTTTTAAAGAAATCGGTAACCGGAGTGATCATCTGTTTTTATGAGCTTAGTAATGGCAACATCTGTATCGGTAGCAATGAAGGTGTGTATATATTGGATAAACAATACCGACTAATTACAAAACTTGGAGAACCGCAAGGCTTGATTGGCAAGGAAGTACGAAGTTTTTACGAAGATGCCGACAAAAAAGTTTGGATTGGCGCCTATAACGGAGGGTTGTATTGTTATGATCACGGAAAACTAACCTCTATCAATCGCAAGAAAAATTGCAAACTCTCCGATGACGTTTTTACCTTGGCCAAAGATCCTTTCGGCTACTTGAATATGACTTCTAATTTCGGATTGTGGAAAATTTCGGAAAAAGATTTGAATGATTTTTACACCGGAAAATTGGACTACCTGATTCCTTTTTTCTTCGGAGAAGAAACCGGAATTCTTAACACCGAGTTCAATGGTGGCTTTCAAAACAATTACCTGCTCACACCACACAACCACTTTTACTTTCCGGGCTTGCAAGGAATCGTTATTCACACTCCAGAACATTACCCCTTCAGTAAAACAAATCCGCGCTTCTTACGCATTTGGGTAAACGACACTTTGTATACGGCAGATTCACATGTATTTGATCGATCTACGCACACCCTACAATTCGATTTTTCAAGCCCGCGATTCTGCAAAAAATACAATTACTTTTTTCAATATAAACTGTTGGGAAGTAATTTCCCCGATCATTGGAGCAAGCTGGAAAAATCGCCAAGCATTTCCTTTAAAATGCTTCCTCCCGGAAAATACACCTTGAAAATTCGTGCAGTAAACGCTTTTAATGACCAACACCCTCCTGAAATTATTTATAAGTTTGAAATTAAGCCCTATTTCTATGAAACAGCATGGTTTAGGGTCACAAGTATCATTCTTTTTCTATTGCTCATTATTCTGTTGGTGCGATTACGCATCGCTTATATAAGCAGCAAAGACAGACATATGAATTCCATCAATAATACCATCTTGGAATTAAAACTGAAAGCCATTCAGGCCAAAATGAATCCACACTTCATTTTTAATGCCCTCAACAACATTCAATACCTCATCGTTTTAAAAGAATTGGAACTTGCGGAAACAGCCATCAATGAATTCTCGCAATTATTGCGTAAGTTTCTGCAACAAAGTGATCAATCGTTTGTTACTATTGAGGAAGAATTCGAAATGCTACGTCTATATGTGGCAATCGAAAAATTCCGGTTTAACGATCAACTGGTGTCACGATTTAAAATCGATTATAAAATAGGTCAATATTATATTCCTTCCATGTTGCTTCAACCTGTTGTGGAAAATGCACTCAAGCATGGATTACTGCATTCTGAAAAAGAACGTGTTTTACAAGTACAAGCTTTCTCTTACAACGACAAAATCCGAATAACCATTGAAGACAATGGAATTGGCAGAGAGGCTTCATTGGAGATTAACAAATCGCGTGAAGAACACATTTCCCACGGATTTAACCTTGTACAAGAAAAAATCAAAATTGTACAGGAAAAATACGGTATTGTAGTTCGATTCGAATTAAACGATTTAACGGAAAATTCAATAACCGGCACACGCGTAATTTTTGATATACCGATTATAAAAGAAGCATTTATTGATGCTTAATAACGTTCCTTGCCCCTAAAATAGATTTTAACCTAAATGAATGAAAATGAATACCTTAATAGTTGACGATGTAAAGCTGAGTCGAGATGGATTGAGTGCTCTGATCAACACGCACCTTCCGGAAGCAACCATTATCGGAAGTGTTCCTTCTGTTGAAGAAGCGCGTAAAATCCTAAAAAAGACGGATCAAATTGACCTGCTCTTTCTGGATATTCAGCTTCAAGACGGTTTAAGTTTCGAGATTTTAGACGATGTATCATTGAATTCGAAAGTGATCTTTATAACCGCTTACGAAAAATACGCCATCGATGCCATCCGCAAAGGTGCTTTTGATTATTTGCTGAAACCGATCAATGTTTCCGAGCTCAAAAAATGCATAGAACGCATTCGTGAGTTGCGTGAATTGGAAAACGAACACCGCGAAAAAGCATCCGATTCTATAGTGTTTAAAGGAAAAATAGGGATTTCTAGTATGGATGGCATTGAATATGTGAATACTACTGAAATTACTTATTTAAAGGCAGATGGAAAATACACCGAAGTCTGTTTGAAAAACGTCACCATTACCAGCTCGAAAAACCTAAAGATGTTTGAAGTGATTCTTCCTGAATCATATTTTATGCGGGTGCATCATTCCTACTTGGTCAATCTGTCGGAAGTGATTCGTTTTAAGAAAGACGATGCCATGCTCATTCTATCAGACGGTACGGAAATTCCGGTAGCGAAATCACGTAAAGACTTACTCACCAGAAGATTGATTCATGTGTGATCTTAACGCATAACGATTACATTATACGTATCATCGAACGCTAACGAACCTTCAATTACCTGAGCGGAACCCGGAATCATCAATCCTTTCATTTTGGTGGTTTTGCCTTTCTGAATCAGATCAATCAATTGTTTTTCGGTGAGTTTTTTGCCCAACAATTCAAACGGAACCAGAAAACCACACACTTTATAGTTGGCACATCCTACTCCTGTGCGACCTTGCATGAGTTTGTGTTGTTTGCATTTCGGGCAATCAAGGTCGGTAAGACTTACCTTTTCCGTTGGTTTGCGTTCTCTTTTCGGTTTTTCCTTCGCAACAGGCTCATCGGTGTGCAACTGAATGCGAATGGGCGCTTGTGAAAAAATTACCTCATCGGTGAGTTGACGCACCATAATGGTTAATTCCTGCTTGAATTGTTCCAAATCGTATTCACCTTTTTCAATGAGGCGCAACTTGCGTTCCCACTGTCCGGTCAACTCGGCGCTTTTCAATAATTCGTTTTGAATCGTATCTATAAGTCCCACGCCGGTTGGAGTAGCCATGAGGTTTTTGCGTTTCTTCTCGATGTACTTGCGCTTGAACAACGTTTCGATGATGTTGGCACGCGTAGCAGGACGACCGATCCCGTTTTCCTTCATCATATCCCGGATTTCTTCATCCTCGACCTGTTTACCGGCCGTTTCCATTGCACGCAACAAAGTAGCTTCGGTAAATGGTTTGGGCGGACTGGTTTTTCCGTGATGCAAACGTGGTTCATGCGGTCCGGATTCGCCCTCGGTGAACACCGGCATGGTTTGTTCAGCTTTTTCCTTTTCGGGTTTTTTATCGTCAGAATCCGATTCTTTGGTTTCTTCCCACACAACACGCCATCCGGGTTCAATGATTTGTTTTCCGGTGGCTTTAAACCCGATTTGATCCACTTTTCCTAAAACTGTTGTATTGGAAACCTTACATTCCGGGTAAAATGCCGCAATGAAACGTCGCACGATCAGTTCATACACCTGGCTTTCGGGCTGTGAAATACCGCTGGGCTGAATACCGGTAGGAATGATGGCGTGGTGATCGGTTACTTTCTTATCGTCGAACACCGATTTTAATTTCGGAATGGGTTTTTCCATCAACGGAGCCGTAAAGCGCTGATAATAGGTAAGCCCTTTCATAATATTCGGAATCTTCGGATGTAAATCTTCGGATAGATACGTTGTATCAACACGTGGGTAGGTCACGAATTTCTTTTCATAAAGACCTTGAACGTACTTGAGTGTCTCTTCAGCCGAAAAGCCGAATTTCTTGTTGCCCTCTACTTGCAGCGAGGTCAAGTCAAACAACCGCGGATTGCCTTCTTTTCCTTCTTTTTGTTCGAATGACGTAATCTCGAACGGATGTCCTTTTAGGTACTCCACTCCTTTTACAGCGCGGTCTTCGGTGCGAATTCGATCTATGGTTGCGGTAAATTCCGTTTCGCGGTAAATGGTTTTCAACTCCCAGTATTCTTCCGAACGAAAAGCTTCTATTTCTTTATGTCGCCCCACAATCATGGCAAGCGTGGGTGTTTGCACCCGCCCGATAGACAAAGTAGCCTTTCCCTGACCGAATTTTTTGGTAAACAAACGCGTTGCATTCATTCCCAGCAACCAATCACCGATTGCTCTAGCACTTCCGGCAGCGTATAAATTTTGGTATTGTTCACCGTTTTTCAACGATTGAAATCCTTCACGAATGGCTTCTTCGGTCAAAGAAGAAATCCACAAACGTTTGATCGGAACTTTGCACTTAGCTTTGGCGAGTACCCAGCGCTGAATCAATTCTCCTTCTTGCCCGGCATCCCCGCAATTGATAACCTCTTCGCACTGCCCCACCAATTTTTCAATCACCGAAAACTGTCGTTTCACACCTTGGTCTTCGATCAGCTTAATTCCAAACTTCTCGGGAATCATTGGCAGATCTTCCAGACGCCAGTATTTCCACTTTTCGTTGTAATCGTGGGGTTCTTTGAGTGTACACAAGTGACCGAATGTCCAAGTCACCCAATAACCGTTTCCTTCATAGTAGCCGTCGTGGCGCTGTTTGGCACCTATTACTTCCGCAATATCACGGGCAACTGAAGGTTTTTCGGCAATGCACAATTTCATAAGTTGCAAAGTTGGTACAATTACCGAAAATACCTACTAGCCAAACGCTACGAAATTTGAACAAAAACGAGAAGTTACTAATACTAACTTTGTTCTAGGATGATTTTTTTATACCAGAACAAAACGTTCTTTTTTAAAATCGCGACTTGTTAAAAGAACACAATGGTGATCTACCGCAGTTCTCTTTGTGTTCTTAACACGCCTATTCTCCCAAAAAAACGTTGAGTCTTTGCGGTAAAAAACGATTAGTGCCCCCGATTATCTATTTTCGTTACATTTGCCCTGGTCAGAAGAACCGTATTGATGAAAAATTGGCTTATAATCTGCTTCCTGCTTGTGGCGAGTACCGGTTTCGGTCAGCACCTCAAAAAAAAGTTTTACGGCACTTACAAAGGTGTGATTCCCGCTTACAAGATGGATATCGGTTCCGATGTGGTGGACGTGGCTTCGGCAAGCATTACCATTGTGCTTTCACCAGAAGGTGTGGTCCAGCAATTAGGCAACAGCACCAAAAACGGTACTTGGAAATTGGTTACTACCGAGAAAACGGTTTATGTGCTTTCCTTGCGCTTAGAGGGGCAATTAACCGAAGAGCAATTGGTCTTAGATAAAAAAACAAAAGCCATGATCCGCCAAGGATTCTTCCCGCAACCGGATACCCCGTTGATGAAGGAGGATTGAATGGTTTGGTGAATTCATCTCATGCCGAAGGTAAATCCAATTCGGCATTAAGTGACAATCGTAAGAGAACAAAGTGAGTTAAGTGTTATGGAACCCCTGTCTGAGCTCAGCCATCGGGTTGTTTGTAAAACAATTCGATAATGGCGTTCTGCGAGTTGGGGTGAGATAGCTTAACAAGCCGTAGTACTCAAGATTGTTACTTACAGCCTTGATTTTTTGTCAACTTTTTTATCAAGAAAAAAGTTGGAGATAGCGACTGTTATATTGAAAAAAGTAGCATAACTAAAAAAGCAATGATCCTTCCGTGAAATCTCACGGCCGACCATTGCTTCAAGCTTATTAAAGAAAGTGTTGTTTATCGTTTCTCTACCACGAAAAATACTTCGTAATCACTTGGGAAGTTTGGAACAACCACCCATGTCCATTCGTAATAATCCGTATCGCAGAATCCTTTGCTATTGGCAAGGATATTAAACAAAATACGTTTTGAACCGTCTTCACGTTTCACTTGGTTGTAGATTTTCATCTTACATTTTCCTTTTACGTATTTCCCTAACAACGTGTTTTTAGAGAAATCAACCCCAAAGGTAGATGTGGTGCAGCCTGAAGCTCCAAGAAGAGTACTCAGCTGGGCCGAAGAAGTGATGACATATTCGTCACCTTCAACTCCTGCAATTGTCGGACAAACATCTCCCAATTCGTTTACAATAACTCCTTTGTCTTTTTTGATGTCGCGGTGACAAGCGGAAAGGCCTACAAAAAGGATCGCGAAAATAAATACCGGGGCGTTCAAACGCAGTAGCTGTAAATAGGTTGTTTTTTTCATTGCTGTAATCTAAGATTCATTTTGAAGCCGAAAGCTACTAATATTATTCTGAAAAATCAAATTTGCGTAAAGATCAACTAATTACACTGCTAAAAACGAAGGGATTAAGGGATGACATATTCACCACAAAGGAATGCTAACTAATTGTGAATTTAAGAATTATCAATTATAAATTGGCTTTCTTGATAATTGATAATTTTGCCATTCATAATTCAACTTAGTGCTGCACATTCTCCAACTCAGCCGGGTTGTGTTTATGGCGGAAAAGTATAGCAAAGAGAATAGTAATGACTAGTGCATAGAGAGCAAAAGTAATCCAGATAGGCCTCCAGTTTTTATCACCGTTTTCCAGTAAAAAATAGCTATCAATCACCCAGCCGCTAAGATAGCTTCCTAATACGGCGCCAATTCCATTGGTCATCATCATAAACAATCCTTGGGCACTGGAACGAATTTTAGGTGAGACACTTGTTTCAACGAATAACGATCCTGAAATATTGAAAAAATCAAATGCCATTCCATAGACAATGCAGGACATCACAATCATCCATAAGCCGTCTGCCGGGTTACCATATGCCAATAATCCGAAACGTAAAACCCATGCGGCCATACTTATGAGCATTACCTGTTTGATGCCAAATCGTCTCAGGAAAAATGGAATTGCTAGAATAAATAAGGTCTCTGAAATCTGAGAAATAGACATGATAATGGTTGAATGATCAACTACCCATAAACCTGCATATTTTGGAACCTTTGCGAATTCCGAAAAATAAACATCACCGTACATGTTGGTCAATTGCAGTGATGCTCCCAGTAACATGGAAAACAAAAAGAAAAGCAACATCTTGTACTGTCCAAATAACTTGAAGGCATTGAGGCCAAGAACTTCTTTAATTGATCCAGCATTAGCGGTTTTTCCCTGTGGTGTGCACTTTGGTAATGTAAAAGCATAGATAGCCAAAACAGCAGCAGCAACAGCGGCAATATAAAACTGATTGGCGTTTGCTTTGCTTCCGGTAAGATTGGTCGTCCACATAGCTGCAATAAAACCAACGGTTCCCCAAACACGAATTGGAGGGAATGCTTTTACAACATTGAAGTTATTTGATTTTAAGATATGATAAGCTACCGAGTTTGATAAAGAAATGGTTGGCATATAACAAATCATTGCAAAGAAAATAACCCAAAAAAAGGTGTTCGGGTCATCAATGGCCGGAATGCATGCTAAGGCAATACCACCTAATAAATGCAATATTCCCAATAACCGCTCTGCGTTGATCCATCTGTCTGCCGCAATTCCTGTTATGGTTGGCATAAACAATGCTGCAAAGCCCATAGTTGAAAAAATTGCGCCAAATTGGCTGAAAGTCCAGCCTTTGGTTGTAGAACAGTAATTGGCAATTGTAATCAACCATGCGCCCCATACAAAGAACTGCATAAAACTCATGAAGATTAAGCGATTCTTGATCGAAAGTTGCATGTAGTAGGGTTTTAGTAGTTACGATCGTTTATTGATCTCGTCTCTCAGCATGGACGCCCGCTCATAGTCTTCGTTTTCAATGGCTTCGGTAATGGCTTGCTCCAGTTCGTCTTTCGACATGCGCTGAAACTCGTTTTCTTCGGAAGTATCGTCATCCGTATCGTCGTCTTCATCCATAAACTCATCTGACAAAATACCGGCCGAGGATAAAATCGATTCAAACGTAAATATAGGGCATTCAAATCGCACTGCCAAAGCAATAGCGTCAGACGTACGTGCATCAATGTCGGATAACTGTCCGTCGCGCTCGCACACCAGCTTCGCAAAGAAAATGCCTTCTTGTAAGTTGTAAATGATTACCTCTTTTACCTTGATTCCGAAAGAAGTCGCAAAGGTTTTGAATAAATCATGCGTGAGCGGTCGGGTAGGCACCATTTTTTCGAGCTCGATGGCAATAGCTTGCGCTTCGAACCCTCCGATGATGATCGGTAGACGGCGCTTTCCACCAGCCTCTGAAAGCACTAACGCGTAGGCTCCTGACTGAGTCTGGCTGTAAGACAGCCCAACGATTTCCAATTTTATTTTATCCATTCGGTCGCTTGACGTTGCGAAGGGTTTAAACAATGAGGGAAGCAGTTGTGTGTGCTTCCCTCGTATAGTAATTCATTGGTAAAAATAACCAAAATGTGTAAACACGATTACTGTGCTGCGTGGAATTTTTTAACAGCCGCTGTTAACTTCGGCAATACGTCAAAAACATCACCCACTACACCATAGTCGGCAGCCTTAAAGAAAGGAGCCTCAGCATCGGTGTTGATCACCACAATTACCTTTGATCCGTTCACCCCTGCAAGGTGTTGAATAGCTCCAGAAATACCGGCAGCAATGTACAAGTTCGGACGAATGGCAACACCGGTTTGTCCTACGTGTTCGTGATGAGGTCTCCAACCGATATCCGCTACCGGACGTGAACAAGCTGTTGCAGCACCCAACGCTTTCGCTAAGTCTTCTACAATTCCCCAGTTCTCAGGACCTTTCATACCACGACCTGCAGAAACCACCAATTCCGCTTCCGGCAATGGAATTTCACCTTCCGGTTTTTTCGTGTCTACTACTTTAATAGCAGCAGCACCCACCGCTCCGTCAAATGCTTCCACTGCACATGCAGCTCCCGCTTTTTCCGGTTGAATGGAATTCGGCAATAACGAAATGATTTTTTTGGCAGAATTCACCGCTACTTGTGCAAACGCTTTTCCGGAGAATACATTCACTTTACACGAAAAACCGTTGCTCATATCCGGCACAGCAACCGCACCTGAAATATAACCCGCTTTCAAACGAACGGATAAACGCGGAGCTACTGCTTTCGCTATCAAATCGTGTGAGAAAATAACCACATCTGCATTTACTGCTTCAGTTGCTTTCGCTACCAAACGGGTAACCTGTTGCGCATCATCTGCCGAAGCAGAACGGTCAACCATTACTTTTTGAGCACCGTATTCGCCCAAAGTTGCCAATGTAGCATCATCAGCGTTTCCTGTAGCTACTACCGAAACCGAACCTCCAATTTTAGAAGCGTAAGTAACGGTTTCCAATGCACTTTTTGCCAAGTTGCTGGCAGTATTGATATATACTAGAATATTCATGTCTTCGAGAAATTAGATGACTTTCGCCTCGTTGTGTAACAATTCAACCAACTCATCCATGTTGTTCGGATCAATCATTTTCACCGCCGATTTAGCCGCAGGCAAACCATATTCAACATAAGTTGTAAGATCTTCAACAGCCGTTGCCGGAACCACTTGAAGCGGTTTTGTACGAGCTGCCATGATACCGCGCATGTTCGGAATGCGTTGTTCTGCCATTCCTTTTGCACATGAAACCACTAACGGAAGATTCGCTTCTACGATTTGTACACCACCTACGATTTCCCGCTCCATACGAGCAGTAGTGCCGGTGATATCCAATTTGGTTGCCAACGAAACAAACGGCAAATCCAATGCTTCGGCAATCATTCCACCTACTTGCGAACCGTTGTAATTGATGGTTTCCTTACCTGTAAGGATCAAATCAAACGCATTTGCTTTTGCGTATTCGGCAACCTGCATCGCTGTGAAATAAGCATCTTTCGCATCTGCATCCACTCGCACCGCATCATCGGCACCAATAGCCAATGCTTTGCGGATAATCGCTTCGTCAGCTGCGTTTCCTACCGTAATGATGGTAAGGTTTCCGCCCAATGTTTCTTTTAATTCCAATCCGCGTACCAGAGCATACCACTCGTCGTAAGGATTGACAATATATTGCACTCCGTTCTCATCAAACTGCTTGTTACCGTCGGTAAAGGCAATTTTAGATGTTGTATCAGGAGATTTGCTTATACAAACAAGAATTTTCATGTTTTCAACAGATTTTACGGTTGCAAATGTAATCAATTCAGTTCGCAAAATAACGGTGCGTTAAGAGAGAAAATTGAAGGAATTTGTCCTTTTTTTGAGATGAATGATGTAATTCCGTATTTCGCGCACCAAATAGCAACGGTGGAATTGTATTTTTTGTAATTTTGGCGACCTTCCGTAGGAAATATTAAGTTAGAAAAAGCATGAAAACAGTTCAATTTAGAGAGGCACTAAGAGAAGCCATGACAGAGGAAATGCGTCGCGATGAAAACGTATTTTTGATGGGTGAGGAAGTTGCCGAATACAACGGTGCATATAAGGTTTCTCAAGGAATGCTGGATGAATTCGGTCCGAAACGTGTGATCGATACTCCGATTGCCGAGTTGGGATTTGCCGGAATTGCCGTAGGAGCTTCTATGAATGGTTTACGTCCGATTGTGGAATTCATGACTTGGAACTTTGCCATCCTTGCTGCCGATCAAATCATCAACTCTGCTGCAAAAATGATGCAGATGTCGGGTGGTCAATATGGTTGTCCGATTGTTTTCCGCGGTGGAAACGGTACGGCCGGTCAGTTGGGTGCAACACACTCTCAAAGTTTCGAAGCGTTTTATGCGCATTTTCCGGGATTGAAAGTAATAACTCCATCCAACCCGTATGATGCAAAAGGTTTGTTGAAAGCGGCTATCC
>Ga0302296_1002062_pt1 | contig 13830 bp, 7 predicted proteins | sample III_Fen_N3_1_FD_194546 | JGI IMG/M metagenome (GOLD analysis project Ga0302296, IMG submission 194546) | Peat permafrost microbial communities from Stordalen Mire near Abisko, Sweden - III_Fen_N3_1 | ecosystem: Environmental > Terrestrial > Soil > Wetlands > Permafrost | place: Sweden: Abisko... | reverse complement strand
TTCCTGCTACAGATTTACAAGGAACAGTAATTGGTGGACATGGTGATACAACAATGATCCCATTAACACGCTTAGCTACTTACAATGGTGTTCCAGTTAGCTCATTACTTGATGCTGAAGCATTAGCAAAAGTAGCTGCTGATACAATGGTTGGTGGTGCTACATTAACTAAATTCTTAGGTACTTCTGCTTGGATCGCTCCAGGTGCAGCAGGTGCAGCTTTAGTTGAAGCAATTGTACGTGATGAGAAAAAAATATTCCCATGTTGTGTAATGCTTGATGGTGAATACAATCAAAAAGATATTTGTATTGGAGTTCCAGTTGTAATTGGTAAAAATGGAGCTGAAAAAATCGTTGATTACAAACTTACAGCTGACGAGCAAGCAGCATTCGATAAAAGTGCAGAAGCAGTTCGTAGCATGAATGGTGTTCTTAAAGAATTGAACATTTTATAAGAATTATAAAATATAATTATAAGGAAAGCAATCTTCGAAAGGAGATTGCTTTTTTTGTTTTGTTAAATGGGTGAGATTTTGCAATATTTTGGGTATATTTTCCTATCTTAGCTTTTCAGAAAAAAAGCATTGAACAAATAGGGGCTTATGGTGAAAAATATAACAGATCGTTTACATCGTTTTATTACAATAGTATATGTTTTACTCATACTATGTACCGTATCTGTTTTTATTAGCTTTTATTATCTAAATCAATGTCAAAGAATATTAGAATCAATAAACGAATCTCGATATAATTCCGATAATCTAGTTGATGAATTACGTCAAAGTTCTGATGATTTAACTCGTTTAGCTCGTACTTATGTAGTTACTGGCGATACTATGTTTCGAAATCAGTTTTACGAAGTTATTCGAATTAGAAATGGAGAAGCATTACGTCCTCAAAACTATCAATATGCATTTTGGGATTTATATGCCGTACATGGAGTAAAACCTACATTTAAACGAAATTCAAAAATCCCACTATTTACATTGTTTATTAAGGCTGGTTTTTCTCCCAAAGAATTAGCAATATTAAAGGAAACTAAACGACATTCCGATTCATTAGTTATTATCGAAAATGAAGCATTTCGTATTGTAGGCGATTCTTTAATTAACAATACTACGACTTTAAATACAAAAAGAGAAAAGGCTATTCAACTTTTATGTAGTGAAAAATATCATAGAGCTAAAATGGCTATTATGAGTCATTTAAATGGTTTTTATGCTTTGTCGAATAAGCGTTTGCTTGCAAGAATTCAAGAAGAAAAATATCATATTTATTTGTCGACATTTATACTTTTTTCTCTTTTTGTCATTTCAGTTCTGTTATTATTTGTGTTATTATATTTAAATTTGAAATTGAAGACGAAGTTAATTGTCGATTTGAATAAAAATGTAAATGAAAGAACACATGAACTTTTGATTAAAACGCAAGAGTTTGAAATGCAGAATAAAGAGTATTCCCAACTAAATGAAGAATTACATCAGATTAATGAATTGTTAGTGCATTCACAAGAAAGTGAAGCGAACTTAAAAGAATATTTTGAACAGATATTCAATATAAATCCCGATGCTATAACCATTACACGTATGTCGGATGGTAAAATAGTTCAAGCAAATACAGGTTTTAAAACATTGTTTGGATATGTTGAAGATGATTATTCTGATGCAACAACTTTAAAGTTAAATATTTGGCAAAATAATGAAGAACGCGAACGTTTTGTTAAAGAAGTAAAGGAAAATGCTGGTTGTAAGGATTTTGAAACAATTTTATGTCGTAAAGATGGACATACTTTTTCTGCATTAGTTTCTGCATCAATAATTGCTATAAATGAAGAAATTTACATAATTGGTGTTACTCGAGATATAACAGAACGAAAAAAGACAGAAGAAACAATTAAGCAAAACGAATTAATGCTCTCTGAAATCAATAAAATGCTTCAATTAGTTCTTGAAACAATACCAGTGCGAATATTTTGGAAAGATAAAAAATCAATATTCCTAGGTTGTAATACATTATTTGCAAAGGATGCTGGAAAAGATTCCCCGTCAGAAATAATAGGAAAAAGTGATTATGAGCTAGCTTGGAAAAAAGAAGCTGAAACCTATATTTTCGATGATAATCAAGTAATGAACACTTGTACGAGTAAAATTGGATATGAAGAATCGCAAACAACAAATACAGGTTCTACTATATGGTTGAAAACAACCAAAGTACCTCTTCTAGATTCCGACAACAAAGTTATTGGTATATTAGGTACTTATGAAGATATTACTGAGATTAAAAAAATTGACGAAGCTAAAAGATTAGTTGATGAGCAACTTCGAAAACTTTCGTTGGCTATTGAGCAAAGTCCCGTTACAACAGTTATTACCGATTTGGAAGGAAATATTGTTTTTGTAAATCCTAAATTTACAGAAACAACTGGATATACCGCCGAAGAAGCAATAGGGCAAAATCCAAGGATTTTAAAATCGGAATTTACTCCTAAATATGTTTATGATGATTTATGGAAAACACTTTCATCAGGTAAAAACTGGTATGGCATCATTCAAAATAAAAGGAAGAATGGGGAATATTATTGGGAATCGGCAGTAATATCTCCAGTGAAAAATGAAAAGGGTGAAACGATAAATTATCTTGCCGTAAAAGAAGATATTACTGAAAGAAAATTAATTGAAGAAGCTCTCATTGAAAGTACCCAAACTGCTCAACGTTACTTAGATATTGCTTCAGAAATTATTATTTCACTCGATATTGATGGCAATATTAATTTAGTTAATGAAAATGGTTTAAAACTATTAGGATATACTCATAATGAATTGCGTGGAAAAAATTGGTTTAAAACCTGTTTGGACGGAGATTTGGTTATGGAAATAGCTATTGTTTATAAAAAGCTCATGATGGGAGAGCTTGAAAATATTGCTAAATATGAATATGATATTCGCACAAAAACGGGTGAAATTAAAACTATTTTATGGTATAATACAATATTATTCGATGCAGAGAGAAGTATTGTAGGAACAATAAGTTCGGGTGAAGATATTACTGATAGAAAAAAGAGTGAGGAAATACTCAAGGAACAGGAAGAGTTCTTACGAGTATTGACCGATAATATTCCTGGAATGGTTGGTTATTGGACAAAAGATCTTATTTGTGACTTTGCAAATACTGCTTATTTAGAATGGTTTGGACGTACTAAAAAAGATATGTATGGAATTTCAATGCAAACCTTAATGGGAGATGAGCTATTTGCATTAAACAAACCAAATGTTGATAAAGTGCTTAAGGGAGAGTATGTGTCTTTTGAAAGAACATTACATAAACCAAACGGAGTAACGGGCTATGTTTGGGCACATTATATTCCCAATTTGACTAATGATATTGTAAAAGGATTTTATGTATTAGTTACTGACATTACTGAAATAAAACAAGCAGAACTTGCTGTAAAAAGAATAACAACTCGACTTGAATTGGCAACACGTGCTGGAAAAGTGGGGGTATGGGATTATGATTTAGTTCATAATTCATTGCTTTGGGATGCACAGATGTATGCTCTTTATGGAATAAAAAAAGAGAGTTTTGTGGGAGCTTATGAAACTTGGATTGCAGGACTACATCCTGATGATGTAGTCAGAGGAAATGAAGAAATTCAAATGGCTATTCGTGGTGAGAAAGATTTTGATACTGAATTTAGAGTTGTTTGGCCTGATGGTTCAATTCATACAATTAGAGCAATAGCTAATGTTCAACGCGATGAGAATGGACATGCTTTAAATATAATTGGAACGAATTGGGAAATTACTCAACAAAAAGAAATTGAAGCTAGCTTATTGAAAACTGCAGATGATTTACGTGCTAAAAATATAGAGCTAGATAAAGCATTTAGAGAAGTTGAAATTGCTTATGCTCGTGCTAATGAAATGGCTTTTGAGGCTGAAGCCGCAAATAAATCGAAAAGTATTTTTGTGGCAAATATGTCACACGAAATTCGAACACCATTAAATGCAATTATTGGTTTTTCTCAGTTACTCAATCGCGATAGACATTTATCGGATTCTCAAAAGGAATATTCGTTTTCAATAATTAGAGCTGGCGAACATTTGTTAGAATTGATAAATGACATTTTGGAACTTTCGAAAGTTGAAGCAGGTAAGGTTGTGTTAAAGCCCGTAAATATCGATCTTCATTCCTTCTTAAAAGATATTCAGCTTATTTTTAAAGAAAGAACACAGTCAAAGCATATTACGTTTGCGTATGAGATAGATGAAAATGTTCCGCAATTTATACTTATTGATCAAAGTAAATTACGTCAGATATTTTTTAATTTGATTGGTAATGCTGTTAAATTTACTGAACAAGGCGGTGTTTCTGTTCGTGTTTCGATTAAATCAGAAGGTAAAAATAGTACCTATTTAGTCATTTCTATTGAAGATTCTGGACCAGGAATTCACGAAGTAGAACTTAATAATCTCTTTAAGCAATTTGTGCAAACAAGTTCGGGGATAAACAAAGGGAGTGGTACCGGTTTAGGCTTAGCATTAAGCAAAGAACTAGCAAATTTAATGGGTGGCGATATAACTGTAAAAAGTGAGTTTGGCAAAGGTTCAACTTTTACGTTTTATGTGAAAATAAATAAAGGAGATAAAGATGCTGTTGATAATGAGTATAGTAAACGAATAATTGGAGTCGATAAACAACAAAGAAAACAAAGGATTTTGGTTGTTGATGACAAAGAAGAGAATGTAAAGATTGTAACCAATTTACTCAATTTAGTTGGTTTTGAAACTAACGAAGCATATAATGGCCAAGATGCAATTGAACAGTTTTTAATTTGGAATCCCGATCTTATAGTTATGGATATGCGAATGCCCGTAATGGACGGTTATGAGGCAACTAAGAGAATTAAGTCGAATAGTAATGGGAAAAATATTCCAATCATTGCACTTACTGCAGGTACATTAGAAGAAGAACAAAAGAATTTAAAGACCTTTAATATTCAAGGTTTTATTCGTAAACCTTTTCACGAAAATGAATTGCTACAAACAATCGGACAAGTATTAAATGTGAAATATATTTATGAAGACGATTTAGAGTTAACCAAAAGTAATTATTCGAATGATAATGAAAGTGTTGAGAATGAAATAGCTAATTTAAATGTTGAATTTGTGCAGAAAATGCTTGATGCTGTTGAAGTTGCTGATATTGATAAGCTTATGGATTTAATTAAAGAGTTAGAGATTCAAAATATAACTTTAGCTTCGTATTTACGTTCTTTAGCAATGAAATATGATTATACACATTTGCAATTATTATTTAAAAAGTAAAGGAATTCATAATGACAATTATTCCAAATCAAAATATACTCATTGTAGATGATGTAGCTGATAATTTACGCGTGCTTGGCGATTTACTAAGAGATGAAGGTTATAAAGTTCGACCAGTTCCTAATGGGAAATTAGCTTTGCAAGTTGCTGAAAAGGAAAAACCAGATCTTATTTTATTAGATATAATGATGCCCGATCTCAATGGTTTTGAGGTCTGTAAAATGTTAAAAGAACATAAAACACTCAATGATGTTCCTGTTATTTTTATAAGTGCGTTGAACGATACTGCTGATATAGTAAAAGCATTTAAATGCGGTGGTTCTGACTTTATTACAAAACCATTTATGGCCGAAGAAGTTAAAGCTCGTGTTGCCACTCATCTTAAAATTTACCAACAACAAAAAGAACTTCAAAAATTAAATGCCGATAAAGATAGATTTATTACAATACTAGCACATGATTTAAAAAGTCCTTTTATTGGTATAATTAGTTTTTCGGAATTACTTGCAAATAATATCGATGACTATGATATATCTAAAATTAAAAGTTTAGTTTCGATTGTCCATAAGTCATCAAAGCATTTTTATACTCTTTTAGAAGATTTACTTAATTGGGCTAGAGTTCAATCGGGTAAATTGACTTTTGAACCACAATTGACTAACTTGAATAAATTATGTAGTGATGTTATTGAGGTTCTTAGATTGAATATAGACAATAAATCATTAACCGTTAATAATTATATTCCTATTGGATTTGAAGCAAATGTAGATATCGATATGGCAAAAACTATATTACGAAATCTAATTTCAAATGCAATTAAATTTACTCCAAATAATGGAAAAATAGCGATTAATGTTGAAAAAGGGGATTCAGAAATTACTGTTTCTGTAACAGATACAGGTATAGGAATGTCAACACGAACCTTGAATAAATTGTTTGATGTTACTCAAATTCAATCATCAAAAGGAACTAATGATGAAACTGGAACTGGTTTTGGATTATTGCTTTGTAAAGAATTTGTAGAAAAACACAATGGACATATTTGGGCTGAAACCGAAGAAGGAAATGGAACTACTTTCCGTTTTACACTGAGTCAATAGAACAAAGGTTATATCGTTTTTTATTCCTTATATAAATGGATACAAACGGTTTATTTTATTAATTTATAGGTAATTCGTTTTTGTTCGCTTATTATTGTGATAATATAAATGCCTGCTGGATAGTATAAGGTGTTTATTCTGATGATTTTATCGTTAATATATTTTGAAAAGTAGAATATCTTACCTGAACTCGATACTAATTCAATTGTTAGGTTTTCACTTTCAGGATTAGAAATGTTTATGAAATCGTGAAACGGATTAGGCGAGATATGAATGTTACTGTTTTCAAGATCTAAACTTGTTTTAACTGTATCGATTATTTGAGGTCTTTTATTCCCTATAAAAATAGGCGATGAAATTGCTTGGTCACCATCTTCTTGGCTAGCTATGATGTAATAGTATTCTCCTTTTTTACAGATTATTGAATCATCTATTGATATGTTTTTTGAATTTGTTTGCCAAGTTTTTGCAGTATCTCCATTTTTCATAAGTACAAACTTGGTAAATAATTCACTATCTACATCATATGCTTTAATTTGGAATAAATGTTTTGCTTCAAAAATTGAATCTCCCATTTCAGTTGAATCTATTTTAAAGGAAAGTGCTAAGTTTTTATCAAGGCTTGAATAGAAACGGCGATGTAATAATGCTTCTGTTAAATCTTTGTGAGTGTTTGCTTTGGCTAAAATTGCAAGTCTGGAATTAGAATATTGACCCCAATTGGCCCAATGATTATCTTCTGATCCCGATGCTCCTAAGTGCCAACCACGAAGCAATGCTTCATCGAAAAAGCTTTTATTTGTGTCATTATTAAAATAACCGTCATTTTGATAGTACAATGAAAATCCATTGGCTTTATTCCAGAGTTCTATTCCAACGATATTGTTGATTGGTGCCGTTTCAAAGTGCATAAATTCGGTTCCATTACTATTTTCACGCCCAGGATGATTAAAGAATGCTATACCATTATGCAATTCAATCCAATTGCAAATTTGGAGAAATGTGTTTGTTGAACTATTTAGTACCGTTGTAAATGAATCGGTATTAAAAATACTGATATGCCCGAAATTACTGCTTGATGTCCATTCAAAACCATAAAATGCTGTAAAAACAGAGTCCTCAGAAGCTGATTTTGCAATTGTTTTTAACGAATCCCATTCATTTTGTGTCAAGTATATACAATGTTCTGACAGTCCTAAGAAATCTAACTTTGAATTATTTTTTGCATAAGAATATGCATCGCTTGGTTTTCCTGTTCCATCAGCCGAATAATTTGAATGGTTGTGTAAACTACCAAAATAAACATGGTAATTCTCAATTATTGGGCTTTGTGCAAAAGAATTTATGCAAAAAAAACAGAGAATAATATAGGGTAAAATCCTTTTCAAAGTTCTTTTAATTTAATGATATTGTTGGATATACACTAATACAATGGTTTAGCGCTTTTAATATATGAATATATTGTACGTTTTTTAATATTAAATGAATCAATTTCTATATGTCTTTCATTTATATTTGCAATGTGTTATGATAGTACTGTATTTGAGGTGTAATTTAAATAAAATTGTTTAGGGATTTATTCTTTATGGTTAAAATTGACATAATAAAACATTTTTTTAGTACTGTTTCAAACGTTGGAACGGCTGAAATTACCGACGAACGACTCAAACGTAAAGTTATAATAAGTAATCGTTTAGCTTTTACTGTTGGAGTCTTACCTATTTTTACAAGTATCTATTTGTTGGTGTTTTTGGGTAGTCCAATGTTCTTTGCTCCATTTCTTGTGGGGATGTTTTATTTTGGAACTATTATTTTAAATAAATTAAACCATAATACCATATCACGAATTTATATAACAATATTGCCAACCATTAATCTAATGGTTGTGTCAGGTTTTTTAGGTGATAAATATAGTATTGGAATTAAATTTTCATATTTGTCAATTATTGTTGCACCAATTGTTCTGTTCGATTTAAACGAGAAAGTGAAGCTTACTTTTGGTATTTTATGGGTAATATTTATGTATTATTTTACCGATTATGTAAATCAATTTATACCTCCTTTCACTGTTGTTGATATTCGATTATTAAACGATTTAAGAGCAATAAATTTTAGTTCTCTATTGAGTTTCATTATTTTTATTTCGGGTTATTTATATTTACAGCAACTTAATTATAATGCTGAAAAGCAAATTAATAATCTGCTTGAGGAAACTAAACAGCAAAAAGCTGAACTTGAACAGAAAAATACTACCATTACCGATAGTATAAATTATGCTAAAACAATTCAAACAGCAGTATTGTCGAATACGCATATTCTTGATACAGAATGTCGCGATTATTTTGTACTCTATAAGCCCAAAGATATTGTAAGTGGTGATTTCTATTTGTTTAATAAAATTGAAGATTATTTAATTCTTGTTGTTGCCGATTGCACTGGACATGGAGTTTCTGGAGCATTAATGAGTATGCTTGGAATTAGTTATTTGAATGAAATAATTAAGAAATCGGAAATAAAATCGACCGATCATGTGCTTTCCGAAATGCGAAAACAAATAAAAACAGTATTGAATCAAAACGATTTTTCAGCTATTTCAAAAGATGGAATTGATATTGTTTTAGTTGTTGTAAATACAAAAACTATGGAGGCACAGTTTTCGGGAGCCAATAGACCTTTAGTTGTAATTCCTGCTGATGAAAAATCTGAAATGATTGAGTATAAGCCCAATAAAATGCCTGTAGGTGTTCATAATAAAGAGGAAGATTTTACTGCAATCGATTTTAAAATAGCAAAAGGTGATACCCTTTATTTATTTACTGATGGTTATGAAGATCAGTTTGGTGGAACCGAAAGTAAGAAGATGAAAGCCAAAGTATTGCGCGATGAATTACTTGCTATATACAAATCGCCGATGCAAGAACAAAAACAATACCTTGAACAATTCTATCAACAATGGAAAGGTAATGAACCTCAAACCGATGATATTTTACTCGTTGGTATTCGTTTCTAATTTTGTAGTGGACTAACTGGAGGTGTTGCTGGTTTATCTCTTTTCTTAAACATAAACACATATTTTATTGCAAAACAAAAATCAAGTCCAATCTTAGATTGTTGTCCATCCTGCTTTGATACTTTGTCTGTTACAATTTCGTATTTACCTTGGGTATTTATTATTTCAAAATTGTTAGTAACTTCTGTTTGACCGTAATAACGAGATTTCATTATAAAAGAAAATTCAATTCTACTTCTTTTCGAAAAAGTATATCCAATACCTGGAGCAAAATCTATTCTACAACCCCAGTCTCTTTTTTGATGCGATTCATAATATATTTCTGCTTCTTTATCGTTTTCATTGTTATATGTTTTATCCTTTTTAGTAATTAACATTAGTTGAAAATCTAATATACCATAAACCCTTCCAATTACATTCGGTTTTTTTAGATAGAAACCGATAGGAATATTTGGACTTGAAGTTCCCCATTCAACCGATTTGGGGCCACTAAATGTTGATAGTGTTGTTTGAAAACTAGTACTTGAACCGTTTAAACCAACTTTTAAACCAAAGTTCTCAGATAAATCAAGTCGTGCAAATAATCCTGAACCTGGGTTTTTAATCGCATAGTTTACACATTGGTCGTTATCTGTTTTGATTTTATCCATGTTGTTGGGGTATAAATTCAATTGAATTTCTACTCCAACAGTTTTTTGTGCCCAACTGTTTGAAATAATGAGTATTGAGAGTGCAAAGATTAGAATTGATTTCATGTTTTTGTTTTGTTTAATTTATATGATGGCAAAAGTATTCATATTCTTTGAATTAGTACGTTTCGTTAAATGATTTTTGAAAACGTTTTTTTGCAATTATTCCTTTTTTTTGAAAATGAATTGAATCTAATAAACATATGTTTTATCTTATTTTATACATTTGCCAACTCATGAATTCATAACAATAAAACTATAATGAAAAAACAATTACTTATTGCAATTACTTTAATGTTGCAACTATCAACTTACGCTCAACTCGATAGTTTTGATTTGAAAATGTATCAGATTCCTCGTATAAAACGACATCAACTTGATTTTAATCTTGGTGCAAGTTCTCAAAGTTCAAAGGATTATACTATATCATATCAAAATCGCAATAGTTCTTCGGGTGATTTTTCATTAAAACATAGATATTATTATAATGCACTTCATTGGCAAACTGATATTACTACTCAGCTAGGGTTTGCACAATTTATGAGCAATTTATGGAAACCAAACTATTCAACTAAAGGAGACAATACTTATTTAAATATTGAATCTTTTGGTATGATAAAAAGATTTATAACAAAAAAACTATTTTTTGGAATTGACTATGATATTAATTCTGATTTTTCATATTCTTCATATACTAATCGTGTTAATAAAAATGGTGTTTCATACAATATGTATGATGAAGAATGGGATAATTTTAGTATTAAAACATCGATATCGCCTCAAATTGGATATGGAAGAATTGAACAAGTTCAAGATGCAAATCTTGCTGTTTATATTTTACAAGATTTAAAGAAGGAAAATAAATTGAATAGAGATCCTTCTCAAAATGAAATTCTAGCATTTTCTGCATTAATTTCTAGTCTAAAAAATAAAAGATTATTTGATACACGTACTAAACATCTGTATCAGTTAATTGAACTCGATTCCTTTTTAAGGGTTAATAATCTTATAAATGCATCTGATATGAAATCTTCAGCAATAATTACCGATAATTGGGATTATTCGTACAATCCTATTAGAAATAGTGGTTGGGCTATTAAAGCAGGATTTCAAGTGGATTTGCGTTCGAATGAATCTTCCTCAAGATATTTAGTTGATTCACTAAATATTCAAAATAATTATAGATATAATGATTATACATCATTGCTCATATTTTGTAACTTCTCAATTCATGATCCAATAAATTTACATTGGCAACAATCGGCAACTATTACACCCTATATTGGTTTCCTAACTCAAATGGATAGTGTAAATAATGTGTATACCAATAATGTAACAAAAAGTGATTCTGTTACTGAATTTATATATGGGGAATCGAATAAAAGAGATTATGGCTTAAAATTAGAATATAATTTATCGTATTACCCTAATTCAAGAACATCGGTATTGTGGAAAACGACATTTGATGTTTGGCGTGATTTTAATTACGAGAAAAATTTAGATGGATCTTCAAAAGATCCTGTAATGTCAAATAATGATTGGAATTTATATCTTACATCGTCATTAATAGCTGATTATTTTATTAGTTCACGAATCCGTTTGAATGTAAGTTTAAGTTCATATTATGTGAATTATGAGAAAAGTCAGTATATTCCATTAGCAGGAATTAATAATTTCACTCCATATACATATTATAGTAATTCAAAAAGCCTCAATTTTTATTCAAGAGTTCGATTGGTATATAATATATTTTAGATGTAAAATTAACTTTTTCTAGCTATCATCATTTCTCTTTTCCCCGGAGGACCTGGAACCCGAGCAACTGAAAAACCAGCAGCAATCATATTACGGCGAACTTGCCCTTTTGCACAATAGGTTGAAAGAAATCCATTAGAATTCATGGCATCAAAAAGCTTTTTGAAAATGGCTTCTGTCCATAGGTTTGGTTGCTTATCGGGAGCAAAGGCATCGAAATAGATTAAATCGTACATCTTATTTGGTTGCCATTGTTCCAAATCTGTTTGTGTTTTATGTAATGTGAAGTTTTGCGAAATTTGAACATCGTTTCCCCAAATACAATTATGGAGTTCTTGCAAAATATGACTGTTTTGAAGTCCCAAACTATTCTCGAAATTAAGTTCAGAATATTCATTGGCTTGTAATGGATATTTTTCCAATGTTTGATATGATATAATAAACTCATTTTTTTTAGCTTCCAACAGCGTTAGTAATGCATTTAAGCCAGTTCCAAATCCTATTTCAAGAATAGATAACGTTATTTTATCACAGCAGTTAAGTCCATTTTTAATGAAAACATGTTGTGATTCCTGTAAAGCACCGTGAATAGAATGATAATGCTCGTCCAAGCCTTCAACATATATTGAATGGGAACCATCTTCGGTAACTAATAATTTGCGTTCAAACATTTTCTTAAAATTTACTTGTAAAAGTAGTTTTTTTCTACCTTTGCTTGTAAGGATAGATGGAGATTTTCATCTAAAATGCAAATCTTATAATTATGCAAAAAATTAAAGTTGCCAACCCAGTAGTAGAGCTCGATGGAGACGAAATGACCAGAATTATCTGGACAATGATTAAAGAAAAACTTATTTTCCCTTATCTCGACTTAGATATTAAATATTTTGATCTTGGTATTGAACATCGCGATGCAACTGATGACAAAGTTACTTTTGAATCGGCCGAAGCGATTAAGAAATATAATGTTGGAATTAAATGTGCAACCATCACTCCAGATGAAGCACGAGTAAAAGAATTTTCGCTTAAACGCATGTATAAATCACCAAATGGAACTATTCGTAATATTTTGAATGGAACTGTTTTTCGTGAACCAATAGTAATTAATAACATTCCTCGTTTAGTTCCTGGATGGACACAATCAATTTGCATTGGTCGTCATGCTTTTGGTGACCAATATATGGCAACTGATTTTGTGGTAAAAGGCATAGGAAAACTTACCATTTCTTTTAAATCGGACGATGGAAGTACTGATCAAGAATATACCGTTCACGATTTTACCGGTGATGGTGTTGCAATGGCAATGTACAATACCGATGAGTCGATTTTTGGTTTTGCTCGTTCATGCTTCAATCAGGCATTGACAAAAAAATGGCCTTTATATATGTCAACAAAAAACACCATCTTGAAAAAATATGATGGTCGTTTCAAAGATATTTTCCAAGAAGTATATGAAGCTGAATTTAAAGATTCTTTTAAAGAAGCTGGAATTTGGTACGAGCATCGTTTAATTGACGATATGGTAGCATATTGCCTTAAATCGAATGGTGGGTTTGTATGGGCATGCAAGAATTACGATGGCGATGTACAAAGTGATATTGTAGCACAAGGATTTGGCTCATTAGGATTAATGACATCGGTACTTGTAACTCCCGATGGAAAAACAATTGAAGCAGAAGCAGCACATGGAACTGTAACTCGTCATTATCGTCAATGGCAAAAAGGCGAAAAAACATCAACAAATCCAATTGCATCTATTTTTGCTTGGACAAGAGGTTTAGCTTTCCGTGGAGAATTAGATTCAAACAAAGCATTAATTGATTTTTCTGAAAAAATTGAAAAAGCTTGTATTGTAGCTGTTGAAAATGGCATTATGACAAAAGATTTAGCTCTATCGATTTATGGAGATCAAATGAATGGAAGTCATTGGGTTTCGACAGAAGAATATATGG
>Ga0302296_1002059_pt1 | contig 13837 bp, 6 predicted proteins | sample III_Fen_N3_1_FD_194546 | JGI IMG/M metagenome (GOLD analysis project Ga0302296, IMG submission 194546) | Peat permafrost microbial communities from Stordalen Mire near Abisko, Sweden - III_Fen_N3_1 | ecosystem: Environmental > Terrestrial > Soil > Wetlands > Permafrost | place: Sweden: Abisko... | reverse complement strand
CAAACACTACTGGATGGCAAACGTGGACTGACGTGAAAATGAAAGTAACACTTCCTGTTGGGAAACAAGTGTTACGATTGACAATCGGTGCAACCGATTACGTGAACCTCAACTATATGACGTTTGCTGAGGTAGGAAAGCCAGTAACACCTATTGCCTTGATGGCTGGTTGGAATTATATTGGTTGCCCCATCATCGGCAGCACCAATATTGACAAAGCTTTATCTAGTATTTGGACAAAAGTGGAAATTGTAAAAAATCAGGATTCGTTTTATTCAGTAATGAATCAGCAAATATTCAATTCTCTTTCGAAAATTGAATGGGGCGAAGGATACTTGGTGAAAGTTAAAGCTGATTGTGTGTTGGATTGGAATGTAAAATAATAGTATAAGTATTCATTTTTTTATACCTGTCAAAATAGAGGTAATTATATCAAAAAATAAATAAATATGAAAACACGAATAGTATCATACTTAGCGAGCATTTTTCTTTTATGCAGTACCTTTCTAGTGAAAGCACAATACACCTTGAGTGTTGATCTTTCCACGACTATTAGGCCGGTGACACACTGTGCATCAGGATCACTGTACGGTATTACAGAAACGATACCAGCGAGTATTGATGATTTAGTTGCACCTCTTAAACCATATATGTTTTGCCAACCTCCTCACGGAACTTCGGCCAATCAACATGCTTATGGAAATGCAATGACAGTTTCTGACAGACTAAAATCGGTGCCTTCTGCACGAGTACAAATTACTCTGCCTGATCAATTACAAGGTTGGCCATATAATTGGCCGGGACAATCGAGCTGGCTAGCTCAAGTTAAAACTATTATTCAGGAAAAGATGGCTACTGGAAGAAACAATTACCACAGCTATAATATTTGGAACGAACGGGGTGGAACATGGAATGCTTCAAATGGAGATTTTTATACACAATGCTGGAAACCAACCTTTGACTTAATCCGATCAATGGATCCGACGGCCAAAATATGTGGACCTGGCGATGCTTATTATAATAGCAGTGGGATAAGTGAATTCCTAACTTTTTGCAAAAATAACAAATGTATTCCCGATTACTTATCATGGCATCAATGGGGGTCGGGAGGAATTCCCGGAGCTGTTGCAAATTACAGGGCTTTGGAAAAAACCTTGGGGATTGCAGCCTTACCTATATGTATTAACGAATATTCATCCAAAACCAGCGATCCTTACGAAGGATGCCCTGGCTATGCTGTGCCATTTATTGCAAAATTTGAACGTCATGGAGTAGAAAGTGCCTGCATTTCTTGGTGGTTTACTGCCTATCCCGGAAGACTTGGAAGTTTGCTTACACCATCGAACCAAAAAGGTGGAGGCTGGTATCTATACAAATGGTATGGCGACATGAGTGGGCAAATGGTTAAGATAACTCCTCCCAACGACAATAGCGATGGTATCGACGGGTTTGGATGTATAGATGAAACCCAACATTTTGCGAGTATTTGCGTGGGGGGTAACAATACCGGAACGGTAAATGTTAATATTTCGGGCATTCCAGCATCTTTTGGCTCACAAGTAAATGTTGCAGTGGATTATGTTACATGGACAAATAAAGATGCAGCGGTGGCTGGAACTACTTCCATTTCTACAACAGTTTACAATGTTACCAATAAATCTATTTCGGTTCCCATAAATGTAACAAGCAGTTTGTATGCTTATAGAGTGCTTATTACTCCCGTTAAGATTGTTGGTCCGCCAGCGGTTAAGATTACGAATCCTGTTGAAGGTGATATTTTCACTTCACCAGCAAACATTTCTCTTCAGGCAACTGCTTCCGACGCCGATGGCACGGTTGCGAAGGTCGAATTCTTCAATGGCACAACATTATTGTTTTCTGATAATACTGCACCATACAGCTTTGATTGGAAAGGCGTTACAGAAGGCATATATACCGTAAGGGCAGTTGCTACCGACAACGATGGTAATACTAATGAAGATGTAGTTACTGTGAGATTCAACCTACCGCAGGGGCCATATAAAGGAATTCCAAATCTCATTCCAGGTACCATACAGTTTGAAAATTACGATGTTGGCGGTAATGGATATGCGTATCTTGATAGTGCAGCTGGCAATACTGGTGGAGCAACGTTTCGCACCGACGAGGATGTGGATATTGAGAACTGCACCGACGTTGGTGCTGGATATAACATTGGTTATGCCACCGCTGGTGAATGGTTGGAATACACCGTTAGCGTTGCAGCTACGGGGAAATATAATCTAAAAATACGCTCGGCATGCAATGGTGATGGCCGAACATTAGCACTTTCGATGGATGGTAAAGATGTTGCAGGCAAAATTACAGTACCCAATACTGTTGGATGGCAAGTATGGCAAGATATTGAAATTAAGGACATCCAGCTCGAAGCTGGCGAACACGTTTTACGGCTTACCATCGGTGCAACCGATTATGTAAATCTCAATTATATTGTTTTTGAGGCAGTTGCAGTTCCTCCAGTGGTTCATATAACATCTCCAGCGTCTCTAAGCACATTTACCGCAAATGAATCGGTTACAATTTCTGCTACAGCTACTTCCGATAATGCTTCGATTGTTGATGTGCGGTACTATGCCAACGATGTACTGCTGGGTACCAATAATTCTTCACCGTATTCTTTCACATGGAAAAATATGACCGAAGGCAGCTACACGATAAAGGTTGAAGCACTAGATAATTCAGGATTGATTTCTTCCGACAAGATAACGCTTACAATAAATAAGGCACCGTTAGTCATGAAACTTACAACTGGCTGGAATCTTATTGGTTACCCATTCGAAAGTAGTTCTGATATTGCTACGGCACTTTCAAGTATTTGGGCAAATGTTTTAATCGTTAAAAATGCTGATTCATTTTATGATAAATCACAACCCTTATTCTTCAATTCACTTAACAAGCTTAATTGGAGTTTTGGTTACTTGGTTAAAGTTGATAAGGATTGCGTATTGCAATGGAATAAATAATATACGTCTTAAAAAAAACAATAAACTGAAATGTTATGAAGAATAAAATTTACAAAAAAATAAGTACTACGGTTATTTTTATCTTGGTAGTTGTGAAATGTATGTATTCGCAAGAAAACATAACTGTTGGTGGTACAACCCGCAATATGATAGTTCATGCACCAACTGGAATTGCAACAAACAGACCATTGGTTATTTCGCTCCATGGAATGAACCAAGATGCTGCTTACCAAGAAAGCACAACAAATTGGGATGCTGTTGCCGATACCGCAAAATTCGTAGTGGTTTATCCTAATGGATTAAATAAATCGTGGGACATCTCTGGACAAACTGATATTAATTTCATTCTTGCTGTTATAGATGCAATGTACACCAAATATACAATCGACAAGAGTCGTGTATATCTAACAGGTTTCTCGATGGGGGGAATGATGACTTACCATGCAGCGAATAATATAGCTGATAAAATTGCAGCCTTTGGTCCAGTATCGGGCTATATGACAACAGATCACAATAGTTCTCGCCCAATTCCAATTATTCATACACATGGCACTGCCGACAATGTTGTTCCATATACAGCTGGAAATTCTGGATCAACAGGAGGTTATTTCCCTGGAATTGAGTCTATTTTGTTGGGCTGGGTAAGTCGTGATAACGGTAATACTACTGCGGTTACCACAAGCCCCTATCCAGTAGGTACATCAAATATAAACTCGAAAAAAGTGTGGAGCAATGGCGATTGTAAAACAGAAGTCGTTCTTATTTCACTCGATGGTAAAGGACATTGGCACTCGAACGATGCTGCTGGTGTTTACACAACAAAAGAAATTTGGAACTTTGTAAGTAAATACACCAATATTTGTGGTTCATCAGCAAAAGTGTCAATAACAAGTCCTGCTAATAATGCAACATTCACTGCACCTGCTACAATCAATATTTCGGCAACGGCAACCATTTCTACTGGAAGCATAACTAAAGTTGAGTTCTATAATGGAACAACAAAACTTGGTGAAGATGCAACATCGCCTTACACGTATACAATGACAAATGTTGCTGCTGGTAAGTTAATAATTACAGCAGTTGCAACAGATAATGCGGGAAATAAAACAACTTCAGTAGCCGATACTCTTAAAGTAAATGTTGCTCAAGCAGCTTATGGTGGCACATCTTGGCCAATACCAGGAACAATACAATTTGAAAGCTATGATGTTGGAGGCAATGGTTTTGCATATCTCGATAATGCAACTGGCAATACTGGTGGAGCGACTTTTAGAACTGATGAAGATGTTGATATTGAAAATTGTACCGATGCTGGAACTGGCTATAATATTGGATTTGCAACCGCAGGCGAATGGTTGGAATATACCGTAAACGTTGCAAAAGCAGGCGAGTACGATCTTGTGATACGATCTGCTTGTAGTGGTGATGGTCGCACCGTTTCGCTCTCTTCGAATGGTTCGGTTATAGCAAATACAATAGCTATTCCCAATACAGCAGGTTGGCAAGCATGGACTGATGTAAAAACAAAGGTAACACTTCCCGCTGGTCAGCAAGTATTGCGTTTGACCATTGGTGCAACCGATTATGTTAACCTCAATTATATGACATTTTCTTCTTCCATTTCGCAAACAATAAATCTAAAAACAGGATGGAATATTATAGGTTGCCCAATAGTTGGAAGTACCGATATGATAAAAGCTCTTTCAAGTATTTGGTCGAATGTTGAAACAGTAAAGAATCAGGATGCATTTTACTCTATAAATAACCAAGCAGCTTTAAATTCATTAAGCACTGTAAAATGGGGCGAAGGATATTGGGTGAAAGTGAAAGCCGATTGTGTGTTAGATTGGATAGTAAAGTAATTAGTGTAATTTAAAATCAGATATTTAGTATGAAATATTTTTATTCCGTTCTTTTTTTAGTTTGCTCCTTTTTTAGTTTTTCACAAACTGTAAGTAAATATATCTGTGTCGATCAGTTTGGATATCGTCCAACGAGCGATAAAGTTGCGGTGATTCGGGATCCACAAACGGGTTGGGATGCAGCTGAGTCTTTTACTCCTGGAACAACCTATAAGGTTATTAATGCTTCCACTGGAGCATCGGCATTTCAAGGAAGTCCTGTTGCATGGAATGGAGGAGCAACTCACGACCAATCGGGCGATAAATGTTGGTGGTTCGATTTTTCAACCGTAACAACTCCAGGCTCTTACTATATCTTGGATGTTACTAATAATGTAAAATCATATACATTCGATATAAATGTTGATGTATACAAAACGGTATTGAAACATGCTGTTAGAATGTTATACTATCAGCGACGAGGTTTTGCAAAAACAGCGACGTATGCAGGAACTGGATGGGCCGATGCTGCTAGCCATAGTGGGAATTTACAAGATAAAAAATGTAGATTATTCAGCGATAAAAATAATGCTGCTACCGAAAAAGATTTGAGTGGCGGTTGGTTCGATGCCGGCGATTTGAATAAATATACTCCATGGACTGCAGGATATTGTTATCAACTTGCATCAGCTTATCGTGAAAATCCATTAGCATTTACCGACGATTACAATATTCCTGAGTCAGGTAATGGTATTCCCGATGTATTAGATGAATTAAAATGGGGACTTGATTTCTTATTAAAGATGCAACAAACAGACGGTTCGTGCTTGTGTATTGTTGGTGGTAGTAATGCTTGTCCACCATCATCTGGTACAGAGCAAAGTCTCTATGGACCAGCTACGACAAATGCAACATATTGTTGCGCAGCTGGTTTTGCAATGGCCTCCATTACGTTTGCCACCATCCCAAGTATGAAGACGTATTCCGATCAACTAAAGGCTGCTGCAATAAAAGCATGGACATGGGCACAGGCAAATCCTGGTATAATATTCCACAATAATAATAGTTCAAATAATTCAAGCGGGCTTGGTGCTGGCGATCAAGAAACAGATGATGATGGCCATTTCGGATTTCAGTTGAGAGCTTCTGTGGCATTATTTGCTGCCACCAACGATGTTCAGTACAAAACTCATTTCGAGAATAATTATAAGCAGTTGCCTTTATTCAAATGGTCCAGTTTTGTTGATCAGTACCGTTACGAGACGCAGGATTTTGTGATGTTTTACACCACACTTTCGGGAGCAACGCCAGCCGTGGTTTCTGATATTAAAACGACAATTGCTACGGCATTTAACAAAACTGGCAATTACATCGATGCATACAAAACCAAGGCAGATCCATATCGTGGATTTATTCATGATTATGCATGGGGATCGAATGCATACAAAGGAAGTTACGGAACACAGTTTTACGATATGTATCTGAGCGACCTCGAACCAGCAAATAGTGCGGCATATAAGAAAAATGCTGAAGAATATATTCACTATGTTCATGGTTTGAATCCTTTAAGTTTTTGTTACTTAACGAATATGAATAGCTACGGTGCTGAAAAAAGCATCACTCAAATTTATCATACTTGGTTTGCCGATGGAAATTCAAAATGGGATCAAGTTGGTGTTTCAACCTACGGACCACCTCCTGGATATTTATCAGGTGGTGCTAATCCTGGGTATAGCAGAGATGGTTGTTGCACGGGAAGTTGCTCAACTCAATCAGGTTGTACAATGGATGTTTCAAAAGCAATAGGGCAGCCAGCTATGAAATCATATATCGATTTCAATACTAATTGGCCGGCAAATAGTTGGTCAATCACAGAACCTAGCTGTGGTTATCAATGCGAATACATTCGTTTATTGTCGAAATTCGTTGCAGTAACAGATACAAAATGTGTTTATCCTACTTTAGGTGCCGATACCAGCATTTGTGGACGATCTAATATTGCTCTCAACTCAAAATTAACTGCTACAAACAAAACATTCAAATGGTATAAAGATGGTGTGTTAATAAACGGGGCTTCAAGTAATACGTATTCAGCAACATCGGCAGGTATTTATATGGTTGAGGTTGATACCAATGGTTGCAAGAAAACAGATGAAATTAAAGTAAATGGTACTCTTTCTGTTTATTTAGGTGCAGATGTCATTCTTTGTAATCCTCCAACTGCAACATTAGATGCTGGCAATACTGCTGTTCCAAATGTTCAATATCTTTGGAGTACAAATGAGACTACCAAAACTATAACAGCTTCGAAAGCTGGGACATATTACCTTAGTGTTTCGGCACAAAACTGTGCAACAGCCAAAGACACCATTATTGTATCGTCAAACCTTCTTAATGTTACGGGAACTAGCATATGTCCTTCTCAAACAGCAACACTCTCGGTAAATGGTACGAGTACTTACGAATGGTATTCGGCAAGTACTGGTGGTACACTGCTTGCCACAAGTAAATCGTACATGGCAACACCTTCACAAACAACTACATATTATGTAAAAGATGCAGTTGGAACGCAGTATATCTTAGGAAAAACTGATTCGGTGGCTGGTGATAAATGGTCTATGTCTGGCACATACTTGGCCACAAGCGACAAACTCACCAATTTCACCACGCTTCAGCCCGTTACGCTCCAAAGCCTTGTCTTATATCTATCAGCGGCTGGCGATGTCACCCTAAATATTTTGCAAGGATCTACTATGTTTCGTACCAAAACTATCACAGGTTTAGGCAAAGGAAAGCAAACCTTGAACCTCAATTTCGATATTCCTACGGGATCATATACCATAAACCTAGATGGATCAACAGCTTCCATCTTGTTCTCGGCAGCGGATGCATCGTTCCCTTACACCGTGGCGGGTGTTGCCTCTATGACATTCAATGAGTCGTGGCAATCGACTTGGTACGGATATTACTATAACATTAAACTATCTACAGGCAATTCCTGTGCCCGCACACCCGTAAGTGTTATCGTAAAAGATACTTGTTCAGCCGTTCCAACTACCCAAACTATAACACTAAATAAGGGTTGGAATCTTATTTCTACAAATGTAAATCCTACAGATAGTAGTATCAAAACACTTTTCTCTGGCTTGGATGTTCAAGAAATCAAAACTTTCGATGCTTTTTGGAGCAAAGGACAGGCTACATACCTTAATAGTCTTAACAATATTCAAGTTGGAAATGGATATTTCGTAAAAATGAATATGAATGGAACGCTTTCAGTTGCAGGGTTTTCGGTTAAAACGCCTACACTTCCAGTTTTCAAATCTGGTTGGAATTTAATTGGATGTAACTATCAAACCTCTCTACTTTTAAGCAATCTCTTTAGTGCTACAAATCCTGTAATAATCAAAGATTTTGATGGATTTTGGATTCCGAATGGAAGTACAAATAGTTTAACAAACTTCGAACCAGGTAAAGGATATTTCTTGAAAAAATAGCTAAAATAATAAGTATGATCAAGAGTCAAGAATTAATAATTAAAGCAAAACAGTTAGTTGAAAATAACTTTCATGATCCTAACTTTAACGTAAGCAAATTGTGTTATATTATAAACGTAAGTCGAGCATCGATATACCGTAAAATCATGCTTCAGTGCCAATGTAGTCCACAAGAATTTATCGAAGATTTCAGACTAGAAATTGCGAAAAAAAAGATTGAAGAGGAAGATAGCATTATAAAAGAAATCGCTTACGAAGTTGGTTTTTCAGATCCTAAATATTTCTCTAAAAAGTTCAAAAACAAATATTTGATAACTCCATCTGAATATAAAAAAAGTTTGATTATTAATAATATATCAACTAATTAAAGATTTTATTCAGAATTAATCTTTTTCTTAAATTGAAACTCGAAAAATATTTTTCGAGTTGAAAATAGTCTACATCGAAGCATTTTTTTTTGTAAATCATCTCAAATTTAATAATTCAATAGAAGGGGCACAACATTTTAAACAATTTCCGTAAATTCACAAATTGAAATTGACATGGTTAAATATAATTCTAGATTATATTTTTGAATTTATGTCTTTTGTTAAATAGTTAGTTTATAGGACATTAAAAGATGATTGAAAAAGATACTGTGAAACCAAAATTTAAAGATTTTATTCTAAATAAAACGAACCTTTGGATTTATTGTTTTTCATGTGCTTTGTTACTTCTCGTTTACTTTACTCATTTCAAAAAAGCTGATTTAAGGTTTTTCCCTTCCCATAATTCTTTTAATGTTAAATTTTATAACGACAGTATTGATGGTGGAAACTCAAAAGTTGAAGATAATTTTTGTTCCGACTCATTAATTCAAATGAGTTTTATTTTACAAAAAGGATTTGTGAGACCCTATGTAGGTATCGATTTTAATAATAAAAATGGTAAAAATATTGATATCTCTGATTATAATCAAATTACAGTTGAAACCGAAGGCCACGATCTTAAAAATATCATTATTTATCTTATTACTCGAAATGATGTTGGAACGGTAACTGGAGATAAAAATAATGAACATTATTTTAGTAATAATATTGTTTTTTCAGCACACACAAAAAAGTATTCTTTACTTTTAAACGACTTTCATGTTCCTGATTGGTGGTATGATGTAAATAATCTGTCACCTGAACAAAATATTATTCCCGATTGGAATCATTTTAATAGAATAAATATTGCTACTGGCTTACCTCCAAAACTTGGTACTAAGCATAAGCTAAATATTCGTTCAATTTCATTTGTAAAAAATAATACTTCGGTAATTATTTTATTTGTGTTTATTCAATTCGCTTTAATGATTCTTTTATTCATTATGTATGTTTTGAAAATAAAGTCTTTGAATAAATCGAAACAAATTACAATAAACTATAAACCAGTTACCGTAAGCAAAGAACCATCCGAAAAATATCTTGATTATATCCATGAACATTTTCAGGATAGCACATTAAATTTAGATATTGTTTCTGTAAATACAGGTATGAGTCAAAGAAATATATCTGATTCTATTTCGGAACAATTTGGCTGTAATTTTAAAACATATATTAATCAAATTCGAATTTCAGAGGCTCAAAGATTGCTTAAAGAATCGGATTTAAATATAAGTGAGATTGCCTATTCTGTAGGTTTTAGTAGCCCCAATAATTTCAATAGGGTATTTAAAAATATTACAGGTCAAAATCCATCCGAATATCTCCAAAGCATTGAATAATGCACTTTTTACATTTTTGTTAAGTCTTTTACCGTTTTTGTAAATAGTAAAAGATGAAATAATCGGAAATATGCTTCATAATTTATAACTGTACTATTATGAAAGTATTTCCCCAAATAATCCTCTTATTCAAAAGTATTATTTCGACGATTATGCAAATGCTGGTTTTGTCAGTATTCGAATTCCTATAACTTGGAAAGATCAATTTTTTTAATCTTGAATTGATTATTTGAGCTTACAAATCATGTAAACAAATCATTCAAAATCAATAGTTTTATTGCTATACTGTTTAATTGTATCCAAACGATTAAACTAACGAAAGAAAATATATAAAAATTGAAAATACTGACACCTATAATCCTAAATCCCTATTATCATGAAAACAATTATTACAATTATCCTTTCTGCTATTTCTTTTTGTATTCTGGCTCAAAAAAATTATAAAGGAGCAGAAGTATACTCCAACCAAAGTTGGAAGTATGGTAAAGTTGAAATGAGAATGCGAATGGCAAAAGGTAGTGGAATACTATCTACATTTTTTACCTATAAAAATGGATCAGAAGTTTCTGGGGCATTCTGGGAAGAAGTAGATATTGAAGTATTTGGTAAGAACAATGCAGAATCATTTCAATCGAATATCATCACCAACAATCCCAAAAAGACTTCGGAGGAAGTCCATACTCCTGGATATTCTATGGGCGATGCGTATCACACATACACCTTAGAGTGGACACCTAATTACGTTGCATGGTTCATAGATGGAGTTTTAATGAGAAAAACAATAGGAGGTCAAGTAAGTGAATTAACTAATACCGAATCTTTTCGCTTTAATCTTTGGGCTGCAAATCTTACAAATTGGGTTGGTGCATTTGATGTTAACGCTTTGCCCGCTTATCAATTTGTGAACTGGGTAAAATACTCTACGTATACCCCAGGTACGGGGAATAATGGAGCCGACTTTACACTCAATTGGACAGATGATTTTAACACGTTTAATACTACTCAGTGGTCGAAGGCTAATTGGACATTTGGAGAGAATTTGGCCGATTTTGACCCCAATAACGCTTTGGTGAAAGATGGTTATCTTGTACTTGTACTTTCAAAAGCGGGTCAAACAGGATTCACAGGAACGGTACCTATTGACCAAGTTACTAATCCCACGCCAACAGTTTCAATCACTAGCCCAACCGCAAATGCAATATTCTGCTCAAATTCAATAATAAATATTAATGCAAATGCCTCAATATCTTCTGGTAGCATAAGTAAAGTTGATTTTTACGACGGAAATACTTTAATAGGGTCAGATAATACCAGTCCATATACCCTTGCGTGGGCAAATGCGACTGCTGGTTCAAAAACGATTCGTGCAATTGCAACGAGCAATATCAATGTTGTATCATCAGCAGCTACTGTAAATATTACTGTGAATGCTATTCCATCTGCTCCAACAGTTGTAAGCCCTGTTTCTTATAATCAAAATGCTACTGCCTTAGCATTAACTGCTTCTGGAACTGCACTTTTATGGTATACGGTAGCTACAGCAGGAACTGCATTAACCAATGCTCCTATTCCAAGTACTGCTAACATTGGCACAATAAAATATTATGTGTCGCAAACAAAAAATACCTGCGAAAGTCCTCGTGCTCAAATAGATGTTATTGTTAAGCCTGCATTAATTAAACAAACAATTGTACTTATTGCAGGATGGAATCTCATCTCGACCAATGTAATACCAACCGATAGTAGCATTTCAACACTTTTTGCTGGTTTAGATGTTCAAGAAATAAAAACGATGGATGCATTTTGGCGAAAAGATCAAAATCCTATATTTAATAAATTGACAAAAATTACTACAGGAAATGGATATTTAGTCAATATGAATGTTGCTGGTATTTTAACTATAAATGGTTTTGCCTTATCAAATGTAATATATCCTCCATCAATTAAAACAGGTTGGCAACTAATAGGTTGTCCATTTCAAACCAATACATTATTATCTACATATTTCAATTCAAATAATTGTATTTCAATTAAGAATTTCGATGGTTTTTTGATACTTAATGGAACGACAAATAGTATAAGTAATTTAGAAGTTGGAAAAGGATATTTATTGAACGGGAAATAGAAGAAAGATGGATATCATTTGTAAGTCTCCGATTCAATTTCAGAACCTCAACTATTACTTAAAGAATCGGATTTAAATATAAGTGAGATTGCCTATTCTGTAGGTTTTAGTAGTCACTATAATTTCAATCGGGTATTTTAATTATTACTGGTAAAAATCCATTGGTATATCTCCAAATCCTTGAATAATGCACTTTTTACATTTTTGTTAAGTCTTTTACTGTTTTTGTAAATAAGGAATGCTTCAATAATCGGAATTTTACATCATAATTTAAAACCATACTTTTATGAAAATATTTTCCAAAATAATCTATTTAGTCGGAGTACTAATTTGCATGACTGTTACTGTGCAAGCACAATTAACACCTCAAGATGCAATAACGAAAATTAAACGAGGAATAAACATTGGTAACTCATTAGATGCAATTCCTTCAGAAACTGGATGGGGCAATCCTCTTATTCAAAAGTATTATTTCGACGATTATGCAAATGCTGGGTTTACCAGTATACGTATTCCTATTACATGGAAAGATCATATTTCGAATACATCTCCTTTTACCATTAATCAAACTTGGTTAAATCGAGTTGATTCTGTTGTTACATGGGGTTTAAACAAAGGATTGTATATCATAATTAATATCCATCATGAAGAAGGATTTAAGCAAATTGATACCATGAAAAATCTAGTTGCAAAAGCTACTATGATTGCTAAGTATGATAGTCTTTGGAGTCAAATTGCTACACATTTCAAAGATAAATCGGATCATTTGTTCTTTGAAATATTGAATGAGCCCCAAATATTGACTCAAGCAACTGTCGATGCATTTAATGTAAGAGCATTAGGAATAATCCGTAAAACGAACCCAACTCGAATTGTAATATTTTCGGGTACAGATTATACTGGTGTCGATAAGTTTATTGCAACAAAAATACCCGATTCAAATGATAAATACCTAATGGGTTATTTTCACTCTTATGATCCATGGAACTTTGCTGGTTTAGGTAAAGGAACTTACGGAACAACTAATGATATTAGTTCAACTGCAGCAATTTTTACTAAAGTTGCTAATTGGTCGAAAACCAATCAAATACCTGTAATTCTCGATGAATTTGGAACAATTGGAGCCTGCGATTATAACTCAAGAATGATATATTATGCAACTGTTGTTGAACAAGCATTAAATAATAATGTAGCTGTAAATGTTTGGGACGATAATGGTAATTTTCAGGCTTATATACGGAGTTCTCGAAAATGGAACGACTTAAAAGATGTTATTATTCATACCTATAAAGAATCACCTACAAAATTAAAAACGGTAGTTGTTGATACTACTATAACTCTATCGTGGACAAATAGAACGACATTAAATGACAGTATATATATTGATAGGAGAACTGCAAATACAGAGTTTGTTCCGATTGCAAAAGTAAGCTCAACGTCAACGCAATTCAAAGATTCTGCTCTCAATAAAAATACTATGTATTATTACAGACTTCGAACAAATCTTCTCGATTCGATAGATTTATATTCGTACCCAACTTCTGTAAAAACTGTGGGAATAAGAAAACCATATTTAGGTACTCCAGTATCGGTTCCAGGAACCATTCAAGCCGAAGATTTTGATT
>Ga0302296_1002051_pt1 | contig 13862 bp, 8 predicted proteins | sample III_Fen_N3_1_FD_194546 | JGI IMG/M metagenome (GOLD analysis project Ga0302296, IMG submission 194546) | Peat permafrost microbial communities from Stordalen Mire near Abisko, Sweden - III_Fen_N3_1 | ecosystem: Environmental > Terrestrial > Soil > Wetlands > Permafrost | place: Sweden: Abisko... | reverse complement strand
TGATCGTTTAATAATTGAATCTTTAACTTTCGTTTCATTCTTTTGAAAATCGGAATAAGCATCCTTTACCCAATCATAGCCATAAAGCATTTCATGATTTGTTTGTTTCCAATATTGAATGGTGGTAATTGGAATTTGTTTAATATATTTCTCATCTAAACAGCCAGCAAAATATAAAACAGGCACAAAAGGATGATACCTTCGTTTTCCAAGATTATCCATTAATCTATTTGTTTTGATTTGAATTGCTTAAACCTAAAATGGTAACTCAACTCAAAGTTACATTTATTTGCAAAAAATGACAAGATTTTTAATTTTTAAAACGAGTTGTTTTAACATAATTATAATCGCTTAATCTTCATTTTGTAAAGAATTGTATTGCTTTTGCAATTCTTTGCAAAAAAATATTCATTTTCCAATTCTCTTAATTGCAACTGATACAGCAACATATAGATATATTATAAAATTTAGGGTAACCTCATAGGGTTACCCTAACCTTATTTTCCGACATAATCTTTGGATAGAATTTTAACTAAATCATTTTATCCAATGGAAAATCTCGTTTTTACCCAACTCTCCGTAACTGAAGTACGGAAAATGCTTCGAGAAGAATTGCAAGCAGTCATTAAAGACCTTCAACTCCCACGAACTGTTGAAGAAATCAACGTATTACTAAGTATTCAAGAAGTCGCCAAGTTCATCAATATGGCTGTGCCATCGGTGTATGGTTTGGTGCATTTCAAGAAAATCCCCCACATCAAACGAGGTAAACGTCTTATTTTTGAGAAAAAGCAAATTATTGAATGGTTGCAATCGGGCAGACAAAAAACCTTGCAGGATATTCAAGCTGAAGCAGACAACTACTTGCGAAGTCATTCAAAACAATAGGGTTAATCATATACTTTATAAACGTGCTTTATGACAACCAAAATATGTCCACAATGTGGAAAACAATTTGAAGGACGAGCAAACAAATTGTATTGCTCGCACAACTGTAAAATGTCAGCGTTTTACGAAATGAACGGTAAAAATGAGTTAACCGTTAACCAATTATCGGTTAACGATTCCGAAATTCACAAAGAACCACCACCTCCACCAATACCAAAACCGTTAACCGTTTTAAAAGTGAAAACCGTTACGGAAATGGTAACCGTTCCTGTACAATTTACTATTCCCGAAAAGGAAATGCTAGAAGAACAAGCTGAAGAATGTGATACTGTATTGCCAAAATTCATTCGTATCCGCTCATTAATGGATGAAACAGATACGATGTCGATGCAACAAATCATTGCTGAGCAACGTGAACAACTCGAAGACTTACGTGTAAAATTGAGTTTCTTTCAAGGTCAGCCAAAGAAAACGGAAACCGTTAAACGGTTAACGGATAAAACGGTTAACGGTTTATTTCTTGAATTAAACAATAAACAACTCGATTTTTTAACAGAATTATATATCGAGGCACAATGTGCTGACTCGAATATTGACGAAGAGGATATAGAAAATTGGCAGGGCGAAGACGAGCTTTATTTCCATGATGAACGTGAAGAAATTGAGCAAGAAGAAATAGAAAATCCAGGTTCACTATTAGCTCGATTACAAGATGATCTTATAACCACCTTCATTTTTGATGCGATGCAGACATTAAATGAGTATTATAAGAAGAAAAATATCAACAAGAAAACAATTACAATCTATCGTGACTATCAGAGATTAAGCGAAGAATAACGGTTAACTGTTTACGGTTCAAAAACGGTTTATCCGTTAACGGTTAACTGATTCAATTAATTAAAAACCGTTTATAATGTTTCATTTTAATAATTTACAACATGAGAACAAAAGTGTTTAGTGTAACAGAAAGTGCAATTGTCGAGTTTGCAGAAATGCTCGAAGAGAATGAATTAGTCGGAACAATTACAGGTGTTACCGAAGATTCAGAAATTCAAATTAGTGTCAACTATGAAAGAGAAAATCGAGATGTCATTCTCGATTTGATGGAATTAGTTGATGGAACAAATGATGAAGACGAAGATTAAACTCGTAATTAAATCATGCTATGTCGTTAAACGCTCTCAATTTTTGAGGGCGTTTTTATTGTGCCAAATATTTTGGTAGAAAAATTTACCTCTATTTTACTTGGGTTTTTACTTGGTCTAAAAATATATCAGCTGGTTTGAATGCTGGAATATTATGTGCTGGAATAATGATTGTTGTATTTTTTGAAATATTTCTTGCTACTTTTTTTGCTCTTTTCTTAATAATGAAGCTACCAAAACCTCTTAGATAAACATTATCACCTTTACTCAACGATTTTCTTATTGAGTCCATCGATGATTCAACAATTGTTTGCACAACTAATTTTTCAATTCCAGTATTTTTTGAAATCTCGTTAACAATATCAGCCTTTGTCATTTTGAATATTTTAATTATTTATGATTTTGGGTTGCAAATATACCGTTTAAATCAATTTTTAGATAAGAAAAAATACTTGATTTTACTTAATTTGTATGTGATAATATTGGGTTTTACTCGATTTGAATGTAATAATATTCGTTTATACTCGATTTGCATACTTTTTTACTCGATTTTATTAATCTTAAGTGTAAATGGATTGATTTTTAATTTTTGAAGTTGAAATATTTGAGGAGTATTACAAAATAATCGCAGCGAAAGAACCATGACTATACGAAAATTTTCGATAGAATAAGTTACTTAAATGTTACTTGAAGCATTTAATGCATTATAATATAGCACAATAGCCATTACTTGAATTTACCGCAAACTACAAAGATGAAATCGTGGAAAAGGAAGTAATCAAAAGCTTTACGAATCGTTTGATTCTGCAAAAGCTTATCTATAATCATATCCTTTACAAAACAGGTGAAGAAGCTGGAGTAAAACGTCCGTTCAAAGTTAATTTACCAAAACTTTACGATAAAAGTTCCGATGGAAAATCAGTAAAGCTCAGTCCACAAAAACAAGTGCTGACTTACATTGAACCAACGGCAAAACAACGAAACAATCAAGCAAGAATCGTTTCACTTGCTCAATCGGCAACCAAAGGAAAATTGAATATGGGCGATTTGTTTCGTGCATTAGCGTATAGTTTAGACAATGCACTATCACCATATCTGTATGCTGGCAATAGCGATAAACCTGACGATTACAAAGAGTTTGTAGAAGAAAGTCCCAAGATATTGTTCGCTTGCGAATGTTGCCGAACCGTAAAGGAATTTCACGAGAAACTTGCCAAGACCTTACCAGCTGATGCACCCAAAGCATTGACTGAAGTATCAGGACAAGTACTATATATGAACCGAGGCAAAGCCTATTTCAAATATATCAAGGAATATCTTGAAAAGGAAGTTGGCTACAAGAAAAACGTCCTGTACATGAACACTCGTTTCGATGAAGTAGAAATCATTGACAGCTCTATTTCGGATATTAAAAAGGAGAATGTGAAAGATGCATTTCTAGCTGGAGTAGTTAAAATCATCATAGGTACTGCAACCATTCGTGAAGGGATTGATTTACAAAAACGTGGTACAGTTATCTATAATCTTTATCCCGATTGGAATCCAACAGACATTCATCAATTAGAAGGTAGAATTTGGAGACAAGGAAACGAGTTTGCCTTTGTGCGTTCGGTAATGCCATTAGTACAGGATTCAATGGACGTGTTCGTATTCCAAAAGTTGGAAGAAAAGACTGGACGTATCAATGATATTTGGTTTAAAGCTGACCGAGGAAATGTTCTCGATGTTGAAAGTCTCGATCCTCAAGAAGTAAAGCTAGCACTTATCACCGATGTTGGTAGAATTACCGCTTTATACTTTGATGAAGAACGCAAAGAAGTGGAACGTGAACTTGGTCGGGCAAACACCTATCTATCGCAAGTAAATAGAGTTAAAAACTCAATTTCGGAATACTTAAAATACAAGGAAACGGTAAAGGAATGGATTACCAAATTTGACACTATCAATCTGAAAAATTCATGGGCATTCGATGAGTTTAAAGTGAATGATAAGCTTCGAGCTTTGAAAGGTCAGCCCGATGAAAAGGAGCAAATCAAAAAGTTAAAAGACCAACAAAAACGATTGGAATCGCTCCGTTCTGACATTGAAAAAGTGCAGACCAATACAGCAATTACCGATACTGAAATCTTGGAATGTTGCAAAAAGATTCAAAAAGAAGAAGCCTATTTTGAAAAATACTGGTGTGTTGCATACTTCAAAGAAGCAATGACCAATGTTTACAAGATTGAACGAACCATTTTAAAACCTAAAAAGCTTTCAATCTTTGATGATATGAGTGGACTGGAGAGTTCATTAAAAAAGGACGTAATGGATGCTGAAGCAAAGCTTTCAAATTATAAAGGTGGTCAGCATGGAGAAACATCAAAACGCTTTTTGGAACTCTATAAAGAGATTGAGCAAAAGAAAGAAACCCTTGCTGTAAAAGGAAAATCAGCATACGAACGTGCCGATGATTTTGCAAAGCTCAATTATCTATTACAATACTTGCGTGAAGATTATGACCCTGAAACATCGCCATTTCCACAATCGGGAGATACACCAACATTTCATGCAACAACCAAGCAAGTAAAACCTGCAAATACTGATACAGAAAAACGTATTCGCATTGCTCGCATTAAAGCTCAAGCTAAACTCAAAATGTTACAACTATTAAATGTATAAGCCATGTATCCACAGAAACAAGAAGTCGTCCTATTTGGAACAACTAGCGATGTAAACGAACTTAAGGAATACGTTCCCGAAATTAAAGTTCGCATGAACAAAGGCAAAACCTTTGATGTCAATACGGTTAATACATCTCAAAATGTTTATGATATACTTAAACGAGTGTATGGCAAAAATCTTATTCAAGAACATTTTGTGGTTCTACTTTTTAATAGGGCAAACAAACTGATAGGCTTCTATAAACACACCATTGGTTCATCAAATGCAACCCTTGCTGATATTCCAATGATTATTGGAATTGCCACCAAATCGCTTGCTCAATCGGTTGTTTTATCGCATAATCACCCCAGCGGAAATGCAAATCCTTCGGAAGCAGATAAAGCACTGACAAAAAAAGCAAAGATTGCTTTTGATTCGGTTGGAATAGCAATACTTGACCATGTGATTTATACAGAAAACGGCTATTTCTCTTTTGCCGATGACGGAATTTTAAACGGAATACAAAACACTAAAACTATGATAACCAAAGACACAATTTTAGAAAAGTATCCTCATATATCGCAGGATATATTGCCACAGGCATTACAACAAAACGAGTTCGATTTTATTCAGGAAAATATCGACCTGTACAACGATGATGAAACCATCAAGCAGTATATCGATACCTTTATTGATAAACTGAATCAGGTTATTGAAAAATCGAATAACGATACACTTTTACCTTTTGAAAACGAAAAGAAAAGTAAATCAAAGAAAGAACGAACCGTAAAGATTAAAGCTTCAAAGCCTCAAAAACAAGAAACAACCGATATCGTTCCTGATGAAGTTGAGTTTATATCACCCGAAATCCGTTTTATTAAACGGTATATCTTATTGCATAACAAGACCAAAGAAAAGGCTCAGATTCTTACATTTATTAATTCATTGCAGAAAGCGATTGTAGAAAAGCACATTCGTAAATCATCAGGATACGCCGATATTATTCAAAAAATCCAAGCTGAATTGATTAGCTGCTACAACAACATGGGTAAAACGATAAAAATCGATATTAAACCTGCAACTTTCGAAAAATATAACTCAATTGCTAAATCAGAAACAGTTTCAGCTATTGTCAAATTTATAAAAGGAGTTATTTCAATTCATGGTAAAACTGACGTAAGAAAACGAGCTGAATCTTTATACAAAAGCTATACGAAAGCATATAATAATGGAGATATTTCCAAAAATGATCCTCGATACGAAGAAACAGTTGCACTATCGAAATCTCTATTAGATTATTTGCAAGAAACATCGAATACCGTTGAAATAAGCGATACCGTTTTACATGGTTTACAGGGCTTTATTGGAGAATCAATAAATGGATTAAATGGAGTTGACGCTGTTTCTCCAAAGCTTGTTTCAAGTGAAACATTGTCGGGAATGCAATTTGACACTATTGGTTTGCAGGGAAAGTACAGAACTTTAATTGGAGATCCATCGCAAGGTTTTACCGCAATGGTTTATGGTTTGCCTAAAAGCGGTAAATCTACCTTATGTATCGACTTCGCAAAATATCTTGCTGTACATCATGGAAAGGTTTTATATGTTGCCATTGAAGAAGGATTTGGCTACACATTACAAGAAAAATTTGAACGATTACATGCAATCCATCCTAATTTGGTGATTGCCGAAAAACTACCAACCGATTTATCGAAATGGGATTTTGTGTTTATTGATTCAGTAAGCAAAGCAGGATATTCAAATGATGTTCTTGCAAAGCTTCACAAGCAATTCCCAAAAACAGCATTCATCTTTATTTTCCATAGTACCAAAGACGGAAAATTCCGAGGTGGTCAGGAATTCGCACATGAAGTTGATTGTATTATTGATGTTGAAAAAGGAGTTGCTTCAGCGAATGGACGTTTTGGAGTTGGTGGAAAGTTAAACGTATTTGAGGAATAACCATGTCAGACAAAGTATTAGTAATCGTTCGTGAAAACGGAACAGAGCGTTATCTGTTAACCGATTCATATATTGTTGATGAAACAACCGTTCCTGATGTAGCATTGGAAACGGTTAACCAACATATAGCTGCACTTAACAATCCGCATGAAACGAGCTTGCAGCAAGCGGTTTCAAAGCAAGGAAATACTCCGATAAACGGTGCAATTCAAATTGGAACAACCAACAGAAATGATGAAATGTTGACCATTTTGAAAAGTGCTGTTTATATGGTTTTAAATGGCGATTTAAGAAGTAGTTCGTTCGATGTCAATGGTTTTTATCATACCACAAGAGATGGTTTACAATTATTCATAGATAATGGAGGTGTAAGACTTTATAATGGCGTTAATACAATTACAATTGGTTACGATGGTACTATTACTGGATTACAAGATAGTCTATATGCACAATCTGCAGTAACTAAAGCGTATGTCGACACACTTGCTTTAGGTCTAAAACCTCATAAACCAGTAAAGATAATGCTTGAAAAGGGCATAGATATTAATACTTTTAATAGAAATGGTTCTGGTGTTGGAAAAACAATCACTGCATCTCAAAACGGAATATTCCAATATCAAGGATTATCGTTTTCTATTGGTGATAGAATTGGACTTACTTGTTATGGTTATCAAAGAGTCGATGCAGGAATATACACCATCACAAACATGGGAAGTTCATCAACACCTTGGGTTCTTACTCGTGCAACAGATTTTGATGGAAGTCCATCTTCGGAATCAAAACAAGCCGATGTTCTATTTGTTCAAGAAGGACGATTTGAAAAATATATGTTCATCGAAACCGAACGAGGCAACGAACCTAATTCAGGTAATCTGATTATAGATTCCGATCTTGTTACATGGGAAATCTTTCACAAACCACAAGATTTTGTTTTCGACCAAGGATTGCAACTGAATGGGCAAATAGTGTCTGTTAAACCAGATAACACAACAGGTGATCGCATAATTCCTGTAACCGTTTCACCTAATGGCGTTGGTTTACAAAAATCAATTATAACTGATATTGCCGATGCTAAAAAACTAGAAGCCAAAACCTATGCTGATAGTCTCAAATCACTATCAGACCAAGCATTACAATCAGCTTTTCAGCAAACTCAAACCAATGACCAAACGGTACAAACAGTAGCAAAAAACTATACCGATTCTGCAATTCAAGGGGTAAACCAACAAATCACAACTTTAGCTGCGTCAATTCCAACGGGCAGTTCTAAACCTATGATTTATCCACAGTTCTTTCTTCTCAATGGTGCAATGATTCAGAATTATAGCGATTATTTATACATGGATAATGCTTACCGTAGTGGAAATGATGGTGGATTAAACAGTAATAATTGTATCCCGTTTCTTGTTCCTGAAATGGCAACTTTGGTAGGAGTTTCTATATATGTTGGAGCTGTTGCCGTTGCTGGAAATTATGTTGCAAACACAAATGCAAATGTAAATTTTGAACTTCGACAAATGGTTGCTGGAGGTACTAATACTATTTGTCCTTTTTCTATAAATGTAAATGGTGCAGGTGGTCAAATTGGTAGTAATGGTAATTTTTCAGCAACACCTCAAGCTTTTGTTGGTGGTATTGTTGGTTTAAATATAGCTCTTACAAAAGGTTTTTTACTGGGGATAAAGTTTATCAATAATGCCACGGGTTCGGCTGTTATTGCAAGTGCGATTAAGAATGTTGTTGTTAAGTTGGAGATTAGGGTTGGGTAAATTATTGCTTATTTTTTTGTGATTCTTTTAGAAGTAATTGAATTAATTCTGCCGTGTTTTTTAGTTTTAGTTTTTTTCTAATTTTTGTTCTATGTGTTTTAATTGTAAGTGGACTTAAGTTTAATTCCATAGCTATTTCTTTATCACTATTGCCTGCAAAAATCAAATTTGCTATTTGTCTTTCTCTTTTACTCAAACTATTTAGCTGATTTTGTTTATTCGAAAGTCTTTGACTTTTTTTAACCGATGATTGTAAATCATTTTTATTCTCAATTATAAATACGGTATTTATAAAATAAATTGCACCATTTGTAGAAACAGGTTGCACAATCTTACTTACATTTTTAATTTCAATGTACTTCTTTCCATTTTTAGGCTTCACTTTATATGTTTCTGAGCTAAATTCATTAGCTGGTAGTAGATGATGCTCAACAGCTAGTCCATATTTATAAATATCTGAAGGATGAATGATTTTTTCAAATATTCTAAATCCTAATCGTTTAATTTCAGTTTCTGAATATTTAATAAAATCACAAGCAGCTTTATTACATTTAATAACTTTACCAGATAGAAAACCTTCTATTGGATTCAATTCTACTATAAAAACAGGTATAGGTAAATATTCTAAAATTTCAATTTTTTCGTCAAAAATATCGGTATCTCTCTTATTTGTTTGTATTCTCATAAATAATAATTTGAAGTTCCAAAAATACTCCTTTTGTTGTATTTTATGTAAAGCATTGATAAATATCTTTACCGTTGAAAAAAAGAGATAAAAGTAACTAAATATAAATCGCAAATTAATTAAGAAAATCCTAAATGAAAAAAGCAATCTACATCATCATTTGCTTGCTAACTACTACATTATTGCAAGCCCAAGTTTCCGAAACAGTAAACATAACCACAGCAGGAACACTCAGTACTTCCACGGTTAACAACCTAACTGACATTACCAACCTAACTGTTACTGGCACCATAGATGCCAGCGATTTCCAAACCATGCGTGATGATATGACAAAACTAGCTGTTCTTGATCTAAGTGGGGCAAGTGTGGATGGTGATTTTATACCCGGATCTGCGTTTTATAACGCAACTTCTGGACTTGGAAAAACAAGTCTTACATCTGTGGTATTACCAACTACTACTGTTATAATTGGTAAAAATGCATTTAGAGCTTGTAGTGGTTTGAAATCAATAACTTTACAACCATTACTCTCCACTATTGGTGATTATGCGTTTTATGGTTCGGGATTAACAACATTAACGATACCTGGGGCTGTAGCTTCTATGGGGCAATATGCATTTGCAACTTGTACCGCATTAACAACACTCACTATTTCTGCAGGAGTTACAGTAATTGGAATCTATGCATTTAGCGGATGTACATCTATTCAGACACTTACAATTCCGTCATCTGTTTCTCAATTAGGTAATTATAGTTTTCAAAATTGTACGGCTCTAAGTACTTTAACCTTAAATGAAGGTCTTAAAACTATAGGGAAATATGCTTTTAATGGATGTAATGTATTAGCGACTGTAATAATTCCTGGTACAATATCGCAAATTGATGAATTTGCATTTTTTGGTTGTATTGGATTAATTCAAGTGATTTTTAATGAAGGAAAAGTAAAAGGATTAGCAATTATAGAGAACGGTGCTTTTAATGGATGTAAAAATATTACTGGAACAATTTTATTCCCAAGTTCAATTGGCGAAATTAGAGGTTCTAGTTGGAATTATGGTGCCTTTTTTGGATGTACAAGTATAAAAGGAATTGTTTTATCGGAAGGGATAACATATATTGGAAGTGCTGCTTTTAGCGGATGTACTAGTCTTACGGGAAATCTAGTATTACCTTCAACGTTAAAAAAAATTGATGATAGTTCTGCTTTTCAAACAACAGGAATTACATCTTTAACAATTCAATATGGAATAAATTATATTGGAGGAAGTGCATTTAATAATTGTACAAATTTAAAAGGAAATTTGAATATTGCATCCTCAGTTAATACAATAGGATACAGTTCCTTTCAAAACTGCAATATGTTAACATCATTAGTTATTCCATCATCGATTACCTCAATTGGGAATTATGCCTTTGATATGCAAGGACTTTCAACGATAAAGGTTTATAGAACTTCACCCTTAAGTATAGATGCATACGTATTTTTTCAAGTAGATAAATCAGCATGCATTCTCTATGTACCTTATGGAACAAAAGCTGCATATCAATCAGCTTCAGTTTGGAAAGACTTTTCCAATATTATAGAAATGAAAGGCTTTACCCTAGTAGGCACAACAGCAAACGTTTCAGCAACAAATGGTAGTACAGGAAGTGTTAGTATTACAACAAATACCACCTGCACTGTAAGTTCAGACCACAGTTGGCTAACTATTACTAGTCCTACCATTTCTTCGGGAACAAGTTTAATCGGATTTACAGCAACAGCAAATCCAACAATGCAAACTCGTACTTCTACAATAACAATTACAGCAACAGGTGCCGAACCACAAACAATAACCGTAACGCAAGCTGCTGGTTCTGCAACTTTATCGCTTTCGGGAAGTTCGGCAACAATTGCAAAAGATGCAGGAAGTAAAGATTCTGTTATTGTAAACAGTAATACCACTTGGTCTGCAACAGCAAGTCCAGGTTGGCTTACTCTCAATAAAACCACAGATAGTGATACTGCAACCCTTGTGTTTACGGCATCAGTCAATACTACTATAGCTCCTCGTTCAGCAACAATCTCAGTTTCTGCAACAGGCATTACAGGAAGTCAAATATTTACTGTAAATCAAAAGGCAGGCGATACGGTACTTACTATTTCAAAAACATCGGCTACAGTTGCAGGAATTGCTAATAATACTGCAACTGTTGATGTAACATCAAATACTACTTGGACAGCCAAATCATTGCAAAATTGGGTAAGTATAAGTCCAAATAGTAATACATCTAACAACAAAACACTTACTATTTCTGTTAGTGCAAACCCATCTTTAGTTATACGAACAACAACAATTACAATTTCTGCAGTTGGTGCAAGTGATCAAACCTTTACATTAACTCAAGAAGCTGGTAGTGCTACACTTACTGTTTCACCATCGCAAAGTATAAGTGCTACGGCAACAAGCACAAACGTTGCGGTAAGTTCAAATACCACTTGGACTGCTAGTTCCAACCAAGGTTGGTTAACGATAAGCCCAAGTACACCAACAACAAATGATGGGACATTAGTGCTAAATACAACCGAAAACAAAACCATAGTTGCACGTACTGCAATTGTTACTATTTCGGCAACAGGAGTAAGTCCTTCAAAAACTATAAACGTTACGCAAGCTGCTGGTTCTGCAACATTATCATTATCAGCAAACACTGCTACTATTGCAAAGTCAGCTGGAAGCAATAATAAAATTACTGTTTTTTCAAACAGTTCTTGGACAGCAAGTTCCAATCTAAAATGGTTAACATTAGATAAAACAACAGGAAAAGATACTTCTGATTTAGTTTTTACTGCTGAAGGTAATTCTACCATTTCAACTCGTGAAGCTATCATTACATTAAAAGCAACAGGAGTTAGCGACCAAATTCTAACAGTAACGCAAGCCATTGGAGATACTATTCTTAATGTTTCGACTAACACTGCAAACGTAAAATCTGATTTAGGAAGTTCAGTAAGTTTTACAGTAAATTCAAATACACTTTGGAATATAGTTTCCGACCTAGATTGGATATCCCTTAGTCCTAAAACTGGAACTGGATATACAACAACAGTTACAGCAACAGCAGGTGCAAATACTGGAGCAAAACGTACAGCAACTTTAACAGTTTCAGCATTAGGTATTGCTTCACAAAAAATTATAGTTACTCAAGATGAGTTTATACCAAAAATTGAAGTTTCAACAAATGCTTTACAATTCGCTTCTAAAGGTGGTTCTGCAAATGTTACAGTTACCTCAAATACTACTTGGGAAGTAAGTCCAATTGATTCTTGGTTAACCATAAATCAAACCATAAATCAGCAAATTGCTACAATAAAACTAACAGCATCTCCTAATACAGGAGCAGTACGAACAGCTACTGTTAGTATAAAAGCAACGGGTGTTACTACAAAAAATATAACGATTACACAAGCAGATACTATTACCCTTGTTAAACAAATAGCCGATACAAGTTTCGCTCTTGGATCATTGGCAAACAAATATTTCTTTACAAATTATTTTAAATATTTAGGTGCTGGAACAATTGTTTATAGTGTAAGTTCCGACAACTCGAGTGTTGTTAGCCCTGTGAATATGGGCGAAAAGTTTGGCTTGGTGCAATATGGTACAGGCTCTGCAAACATTACGGTAACAGCTAAATCAACAAGTGGAGTAACGGTAAGTTTACATTTTAAAGTAACGGTTTCGTCTACGTCAACAGTCGATTGTACAACTCTCTTCGTTAAAGGTAAAACAACAGATATTACATGTAGTGGCGATAAAACAGGAGCTATTCAGTTAATGGTAATTGGAGGTATGAAACCATATAATTATAAATGGTCAAATACATTTAGCGATACCTATATTTCAAACCTTCAAGCAGGAACGTATTCGGTTATCGTAACCGATTCGAATTTATGTTCAGTTCAAAAAACGTTTACTATCTCAGAACCAGCTAAGGTAGCTATGAACGCAATTTTAACTGCACCTACTTGTTCTTTATCGAATGGTAAAATTGCACTTTCTGTAACAGGAGGAACTAGCCCATACACCTACAAATGGAATGATGGAACAACGGGTTCGGAACTTATCAATAAATCGGCTGGTCAATATACAATTACAATAACCGATATGTCAGCTTGTGTACAAACAGAATCGTTCGATTTAAGCAATACTAATGCACCAATTATTAGCCTCGATTCTGTAGTATCATCGAAATGTACCCAAAGTAATGGAAAAATTGCACTTACAGTAACAGGTGGAACATCTCCATTAACCTTCAATTGGAACGATAAAGCAATAACTGAAGATAGAGACGCAATTTCTTCTGGTAATTATTCATTAACAGTAAACGATGCCGCTGGATGTAAAGCAACTTTCAAAACAGTTGTTCCTTCAAAATCATTTGCACAACCAACTATTGCATTAGTTACCGTTAGCGATTCAACAGGGAAAAACCTCGTTGTTTGGCAAAAAGAAAATACCGATGCTATAAAACAATATAACATCTATCGTGAGGGCATTAAGGCTGGATTCTATGAAAAAATAGGTGATGTACAATATGCAGACACTAGTATTTATAAAGATGAAACAGCCAATCCACAAGAACAATCGTGGCGTTATAAAATTTCGGCTACAGATTATTGTAATAACGAAACACCCTTAAGTGCAGAGCATAAAACCATTCATTTACAAAAGAATCAAGGAATGGGTAAAACGATAAATCTAGCTTGGGATTCGTATGAAGGATTGG
>Ga0302296_1002050_pt1 | contig 13867 bp, 8 predicted proteins | sample III_Fen_N3_1_FD_194546 | JGI IMG/M metagenome (GOLD analysis project Ga0302296, IMG submission 194546) | Peat permafrost microbial communities from Stordalen Mire near Abisko, Sweden - III_Fen_N3_1 | ecosystem: Environmental > Terrestrial > Soil > Wetlands > Permafrost | place: Sweden: Abisko... | reverse complement strand
ACGGTCACATGAACGACAACAACGCCTTCTTCATTGCCGGGATAATTTGGTTTCGGAAGTGATTGGGCCGTGCGTCCATCGAGACTGGCGGATACCCCGTTGCCTATGCCCCCACCCGGACCATATTTGTCCACATTGGCTGATCCGCCAGGTACTCCCTGGTTTCCTGTCCCATAAGTAACGCCTTGACTGGTGCTCTTCGAGTCGAATGATCCTTTTCCTCCTCCGCCAAACGCATTTTTAGCACGGCTGTTAATCGCACCTGCTTTTCGCTCCTGCGCAGCTACTAATGCCAGCCGTTGATCTTCCTCCTTCTTCTGTCGGGCTATTTCAGCCTTCTCCACCCGATCGGCTTCGGCCAGTTCCTGTTTTTCCTGCCTGATTTTTTCGTTCTCCAGGTCTTTTACTTTTCGGGCTTCCTTTTTCTTATTGGCTGATTCCAAAGCAACCGTTTTCTCAAGTTCCTGAGTCATCAATTCTTCCTTGTCCATGGGTGCGGCAACTTTCTTTGGAGCGGGAGACGACTTCACAACGGCCTTTTGTTCCACAGGATTTTGCATTGGAGGTGCTTCACCCGGAGCCGGTTCTTCGAGACCCAGTCCAGTCTCTGAATCACCAAAATTGACCAGAATTCCTTCTTCAGGAGGCAAAGGGAGTGTGGTGAAAAAACCAAAATACAGCAACAGCATAAGAATCACCGCATGGGTGATAATGGTGCCTATCAGGCCTGTTCTATGTTCTGAAATGAAATTCATAATCCTTCCGGTGCAGTTGCAAGAATCATTTTAATCTGATAGCGCTTAGCTATATTCATTACATTGACAACCTGCTCAATAGGTACTGTTTTATCAGCATGAAGAGCAATGTAGGTTTCGTCGTTTTGCTTGATAACCTTTTGCAAAAAGGGTTCAATTTCGCTGAATGCAACTTTTTTCAGATCACCATCCACATTAATGTAAAATTGCAGGTCAGCAGTGATCGATATAGTGGTAATTGCCTTTGCTATAGTTTGATTATTGCTTTGCGGCAACAACAGTTTGAGTGCATTGGGGGCCACCTGGGTCGAGGTTATCATGAAAAATAACAGCAATAGAAATACAATATCAGTCATCGAAGCCATACTAAAATTCACATCCACCTTATTTCGACGTTTTAATGCCATGATCTATTTTTTTGCCGGTTCATACAACATGTCCATAAATTCTACGGTAGTAGCTTCCATATTAAATACAACTTTTTCAACATTAGCTACCAGAATGTTGTATGCAAAATACGCAGCAATACCTACAATCAATCCTGCTACCGTAGTTACCATTGCCTGGTAGATCCCCGATGAGAGAAGGGTAATGTTGATATTGTTTCCTGCATTAGCCATATCATAAAATGCTTCAATCATACCGGTTACAGTCCCCAGGAATCCCAACATGGGGGCACCGCCGGCTACACTTGCCAATACGGGAAGACCTTTTTCGAGTTTTGAAACTTCCAGATTTCCAACATTTTCGATGGCTGTAGTGACATCGGCCATCGGACGGCCAATACGCAAAATGCCCTTTTCGATCATACGCGAAGTGGGAGTATTCTCGCTTCGGCACAATGCAAAAGCAGAATCAACTTTGCCATCGAGAATATATTCCCTGACACGATCCATTAACCGGATATCCACTTTCCCTGCTTTACGGATGGCCATATACCTGTCGAAAAATATATATACGGCAATAAAGGACAATAATACGATCGGTATCATTATTGGTCCACCTTTGATGGCCATATCAATAAATCCCGTTTCTACCCGGTGAGGAATAACAACCTTTCCGGCTGCCAATGCACCTCCGGTTAAACTTTGGCCCGCCTGTAATAAAATAAAATTCAGCATATGCATTTTGTTTTAATTCAAACTTATTGTAAAACGATCAAAACGCTACAAATAGTATGTCCTGCAAAAATACAATTAAATTTAAATACTTTCCCCTGGAGCAGGCTTTGTATTGCATCTGAAAATTAGACCAGCAAGCAATGATTATTTAGTTAGGATTCTGAACTAACTTAGTTGAATTCTTCCGGGCTTTCTTCCATGTAAAAATACTTTTCATTTTCTTCCATAGTTCATTGAAGTCATTAAAATCTTCCCGGTACGAAAGTCCGACACCCTGTGTGTAGGGCGAGGTTTCGTAAATCAGGTTATTATTGGCCCGATTGTATGCCTTTAACTGAAGCTTCCCGTTATTTGTAATTTTAACATTTACATCCGCATCGCCCACAAAACTGTTGCTGTTGCTGTTGATATTTGTGCGCAGAGCAGAATTGTTTCCTATATTTCCATTTATAGTAACACGATCGTTAAACAATTGGGTACTTAGGGCCAGTTCAACCTCATCATTGGTAATCTGGTTGCCAGGTCGATAATTTACACCGACATCAAAATCATTGCTGATCTGAGACAACCAGTTACTAAACTGATTTGAAAGCAATTCACTGGCTGTAGATCCGACCAGGTTGTTATTTGAAGCGGCATAAGTTCCGCGCAGGTATTCCGGGGTATAAAACTTACCAAGGACCAAAAGTGACAACATCTGTTTATTCATGTCCTCATCGGTACTAATATACTGCTTGACCTCTTCCTTGATCTTATCTTCGGCTGTTGGCAATTCAATATCAAACTTGATATCCGGATTACTCAAACTATTGGACAGGGCAATCTTACAGAGCACAGGTAAACGTTGTGCGTAGTCTTTATTCTCAGTAAGAGTGATAGCAAACAATTCACTCAGCGAAGCTTTTAAATGATAAACGGCATTTAGGCTTACGATAGCATCCTCGGGATCGCCATTCCACTGAATCGTTCCTCCTTTTTGAATTTCAAACTTTTTATTAATTACGTTCTGAAGAGTAAACAAGTAATCACCCTGTTCGAAGGTGTATTCACCAAAAAGAGAAATATCACCGTTATTGTTGATTCCAACCTCCATATTGCCCGATCCCTGTGAACGAATTACATCACCGATTTTTGAGTTATAAATCAGCTGAACCTTGGCTTCAGGAGTCACCTCAACATTGAACTTCATCACTAAATCAGAACTATTGTATGGAATTACTCTTGGTTCTTGTTTTGACTGGTAATCATGGGACACAAAACTCAGAAAGTTATATTCCTGCGCTTCCCCTGAATAATCGAGTGAAATATTCATTTCAGTGCCTTTTTCGGTGCGGGCCGTTCCATCAATTAGTAACTTATCATCGTTACCGGTAATACGGATGATTCCACTACCGAATAATTTTCCATAGAAGGCTTCATTAATATCTGGGGTAGTATTAAAGGCCATGATTTTTTTTGTCTTAATACTTAAATCATAAATCATGTTTGAGAAACTTCGGTGTCTGATTGTTCCTGTAAATACTCCTGTATTTCCATAATCATCAGAAATTTTAATATCGGGGAAAATAATACGGTTTCCTAAGAATCTGACCGAATCGCTCAGGTTGTAATTGACTTGTAAATCTGAAAGCATTAACCCGGCATTGGAAGCGTATAGAGCACCCTCATGTTGAATTGAATTGAGATGTCCGTAAACACGTACCTTACCCGTTGCATCTCCATGAAAATTGGCAAAAGCATCTCCCAGCAGGGGTTGAAGAATCATCAATGAAAAATGGTCAAAAATGGTATGAATAGAAAGACTATCCCTGGCAGGATTGTAAATTCCAAATGCCTGAAGGGTATTTTTCCCATCCGAATTCACATCAAGCTCGGCATTAATTTCCTCGGCATCGGTATCCCAGCGACTTTGAATACTGGCATCGCCAATGGGCTGACCAATTAAGCTCAATCCGTCAATTTTTAAATCCGACAGAAACAGGGTACGCCGATACACATCAAAAAGCGACAGACTTCCGTCTAGTTGTCCTTTGAGTTCGATGTCGCCGGCTATAAAAGCATTTAGCGAATTCAGGTCTATCTGATTGAAAAGAATATTCAGCTTTTTGTCAGGACTTTTGTCGATTGATCCGTCAGCTGTAATCGACTGACTATGGCTCGAAAGTTTAAGTTTATTGAATTTTATAAGGGTGGAGTCCACGGTTATGAGGGCCGAATTAATCTGCCAAAGACTGTCAGCGAGATAGATCCGGGTGGGTTTAACCGAGATTTCAAGGTGTGGATAGTTCTTTTGGGGGAAGAATTTGGTACTGGTATTAATCGAACCACTGTATGATACCCCGCCGAAATTATTCCAGGCAAGTTTCGAATCAAGTATATCTCCTGAAGCTTCAGAAATCAGTGAAAGATTATACACTTTAATCTTTTCACCCAAATCAACTTCATCCACTTTATTCCGTATATTGAGCTTCGAATCACCATTAATATTAACCGTAACGTTCTTTAAAACTGAAGCCTGATATTGGATTTGCGGAAAACCCCCAATCAAAACAAGGGTATTTTTATCCGAGTTAATGCTTCCTTCAACTTTCCCAGGTTCAATGATTAAATCAGGGACTAACACCCTTGTAAAACGGTTAATATCCTTCAACATCAACCTGAAATCGAAATTATTAGTCGCCTTTTGCACCGGAATTTTAATTCCCGACGAGGGAATATAGCGGGCAATAATACTTTTAATTGAGTAGGGAAGATTATGTAACTGGTATTGCCCCCTGATATCGGCATCCAGAAAATCAGAACGGATCTGCAAAACCGGCTCGCTTTCATTGAATGTTTTCAGATCAAAGTTATCAAAAGCTACCTTACCGTTTTCGTTTCTGTACTGACCTTTGTTAAAGTGTATGAATCCAGCCAGGTTATCAATGCTGTTCCCTGTAAAATTGGCATTCAGGTCAAACGAGATTTCAGATTGTTTATACGCACTGAGAAGGTTGAGTGCATTCAGGTCAGCCTTTTCCATCAGCATAGTAAAATTAAAAACCGGAACAGGTACATTCAGGTCAAATCCACCGTCAAATCTGAATTTAAGGTTCTGATCATTAACCACCAGGTTCCCTTCGAATTTGCGATTCTTGATATCTCCATTGAGATGAATGTCTTTATAGTTGTAATTATTTACCTGAATACTGTCAATCTGGCCCGAAACGGTTGCATTAAAGTCCTGAGTTTTTGGGTTCAATAAGCCCTGTATGTTTCCGTTAAAGGTAACCCGATCTAGGATTTCAGTCTGCAACAACTCTCCGGCCTTGAAATCTATTGTTTTCAGCTTACCGTTAATTTTCAGCATTTCTCCTTTTGAAGGCAAAAATGATAAGTCGGTAGTCAACACTCCCCATTTGGAACGAAAAGTACCAAAAGCTACAAAGTCGCTAAGAAATCCCGTGAAATTCCCGTTATATTCAATGACTCCTGCCTGAAGTAAATTATCGGGAATATTTAATCTTTCGAGATGAAGAATTGCAGGAAGTTTAACCCTTTCAATATCGTTTAAATCGGCAAACGATCGTTTCAGGTCAAAGTGCATATACGTTTTTGTAATATCGGGTAATCCGTTAAGGTAAAAATCAAAGCTCAACCGTGTATTTTCCCCTAAACTAAGCTCTGCATTTTTCCCTTTCAAATCCACTGGAGTGCCTGAAAACAGACCTGAAACCTCAATTTCTTCATCCATCCCCTTCAACGAAGGAATCATAAGCGCAATGTCTTTCAGGCCAACGACCGATTTTTTGAGTTCCATGCTAAACTTAATCTTTCCCGGATCAAGTTCGGGGCCGGTATTACTTTTATCAATCCTGATGTTTGCCTCTGATATTTCCGAGTTTGCTGTTTTTATATGAAGTTTATCCAGATATACAGAGTCAGGAGTGGCAAGCAGATGGGCCGAAAAATCATGAAGCTCGAATTCTTTACCATTATTCATCTGCAGACGATTGATCTGAAAAGCAATAGTTCCGTTATGAGTCACCATATCGGATATTCCAAGACAAATATCATACAGGTAAATCTGATGTCTCCCAGTGCTATCGTGGTAGGAATACCTGACTTTTGCATCGTTAAATTCAAACCGTTTCATGGTGAGATCAAAATTAACACTGTCGATTTTTAAGGTGTCCTTTGCTTTCAATAACTTGACCAGGAACTCGTAATTCGGTGTTCCGAGCGAATCAGTATCAATGTGAATGATTGTTTTATTTAGTTTGAGTTGATTTATTCCAACATAAAATCTTTTAATACTGAACGAATCAACATTGGCAACCAGTTCCTGTACATATATAAGTGAGTCGTGCTTCTGATCTTCAATTAATACATCCTGCAGTACTATTTTGTTGAAAAAAGCAATGGAAACGCCTTTAACCGTGACAGTTGTACTATATTTTTCTGAAAGATGTTTTGCGAGGATACTTGTTAAATAAGTTTGCACCACTGGGCTCTGAAGTATCAGCCAGAAAGAAAAGATGAGGACACCCAAAGTGCCCAAAATGGACAATCCTATTTTAAATGTTTTTTTGATATTTTTGTCAATCAAATTTGAATACAAAATAATACAAATACCCGGATAAAAACCAGTCTGTCTAACAATTTAACGAACTAACAGACTTTTTATTGACCTCAATGAATAAAGAAAATGACATCCTGATTTTGGGAATCGAATCGTCCTGCGATGATACTTCAGCTTCTGTGATAAAAAACGGTTACCTGTTATCGAATATCATTGCCGGACAAAAGGTTCATGAGGCCTATGGCGGAGTGGTTCCAGAGTTGGCCAGCCGGGCTCATCAGCAGAATATTGTCCCAGTCGTCGATCAGGCGCTTAAACAGGCAGGGGTTAATCCCAAAGATATCACAGCCGTTGCCTTTACCCGAGGTCCGGGACTATTGGGATCATTACTTGTGGGGACTTCATTTGCCAAGGGTTTTTCATTGGCCACAGGAGCTCCAATGATCGACATTAATCACCTTCAGGCCCATATACTTGCCCATTTTATTCAGGAATACGACACACCCTATGACCCTCCCAAATTCCCTTTCCTCTGCCTGCTGGTATCAGGAGGAAATTCGCAGATTATTGTCGTTAAGGATTATCTGGATATGGAAGTATTAGGCCAAACCATCGATGATGCTGCAGGTGAAGCATTTGACAAGTGCGCCAAAGTGATGGGACTTCCCTACCCCGGCGGACCATTTGTGGACAAACTCGCCAAGGATGGCAACCCCGATGCCTTTAAATTCTCAAAACCCCGTATACACAATTTCGATTATAGCTTCAGTGGATTAAAAACAAGCTTCCTGTATTATCTGCGCGATCAACTCAAAGAGAATGAAAATTTTATTGAGGAGAGAAAGGCCGATCTATGTGCTTCGCTCCAGAAAACAATTATCGATATATTGCTCGATAAACTGGTGAAAGCGGCAAAAGAAACCGGTATCCGTGAAATTACAGTTGCCGGTGGTGTATCCGCCAATTCAGGCCTGCGAGAAGCATTGATACAAACTGCAGTGAAGCATCATTGGAAAATGCATATTCCCAAATTTGCATTTACAACTGATAATGCTGCCATGATTGCAATTACAGGCTATTTTAAATATCAGAAGGGCGAATTTATTGGCATGGATGCAGTTCCATTTGCCCGAATGGACATCAGAGTATAGAATTTATGTGATCATAGTATTTTCAGCATCCACAATCCGCAGCCGAAGTGTTTGGTGTTGCCTAAGGGCGCCGATAAATATTCAAATCCGAACTTTTCATAGATTTTAAGTGCCAAATGTAATTCAGTCAGGGTTTCAAGATAGATCCGTTTAAATCCATTGTCCCGGGCTGTCTGCAGGCAATGTTCAATTAATGTGCGCCCCAATCCAATTCCCCGGGCTTCGGGAAGTAAGTACATTTTTACCAGTTCACAGGTCCCTTCTGGCAATTCTTCAGTGGGGAAAATGCCTCCGCCACCCAGTATTTTACCTTCAGACTCGGCCACAAAATAGGCCGATTTTGGCATGAGAAACACTTCGGACAAAGCATCTGTACTCGAATCGAAATAAACAGTACCCTGGCGGTTAGCACCAAACTCCGCTAGCGTATTACGGATGATTATGGCTAGCTGACCGTTATCGGATGGATGTATGGTCCTTATTTTTATTCCTGAAAGAAGATTGAAAGTTGGGTCAGTCATGGATTATTCGCTAATAAAGTAAATAATTACCCAAAGATATCAGTTTATTCCTTTCCACCATTCAGATGCAGAAGCAAATTCATTCAGGTTTACCTCTTCTCCGATCATGGGATTGATTAGTGGTACATTTAAGTGGAGAGCCTCTTTGGTGACCCGTTCGATCGGTTCATCCCAGGCATGAAGCGAGAGAGCAAACTTGCCCCAGTGAACTGGCATCAACATCTTTGTTTTTAAATCAATGGCTGCCTGAACGGTTTCTTCAGGCTTCATATGGATGTATTTCCAGGATTTGTTGTACTGACCACATTCGAGCAGGGCCAGATCAAACGGACCGTGTTCAGCGCCTATACGGGCGAAATGAGTATCATAACCAGAATCACCACCTATGAAAATCTTTTTCGTTTGGGTCTGGAAAACAAATGAACACCAGATGGATTGATTTCGTTTAAAATTCCTCCCTGAGAAATGGCGCCCTGGAGTGGCGGTAATGCTAAATTCGGAATCCAGAACAGCTTTTTCATTCCAGTCCAATTCAATGATTTTATCCGAATTAAATCCCCAGTATTCGAGATGAGCTCCGGTACCCAGGCCGGTAATTACCTTTCCAATTCGGGGCATTAATTTCATCACGGTTTGATAATCCAGGTGATCCCAGTGGTCATGTGTAATTACCAGATAGTCGATTGCAGGCAGGTCTTCCACTGTATATACATCGCTGCCGGGAAAGCTCGGGACCATAAAAGAAAACGGCGATGCACTGCCGCTGAACACGGGATCGACCAATATCTTTTTTCCGTCAATCTGCATAAAGTAGGATGAGTGCCCAAACCAGACCAGGAGATTCCGTTTCTGATCCAAAGTCAGGAGATTAGTCTTTTTCGAGGGTAACCTGCTATCTGGTTTTTTGCGCTTGCTTATCTTGAAAATACCATCCCTTATCATTTCAAATCTACTTACATCCTCTGCAAACACGGGAGTAAAAGTCAGGTTTTGGAAAGAAGCACCTTTGTAGTTTGGCGATTTTCTAATTCGTTCAAGGCTCTCGCCTGATGCAGCTTTTCCAAATTGTGTTTGATTTACTATGATAACAGTGAACAGTGCTGTTAGGATCAGAATTGATAGTATTACATACATAGTTTTCCTCATTTATACCTATTCGCCTTTGCCAGCATTTTCATGTCTTTCATTTCCAGAATATTTTTTGGATACCCGATTAATGAAGCATTAATCATGGCTGCAGCCAGATCTATCAGTGTTATCACCAAATTGGGAGTAATTACTTTCATCAAATAAAACAATCCTTTCAAGTATTTATAAGTCTTGTAATAAGTTTGAGATGGTTTCAAAGGCAGAAACGGTACAATTCCTCCCGGTCGAAAATTATATACTTGTTTGAAGGACAATTTCATTAAATCGTTTTCGGTTTTACCTTTTACACGTGCCCACATGGTTCTTCCACTTTCGCTACTATCGGTACCTGCACCCGAAACATAGCAGAAAGTCATATCTGGATTATATTTGGCCAATGTGGATGCGAAATTTAAGGTAAGAGTGTAGGTTAACTTACTATACTCGGCTTCATTTTTACCCAATGCGGTAACTCCAAGGCAAAAATAACATGCATTGTAGCCTGATAGCCTGTCAACCAGTGATGAAATGTCTGAGAAATCGCTGAGAATGATCTCTGTTAGTTTAGGATGTGAATAGCCACACAGGGTACGCGTTATCACCAAAACCTTTTCAACTTGGGGGTGATTAAGGCATTCATGAAGAACACCTTCTCCAATCATACCTGTTGCACCAGTAATAATGACATTTAGTTTATTCATTGCTCTCTGATATATAATTATATAAACTATATCAATATACTCATTTCCTGATATTTTCAGAAAATGTTCACCGTCAACAATATTCGATTTGGTAAATATAGCTCAGGACCTGATAATAACCACACTGATGCCAAATTGTTTGAGTTCGTCGCTCAAATACCTGTACCCATTAATTTTCAGCAGGAGAATCAGTGAACGGATCACTAACAAACGGACGTACATCGGTCAGAAACATTCCTGCAGTTTGCGCAGCTCGCATTCCCAGTTCTCCATCTTCAAAAACCTGGCAGAATTGTGGCTCGATATGCAGTAATTCCGCACATTTCAGAAATGTTTCGGGTTCAGGCTTGTGGTGATTAACATCATCTGCAGTTACAATCACATCAAATAATTCATCAATCATCAGTTCTTTCATTTGAAGCATTGCACTGGTTCGGCTGGCTCCAGTACCAACAGCCATGGGCATTTTCCCATGTGCATTTTTCATCAGATCAACAACAGCATCATGGGGTCTGATTTTATTGATGTTTTTCCAGAACTCCTGTTGTTTCATTTTGACAATTTCCCCGACATCAATGCTCAGGTTCTGTTCTTTCTTGATCCTTTCAGCAAAAGCGATCGTCGGCATTCCAGTCATTTCTACCAGGATGTGTTCATCAAAGCTGCATTTCAATTTTTTGCAGACAATATGCCAGCTTGCTATATGAACAGGCAGTGAATCAGACAATGTTCCATCAAGATCAAAAATCAGGGCCTTAGCCTTTGGGTGTATTTCAAGTTTCATGAAGTTCAAATTTAATAAGCATCCAATCTTTTATGAAAGATCAGATCCCTGGCTTTCAATTTTACAGGCAGCAAAATTAGCAAACTTTACTGTATTGAAATTTGAATCAGAAAGTTTGTCGTTCAGAAGAAATATTCTCATTTTTGCATGCCTACCAGTTCCTACCAGTTTGTAGCAATTGGAGTCTCATATACCTAAATCCAACTTTATGAAGTATTTCTTATTTATAGTTCTTATTGCAGTCATTTCAACAGCCTCAGGGAAAAACAAATACAAGAATGTTCCTTATAACGAAAAGACTCCGCATGACTGGGAAAACCCTGCAGTTTCCGAACTAAACAGAGAAGTTCAGCGAGCTTATTTTATTCCTTTCGCTACAGCTGATCAGGCTATCCAAAATGATATCTGGAAATCGCCCTTTATTCTATCACTCAACGGAACCTGGCAATTTCACCTGTCACACACACCGTACGTGCGTCCTTTCTACTTTTTTAAAGACGATTTTGATACCGATGACTGGTCCACTATTAAAGTTCCTGGAAACTGGGAATTGCAAGGGTTTGATGTGCCAATCTATACCAATATCCGATATCCTCACGCTGCCACCCCTCCAACTATCCAAAAGAATTACAACCCGGTTGGCTCCTATAAACGTAACTTCACCATTCCCGAAAGCTGGAATGGACAGGATATCATCCTGCATTTTGGTGCCGTAACTTCAGCTATGTATGTCTGGGTTAACGAGCAAAAAATAGGCTATAGCGAGGATAGCAAAACACCTGCAGAGTTTAATATTACCAAATACCTGAAGAAGGGAGCCAATTCACTGGCTGTTGAAGTATACCGCTGGTGCGACGGAAGTTACCTGGAAGACCAGGATTTCTGGCGGATGAGCGGAATGACCCGCGATGTATTCCTGATGGCACGAAATCCACAACACATCAGCGATTACCGTATTTCTTCTCCGATGGTAAATAATTATAAAGACGGAGAATTTAAACTGTTAGTTAATGTTTCTAATTCTTCTGTAAAGACTCCGAATATGACTGTAGAAGCCGTTCTCTTGGAAGGAGATAAAATGATTGCAGAAATGAAACAGTCACTACAAACAGCTGCCAAACCAGTTTCGGTAAACCTTACAGCAAATATTCCCGGAGCCAAATCCTGGAGTTCGGAAAATCCGAACCTTTATAAACTCCTGATTACTTTAAAAGATGCATCAGGGAAAGTAATAGAGGTTCTTCACCAGGATGTAGGCTTCCGAACTATTGAGATTAAGAATGCTCAGTTACTCGTAAATGGTGTGGCCATTTATGTAAAAGGGGTCGATATGCACGAACATAATGAAATAACGGGTCACTTCCAGGATGAGGCGACTATGTTAAAGGATATTCTTTTGATGAAATCTCACAACATCAATGCCGTCCGTTGCTCACATTATCCTGAACCTGAACGCTGGTACGAGCTCTGCAATAAATATGGGATCTTCCTGGTTGATGAAGCCAACATCGAATCGCATGGAATGGGTTATGGAAAAGAATCACTGGCGAAAGACCCTACATGGAAAGATGCTCACCTCTTCCGCACCAGAAACATGTTTGAACGCGACAAAAATCAGCCTTCGGTAATTATCTGGTCATTGGGTAATGAAGCCGGAAATGGAGTAAACTTCGAAGCCACCTATGCTTATCTGAAGTCTGTTGATCAAAATCGTCCCGTTCAGTATGAGCGAGCCGACGGCGGAGCAAATACCGACATCATGTGCCCCATGTATGCGCGAATCAATAACATGGAAGATTATGCCAAAGGAAAACCCACCAAGCCTTACATACAATGCGAATATGCCCATTCGATGGGTAATAGTACGGGCAATCTGCAGGATTACTGGGACATGATCGAGAAATACCCTGTTTTGCAGGGTGGATTCATTTGGGATTGGGTAGAGCAGGGAATCCTGACAAAAGATGCACAGGGCAATAAATTCTGGGCTTACGGCGGTGACCTTGGAAGTGATACATTATACACCGATGGTAATTTCTGCTGTAACGGGCTCATTAACCCTGACCGTACAGCCAAACCGGCCTTGCTGGAAGTGGGTAAAGTGTATCAGAATATCGGATTTAAAGCTGTGAACCTGAACAATGGCGAAATTGAAATCCGCAATAAAAATTCTTTTACCAACCTTTCTGATTTTGATTTCGAATGGGAAGTAATTGCAGACGGGAAGGTTGTTAAAACTGGTAAAATAGCTAATCTTGACCTTGCTCCAAATACCAGCAAGAAAATTCAGCTGGATCTGAAAGTTGAAATACAACCTGCAACTGAGTATTTTCTTACTGTTTCGGCCAAACTGAAGCAAGCCAAAGGAATTTTACCTGCAGGCACCAAAATGGCATACGAACAATTCCTTTTGCCTTTCAACAAAGCTGCAGTTCCGGCATCGAAGAATAATCTTCCTTTAGTTACTTCAAAAGAAGAAGGAAACACGTTTGTGGTTGAAGGAAAAGGTTTCAAAATCAACTTCAGTAAAGAAGAAGCTACCTTAAAGAGTTATCAGTTAAGTGGTAAGGATATGTTGCTTGCAGGCCCCGTTCCCAATTTCTGGCGTGCACCGATTGATAACGACTTCGGAAACGGACTGGACAAGAGAAGCCGCGTTTGGAGAAAAGCCAGTGAAAGGAAAACCATAAAGTCTGCCACAATCAAACAAGTTGGGAACGAAGTAATGGTTAATTTCATTTTTAACCTTAGTAACGACAAAAACCAGGTCATTGCTAATTACATATCAGACTATACAGTTCTTGGAACAGGTGAAGTAATCGTGAACAACAGTTTCAGGATGATGAAAGATTCATTGCCCGAAATCATACGGTTTGGGGTAACACTGGTGATGCCACGTGAATTTGATCAGATGAGCTGGCTGGGACGCGGACCTCATGAATCATATGCTGACAGGTATACCAGCGCTTTGGTTGGTCTTTATTCGGGATTAGTAGCTGACCAGTATTTCCCTTACGTTCGGCCACAGGAAAACGGCAATAAAATTGACGTTCGTTGGTTGAGCATTGCCAACAAAGAAGGTTTGGGACTCGAGTTTATCGGGCTGCCACTTCTTTCGGCTAGCGCACACCACCAGATTATGGAA
>Ga0302296_1002048_pt1 | contig 13872 bp, 10 predicted proteins | sample III_Fen_N3_1_FD_194546 | JGI IMG/M metagenome (GOLD analysis project Ga0302296, IMG submission 194546) | Peat permafrost microbial communities from Stordalen Mire near Abisko, Sweden - III_Fen_N3_1 | ecosystem: Environmental > Terrestrial > Soil > Wetlands > Permafrost | place: Sweden: Abisko... | reverse complement strand
TCGTCCTCTTTATGATTGGTTTATTGATCAGTTTAAAGACTCCGATTACCGTCCACGACAAATTGAATTCAACCGGTTGAACATCACTTATACCGTGATGAGTAAGCGTAAAATGCTTCAATTGGTACAAGAAGGTCTGGTAAGTGGTTGGGATGATCCGCGCATGCCTACTATTTGTGGTTTGCGTCGTCGGGGTTATTCTCCTGAATCAATTCATAATTTCATTGATAAAATTGGCTATACCAAATTTGAAGCAATGAACGATGTAGGCCTGTTGGAACACAGCGTGCGTGAAAGTCTGAACAAAACAGCAACACGTGTTAATGCCGTACTTGATCCCATTAAATTGATTATTACTAATTATCCTGAAGATCAGGTAGAGATGTTGGAAACGGTTAATAATCCGGAAGATGAATCGGCCGGTACGCGTACGTTGGCATTCTCTAAAGAGCTTTATATTGAGCGTGATGACTTTATGGAAGATGCTCCCAAGAAGTATTTTCGTATGACTCCGGGGCAGGAAGTGCGTCTGAAAAGTGCGTATATCGTTAAGTGTACAGGCTGCAAGAAAGATGCTGAAGGTAATATTGAAGAAATTTACTGCGAATATGACTCGCAAACCAAAAGTGGAATGCCGGAGAGTAATCGTAAGGTTAAAGGAACACTTCACTGGGTTTCGGCAACGCACTGCCTCAATGCTGAAGTTCGTTTGTATGATAGGTTATTCAGTGTGGAAAACCCATCGGCAGATGAGCGTGATTTCAGGGATTTATTGAATCCAAATTCATTGAGAGTGCTAAACAACTGTAAAGTAGAGGTTTCTTTGAGTGAAGCCAAACCGCTGGATCAGTTCCAATTCCAACGTATTGGTTATTTCAATGTTGATTTAGACTCAACAAGTGACAAGCTGGTTTTTAATAGAACTGCTTCTCTGAAAGATAGTTGGGCTAAAGAGCAGGGAAAATAAGAATTTTGATATATTGAGATAAAAACCGTTGCATGAAATTTGTAACGGTTTTTTTGCTTTTGTTTTTATATTGTCCGGCGCGAAAACACAGTTTTGTAATAGCTATATCATACAGTCGTAACATTGCAAACATAACTTTGACGATTAATTTAAAATCAGTCAGTTATGAGCAAATATCGTGTTTTGGTAGTAGATGATGAAGAAGATTTATGCGAAGTTATTCGGTACGCATTAGAGGTAGAAGGTTATTCGGTAGATGTGGTTTATTCTGCAGAAGAAGCATTGAAGAAAAACATCACGGAGTATAACTTGTTATTATTAGATGTGATGATGGGTGAGATTTCAGGTTTCAGGATGGCACATATGATTAGAAATAATCCCAAAACTGCTAATACTCCTATCGTGTTTATTTCAGCCAAAGACACAGAGAATGATCGGCTCACAGCTTTTAATCTTGGTGCTGACGACTATATAACAAAGCCATTTTCAATAAGAGAGATGTTGGCCAGAGTGAAAGCCATAATTGGTCGCTTTGATTCTAAAATGATAATCGGACTTCAAATTCTTTCTTACGATAAGCTGATAATTAATCTGGAGAAGAAACAAGTTTTGTTGGAAGAAAAAGAAATACGATTCACAAAAAAAGAATTTGAGATACTTAAATTATTTTTAGAAAACAGAAACAGATTGTTTACGCGTGAAGAATTACTCAAGCGCATATGGTCCGATGAAGCATTTGTTCTTAGTCGAACGATAGATGTAAACATTACCCGTATCCGAAGAAAAATAGGACGTTACGAAAAAAATATAGTAACTAAACTCGGACTTGGGTACTGTTTCGAAGGATAGCCTTTTACTATCTTAAATTACTGGATAGAGCTGCATTTACGATGAATTTAATGAAAAAAATATTACTGATTTGTTTTACTATTGTTGCCTTTTCTGCATTGCATGCTCAGAAGGTTGGTCTTGTATTAAGTGGTGGTGGTGCTCCGGGTATAGCTCATATAGGCATTATTAAAGCGCTGGAGGAGAATAATATACCAATAGACTACGTAACCGGAACTTCTATAGGAGCTATGCTGGGAGGGATGTATGCTATGGGTATGACTCCCGACGAAATGATAAAAGTGCTGAAGTCGGAAGATTTTAAACATTGGTTGAACGGTGAAGTAGAACCCGAGAATATGTATTTTTATCGTAGTGCCAGTCCTAACGCAGGTGTAATAAATCTGCGTGTTCAAATAAGTAAACAGAAAGCCATTAATTTAAAAACGAAGATTTTACCGGCTAATATTGTACCTCCCGGACAAATGAATTATGCCTTTATCCCGTTGTGTGCCAAAGTAAATGCGGCTTCAGGGAGTAATTTTGATAAACTCTTTGTGCCGTTCCGTTGCGTAGCTTCTGATGTTCATAAAAAAAAATCGGTGGTGTTTCGTCAGGCCGATTTGGGCGACGCTATTCGCGCTTCGCTCACCTACCCATTTATGTTTAAGCCTATTGTAGTTGATAGTCAGTTGCTATTTGATGGTGGAATTTATAATAATTTCCCCGTAGATGTGATGAAAGCCGATTTTAACCCCGACTTTATTTTGGGAAGTGTGGTTGCCTACAATCCACCAAAACCTGATGATGACGATATTGTGACGCAATTGCAAAACATGATTATGAACCCGACCGATTATTCTGTTCCTTCGTCGGATGGTTTGGTACTGAAATTTGATTTAGGAAAAATCAATTTATTCGATTTTTCTAAAGTAGATGAGTTGGTTAAACTGGGGTACGATTCTACCATGAAGCATATGGATGAAATTAAAGCGCGGGTTAATCGAAGGATTTCAACGGAAGAGGTTGCTCAGCGTAGAATGGATTTTCAGCGAAGATTGCCCGTTTTAAAATTTCAAGATGTTGATGTTGAAGGAGTAGACAGCTCGCAACGGGAGTATGTAAACCGAATTTTTCATCACGATGATGAGGAGTTTGATCTGAAGGAGTTTAAGCAATCGTATTTTAAGCTCATTTCGGATGAAGCAATCTCGGAAGTAATTCCTCATGCGGTTTTTGATTCGGTTACAGGATTGTTTGATTTGCATCTGAAAGTGAAAACCGAAGATCAACTGAAGTTGACAATTGGGGGTAATATATCTTCTTCTACGTCCAATCAGGCGTTTATGGGGCTCACGTACCAGAATCTGAATAACTACGCGCAAACCGCTTATATCGACGCTCAGTTCGGTAAAATGTACAATGGTTTGGGGCTTGGTACCCGTTTAGAAATTCCGTCGAATAATAATTGGTATTTAAAACTGGCTTTCGTGTTGCACAAATTCGATTATTTTGATGGTAACAACTTGTTTTATCAAAATAACAGAAATTCAAATTTGAATCAGAATGAGTTTTATAGCAGAGTAAGTATTGGTTTCCCGGTTGCAACAAAAAGTCGTTTGGAACTTGGAATCGGTTATGGAGCACTAACCGATAATTACAATCAGAATAATACCTCCCTCAGCCTAACTGAGGGAAACGATAAGAGTTCTTTTTCTCTCGGAAGTGCATTTGTCCGAATTGAAAGTCATGCGCTTAACGATTTAATGTACCCGACAAAAGGGTTTCGTTATTCTGCTTCATTTCAATTTTTTGATGGAACTCAGAGATTTGAATCAGTAAATAATCCGGTTTCAAATTTAACTAATAAGGCCGATTCATGGTTCCAGTTCAGGGGTAAATCGGAGTACTATTTTCCACTTACAAATTACTTGACTGTAGGTATGAGTGCAGATTTGTGCTACTCTTCCCGCAAGATGTTGCAGAACTACACTTCTACCGTCATTCAGGCTCCTGCTTTTCAACCGACACCTTATAGTCGCACTATTTTCAATCCGAAATTCAGCGCCAATCAGTTTTTTGCAATGGGAATAAAACCAATTGTAAACTTTACGGATCAACTGCACTTAAGAACTGAGTTCTATTGTTTTCTCCCCTACAAGACAATTAAAGCAGATAATGAGAATGCTGCCTACTATTCTAAACCGTTTTCTTCTGCGAAGTTTATGACCGAAAGTACGTTAGTCTATAATTTCAAGTTAGCGTCAGCAGGGATTTTTGCCAATTATAATAATGCCAATTGGAATTTTGGACTTAATATCGGCATTTTGCTTTTCAACCCAAAGTTTACCGAATAATGAACTGCGTGAAGTCCGCCACTGGCCTACGTGGACTTACAGGAGCCGGAATGGCTGATACGTATCCAACACGAGCAACGAAAACCAGTTCATCTTTTATTCCCAGACGTTTTACAACCTGAGTTTTATAGTTTTGTTCTTCAACAATCTGATTCATGGGTTGAAATCCCAGCCCCAGTTCTGTGCAGGTCAGATGAAGTTGTTGGTATAACCGGCCTATATTAACCCAGTCGGCAACCGAATTTCCGCTACTGGTAATCACTATCCAACCGCCGCAACTTAAAGCTTGCTTTTTAGTTTTATCTATCCCGGCTTTGATAAACGATTCCTTTTTTGAATCTTGCGGCTTCATAAAATGGCGGACAAAAAAGCCGCTTATCCCCGTTATCTGCATGCCGGCAGTAGTAAGCCCGTCTCTCTTTGCATCCACATCTTTATCCGAAAACCGCAACCAGTTGGCCAACTCATCCTGAGCAGATTTATTATAAGCTTGCTGCGTGTAAGCCCCAATTGTTTGTTGAGCAATAAATTTTCCTTCGGCTCTGGAGGCTTCGAAAAAATGAACCCTTTCTGGATCAGGTTCAATTATTCGTCTTACATCATTTTCTTTAACAGCATTCGTATCGAATGGAGTGCGTAAGGTCATACGAGTTTCTATCAACTTCAGGTTGTAGGTTGTTACCGAAGCTTTATCCAATGTTATTTCAGCTACCGGCTTAGCGTTGGAATAGTTATCTTCAAGAGTAACCTTACACTCGTATCCTAAACTTCCGGCAGATAAAGTCAGATTTTCGATAAAAGCACCCAACGAGATGAAAAGCTCTCTACGATCGGGATCTACCACAGTCAATGCTTGGGTACTGTCGGCATACAACCGGATAATACTATTATCATAAACCTCGACACACCAGGGTTGCGAATTATGCGAACTGCCTGCCAAGGATGCAAAATAGAGCATTTGATAAACATTACTTTTACCAATAGGTTCTAAAGACCGCTGGCCATGTGAACCAACAGAACAAGAGCAGAAAATACCCCACATCGACAACATCATTATAAAGATAAGTTTAGGTGTTTTCATTTTTGTATAGTTATTTATCTTTACTCCACAGCCGCACTCCCAACCGGACAACCGGCGAAAGGTCTACATTTGGAACAGAGTAGTTGGCTGTTTCGAAATTTACGGTTTTGTCGCCACGTAAGTAAACATGCATGCCGGGCTGAATATAAAAGTAACGACCAATAAAGAACTGATAACTTAACCCCAATCCTGTATCAAGGCTATGCATATCCTTACGAATACCGGTGCTTTTTTGTTCTATTTCAAAGGTATGAGCCTCCAGATAACTATAAAGCTCCAAATTACGCCACAAGTTATAACCCAAAAACAACCCTGGTGAAGTTTTATAATACCGCTTGAAGTCAGCCGACGAGTTATTTACTCCTGCAGTTTCCGCATCGTAGCTTCCACCATGGATAACACTCAGCCTTACGCGAAAACGTTCATACCGATACCCAACTCCAATATGGAAACCACCTGTAAGAAACATAGGAACTAAACTTTCCACCTCGATTGCCGATTTTACATCGTAACTTTTAGCATGCGCCTTTATTATTGGCTCTTTCACCGGCAACGAATCATTCTGTGAAGATACACATGCAAAAGGGATAACTACACACATAATAATGAGAATTTTCTTTTTCATATCAATAAACTTTGAATTTTGATTGTGCAAAGTTCGGGATTGAAAAAGAAAGTTTACTCCGCATTTGTTACCAAATGAATCGAAAAACTATTTTTTATTGCGGATGCGGCTAAGCGACTTGGGAGCAATACCCAGATAGTTGGCAATATGATAGAGCGGTAAACGTAGAAATGCCTGAGGATATTCTGCCGCCAATTTTTGATATCGTTCTTCGGCCGATAAAGTTTGTAGATCAACACTACGTTGTACCAGTTTCACATAAGCCTCTTCAACCAGTAAACGCCCCAAGCGTTCCATTCGAGGAATTTCTTTAAATAAGATTTCCAAATCCTTTTGTTGTATAAATGCCACTTCAGTATCTTCCCATGCCTTTATATTCAAATGTGCTGGAGTCCCACTCACCCTGCTTCGGTTATCGGTTACCCAATCTCCTTCAAAAGCAAAATCAGTGGTGGCTTCCTCGCCTTTGTCTGTTATTTTATAATAGATTAGTGCTCCAGAGAGTATCAAATAAATCGATCTGCATATATGACCTTGTTGAAGTAAAATTTCTCCCTTTGCAATAGTTTTAAAGTGGATATACGACGATATAGTTTTCCACTCATCTTCAGAAATAGGAGTAAGCTTTCGAAAATATCGCTTTGTTAATTCAACGTTCATAATAGAAATTGTTATGTAGACTAACGTATTAGTTTATTTTGAATATTGCATGACAAATTTAAAGATTTATATTGAATCTTTTCATAGTTTACTCTTTCTCGATGCATTTCTGGTTATTATTATCAGGTATTCCTATAATTTTACACCCGTCTAACCAACAAATGGGATGAAATTTGTAGTTCATACGTCCCTTTTACAGCCAAAATCAATAAAAAACAAAAATAATGCGTTGAAAATTTGGCTCGTACCTACTTGTTTTTGTTATTTTGCACCCGATTTAAACCATCATACACATAACTAAAAGAAAGTATGTCAAAAAATCTTGTCATAGTAGAGTCACCGGCCAAAGCCAAAACGATTGAAAAGTTTCTCGGAACCGATTATCACGTCATGTCTAGTTTCGGTCATATCCGGGATTTAGCTGATAAAGGCATCGGTATCGATTTTGAGAATAATTATGAACCTCAATACGTGGTTTCTACCGATAAGAAAAAACTGGTATCAGAGCTGAAAAAAGCAAGTAAAGATGCTGAGACAGTTTGGCTAGCTTCCGATGAAGACCGCGAGGGAGAAGCTATAGCATGGCATTTGTACGAAGAGCTAAAGCTTAAAAAAGACAGTACCCGCCGGATTGTTTTTCATGAAATTACCAAAGATGCCATACTTCATGCCATTGAAACTCCAAGGGATATAGATATAAATCTGGTTGATGCTCAACAAGCTCGACGCGTGTTAGATCGTATTGTAGGTTTCGAATTATCGCCTATTTTATGGCGCAAAGTTCGTCCATCGCTCTCGGCAGGTCGTGTACAGTCTGTGGCTGTCCGTCTTATTGTAGAGAGAGAACGTGAAATTAGTCAGTTTGTTCCGGAGGCATCGTACCGTGTTAATGCCATCTTTTCATCAGTTGACAGTAAAGGCAAACCTGTAGAACTGAAAGCCGAATTACCCCAACGATTTGCTACTAAAGATGAGGCGCTAGCATTCCTCGAAACCTGTAAAACAGCTGAATTCAGTGTTGATGATATCGTAAAGAAACCAGCAAAAAAATCCCCGGCTCCACCATTTACTACTTCCACCTTGCAACAGGAAGCTGCTCGTAAACTGGGTTATTCGGTGGCACAAACCATGCAGGTAGCTCAGCGTCTTTATGAAGCGGGTAAGATTACCTATATGCGTACCGACTCCGTAAATCTGTCCGACCTGGCTTTGGGTACTTCTAAGGCAGAAATTATCAGCATGGCCGGCGAAAAATACGTGCACATTCGCAAATTTAGCACCAAAACTAAAGGTGCGCAAGAAGCTCACGAGGCCATTCGTCCTTCCTATATGAATGCTCATACGGTGGAAGGCACTGCTCAGGAAAAGAAACTCTATGAATTGATATGGAAACGGACTATTGCTTCGCAAATGTCTGATGCTGAATTAGAAAAAACATCTATTTATATCAGTATTTCAGGAAGCAATCTTCAGTTTGTAGCATCGGGTGAGGTGATTGTATTTGATGGATTTCTAAAAGTGTATATGGAATCGACTGATGATGAGCAGGATGCTGAAAACGAATCCTTATTGCCCGCAATGAATAACGGTGAAAAGCTTTCTTCTGTTGAAATAATAGCACAAGAACGTTTTACGCAAAAACCTCCACGTTATGGCGAAGCAAGTTTAGTACGTAAGATGGAGGAACTCGGAATTGGTCGACCATCAACCTATGCGCCCACTATTTCTACCATTCAGAACAGATCTTATGTAGAAAAGGGAGATCGTACGCCTGAAAAACGCGAGTACAACTTATTGAAACTTAAAGCCGGAAAAATTTCGGATAAAATAAAGGAAGAAAATACGGGAGCCGAAAAATCAAAACTTTTCCCTACTGATATCGGTACTGTTGTAAATGATTTTTTAATAGAGTATTTTCCTGAAATTCTGAATTATAACTTCACAGCCGATGTTGAAAAAGAATTTGATAACATTGCAGACGGAAAAATAAAATGGACTAAATCAATTGATAAATTCTACAAGAAATTTCATCCGATTGTTGAAGATACCATGAAAAACTCCGAACGCAAGGTAGGAGAACGCATTTTAGGTGTTGATCCTAAAAGCGGAAGACAACTTTCGGTGAAGATTGGAAAATATGGTCCGTTGGCACAGATTGGCACGGTTGATGAAGAAGAAAAACCGGTGTTTGCTTCTTTAAGGAAAGAGCAATCTATAGAAAGTATTACGTTCGAAGAAGCTCTAGAGTTGTTCAAGCTGCCTCGTCAGGTTGGTGAGTTCGAAGACAAAGTTATGACTGTTGCCATTGGCAGGTTTGGGCCTTATATTCGTCATGATTCATCTTTTTACTCCTTACCCAAAACTGATGATCCGATGGAAGTGTCCACTGAGCGTGCTATCGAAATCATTGAAGCTAAACGCGAGGTGGAGAAGAATCGTATTATCAAAACACTTGGAGACAATAATGAAATTCAGGTGTTGAACGGTCGTTTCGGGGCTTATTTTACTTTTGATGGGGCTAATTATAAGATATTTCCTAAAGGAACAGATCCTGCAACACTGACTTTAGAGCGATGTCAGGAGTTGATTGCTGCTCAGCCGGAAGCCGCTAATAAAAAGAAACCGTTTGGGCGCAAGGGTTCAGCTAAGTCTGATAAGAAGGAAAAAGCTCAACCCAAGGCAAAAGCAACAAAAGCAAAGGGTGCAAAAACAAAAAAATAAGTATTGTTTTTGTATTGTCTGATTTCGTTGAATGTTTTTACTCAACTATTCTTGAATAGAGCAATTTATCGGAGTCTTCACACGTTTAAAGAACAATAACTAACTTCAAATGAAAAAACTATTATTATTTAGCTTACTCGTTGCTGGTCTTATAGCCAAAGCGCAAGTACCATTTTTTTCGGCTGATGGAGAATCTGTTTTGGTTTATTCATTGCCAAAGACCGTTTTTTGCATTGAAATAGAAACTGAAAAAATTAGTCAGAAGCCCGGTAAATTTTATCGTTACTCAGAGCGTTACCTGGCTACAAATAAAGTAATAACTGAAGAAAAAACGATCTACAAACTAAAAAACATTTCGGTTAAAACTCGAGCTGTAGCCGATCCTAACAGAACTTATTCAGTTGTTCCCAATGGAAATCTGCAAACAAGCCGTTTGTCAGTAAATGCAGAAGGAATTTTGCGAGGGGTGAATATTGCTCCGGAACCACAAACAACTTTTATCAAGGCTGCTGGAACCACTCAAAATGAGAACTCGGTTTTAGATGCTCTTTTGCCTTTAGGAGAAGAATATATGATGGCAGGTTCTGAAGCGAAATTGGCAGAAGGAGCAGCAAAACAAATATACCGGATAAGAGAAAGCAGAATGGGACTGTTGACAGCTGATGTTGATAAAGTGCCCGCCGATGGTGAGTCGTTGAAAGCTATGTTGGAAGGTATGAATAAACTGGAAAAAAAGCTGACCGAGCTTTTTGTAGGTGAGACGACAACTGAGATCCAAAGTAAAACGTTGTATCTGACTCCTACTACAACAATTAATAATGATGTGCTGTTCCGATTCTCAGCGTTGAAAGGGGTAGTTGCTGCCGATGATTTGAGTGGAGCGCCTTATTATATCAGTTTAGTTCCGGTTGATAAAGTTGTAACATCCGGTTCAAAATCAAAACCGGAGAGTGGAGCGTTGTACACTGTTTTACCGGTATCAACACAGCTCACAATAGTTGATGGAGTAAATTCAGTTTTCAGTAATCAGTTTTTTGTGTCTCAGTTTGGAAAAACTGTTTCGTTGCCAGAAAGTTTGTTTAAGCAAGCAAATATAAAGGTGCGTGTAGATGTGCGAACCGGTAGATTGCTTGGTGTAGAGTAAGATATTCAGCTTCTGTGAATATAAAAAGCTCCGATAGATTTAATATCGGGGCTTTGTTTTATTTTAAAGCTTTTTATTGATATCAGAACCGTTTTTTTACCAATACTCTTAGTCCATCGGCAACTGTCTTCACGTACACTTCTTTCCCTTCTTCGTAAGGTTCGCCATCGTAGTGGAAAGGACCTGCCTCTTCGCGTATCAGGGTTATTTCATCTGAACGAAGCGTGGTCATAAATAAATCTTTGTCAATTGTTTTCGCAAATAGTTGTAGTGCCAAACTCGGAAGAGCAATAATCGGAAAATTACTCATAATGGAGATGTCCATTTTTCCATCCTGCACGCTGGCTTGCGGTGCAATGTAGGCATTGTTTCCCCATTGCGATGCGTTGGCAAACGTTAAAACAAAGGCTTTGGCTTTCAGGTCAATACCATCCCCTATCAGGTGACAATTTTGAGATTTGTAGCTGAAATAACCGGTAATTATCTTTTCTACATACCGCATTAAGCCTCTTTTTGTTCCTTTAGCAAATTCAGTGCTGACATAGGCATCAAAACCTGTTCCACAGGTGCAAAAGAAAGGGCGCCCGTTTACCACACCATAATCCATTAGAATGGATTCTGATTCATTTATTTGCTGAATGGCTTTTTTGACGTTCATGGGTATGTTCAGGTGTCGTGCCAACCCATTACCCGAACCTATCGGTATAATGCCTAAGGTGGAATTGGTATGGATAATAGAGCTTGCTATTTCATTCACAGTCCCATCGCCGCCTACTGCAACGATAACTTCATAACCTTTGGCTGCAAAGTCTTTTGCCAATTCTGTTCCTTGACCTCGATATTGAGTAAAAACAATCTCCGGTTGAAACTTTTTCGCATCTAATCCTTCTTGTATCATAGTTGGAAGACTTTCTTTCTTCCCTGTGCCGGAATTAGGGTTTATAATAAATGCGATTCTGGTCTTCATAAGTTTTTTTTGAGGGTTTTTTCAAAACGGTGGGCGAAAGTACAAATAATTTATGAATTTTCAATATATTAAGACAAAGTCTTGTGCTTCATTGAGTGTTTCTTGCACTATATGAGAGTACTTTATAATAAAATGATGTTATAAACTCTGAAAACTCTATTGAACTTAACACTTTGTTGTATATTTGCAAAACGTGACTCCAATGTTGAGTCGATAACTTGTCGTACATTAAACCTCTATACCATGCCTAGAAAGAAAAGAAAACCCCAAAGTACTCGTACTAACAAGAAAGAACTGATACGCAACATTATTAATGTGTTCAACGAAAATCCCGAAAAGACATTTAATTATAAGCAAATATCTACATTACTTGATGTGAAATCCGAATCGCAACGGGTTTTTGTCAATCAGTTATTGTATGAATTGCTGGACGAAGATTTTTTGGTGGAAATTTCGCGTGGAAAGTTTAAAGTCAACTCGCGTGGCGGATATATCGAAGGTGTAATTGACCGACAGGGTGTTAAAACATTCCTCGTACCAGACGATGGTGGTGAACTGGTTTTCATTCCTGAACGAAAAACCAATCATGCTTTACTTAAGGATAGAGTTAAAGTATTTCTTTATGCCAGCAGAAAAGGACAACAGCCTGAAGGTGAAGTTGTTGAAATTATAAAAAGGGCTCAGGATACGTTTGTCGGCATTCTGGATGTATCCGACAATTATGCGTTTTTAACGTTGGATAATCGGATAATGACCAATGATATATTTATTCCCAAAAATAAACTGAACGGTGGTAAATCAGGACAAAAAGCAGTAGTAAAATTGCTGGGTTGGGAGCCTAATGCCAAAAATCCGGTAGGTGAGGTGATTGATGTGTTGGGTGATAAAGGCGATAATACAGCTGAAATGCATGCAATTTTGGCGGAATTTGGTTTGCCTTATAAGTACCCTGCCGATGTCGAGGCTGCTGCAGAAAAGATTGATGCCGGAATCACTTCCGATGAAGTGGCAAAACGTATCGATATGCGAAATGTTACCACCTTTACCGTTGACCCACGTGATGCCAAGGACTTTGATGACGCATTATCGCTCCGGAAACTTGATGATGGTCTTTGGGAAGTAGGTGTGCACATTGCAGATGTTACCCACTATGTTCGCCCCGACAGCATTATAGAGCAGGAAGGTCGTGAACGTGCCACATCCGTCTATTTGGTTGACAGAACTATTCCTATGTTGCCCGAGCATTTGTCCAATGGTATTTGTTCTCTACGACCTGATGAGGATAAATTGACTTACTCGGTTATTTTCAAAATGAATGATAACGCTGAAATTCAACATTATAAAATTGCAAAAACAGTAACCCGAAGTAATCGTAGGTTCACTTACGAAGAAGCCCAGACAATTATAGAAACAGGAGCTGGTGAATATAAAGATGAGATATTGACAATGGATCGGTTGGCAAAAATTCTCCGTAAAAAAAGGTTCGAAAATGGTGCAATAGCATTTGATAGGGTAGAAGTTCGGTTTGAAATAGATGAAAAAGGTAAACCAATTTCGGTGTTTTTTAAAGAACAAAAAGACTCCAATAAAATGATTGAAGAGTTTATGTTGCTGGCAAATAAAACTGTTGCAACTCACATTGGAAAACCGGGTAAAGGTCAAAAAGCCAAGACTTTTGTTTATCGTATTCATGACGTGCCTAACCCCGACAAGTTGAATAACTTTGCTGTATTTATCAAACGTTTTGGGTATAATCTTAAAACTTCCGGAAAACAAACAGCCATTTCTAGTTCAATTAATGCTTTGCTGGATGAGGTTCAGGGTAAGAAAGAGCAAAATCTGATAGAAACACTTGCTATTCGTTCCATGGCAAAAGCTATTTATTCAACTTCTAACATGGGGCATTACGGGTTGGCATTTGATTTCTATACCCACTTTACGTCGCCTATTCGTCGTTATCCCGACATGATGGTGCATCGCCTGCTGGAAAAATATGCAGAGGGCGGACGTAGTGTCAACGCGTCTGAATGGGAAGAATATTGCGAGCATAGTTCTAATATGGAACAGCTAGCATCCAATGCCGAGCGGGCATCCATAAAATACAAACAGGTAGAGTTTATGTCAGAACGTTTGGGGCAGGTGTTCGATGGGGTTATTTCGGGAGTTACTGAATGGGGAATTTACGTCGAATTAATCGAAAATAAGTGTGAAGGTATGATTCCTATTCGCGATTTGGACGATGATTATTATACTTTTGATGATAAAAACTATTGCTTAATAGGTCGTCGCTATCATAAAAAGTACCAATTGGGCGATGCACTCACTGTAAAAGTAGCAAAAGCAAATCTGGATAAAAAACAATTAGATTTTGTTCTGGCATAACCGAAACTTTTTTGTGAACAAGCAACATTCACATTGCTAGGCTTGTATGGCTTGTATTTACGGTTTTGTGGAATCAGTTGTTCTTGGATTATGCTATTTCTGTTCAAAAAAATGAATTTTCGCTTTGTCAGAATAAAAAA
>Ga0302296_1002038_pt1 | contig 13906 bp, 7 predicted proteins | sample III_Fen_N3_1_FD_194546 | JGI IMG/M metagenome (GOLD analysis project Ga0302296, IMG submission 194546) | Peat permafrost microbial communities from Stordalen Mire near Abisko, Sweden - III_Fen_N3_1 | ecosystem: Environmental > Terrestrial > Soil > Wetlands > Permafrost | place: Sweden: Abisko... | reverse complement strand
CAATCCTTTTCTCTCTTTCTCGTGTTTTTTAAACGCAAGTTTCTTTTGATCGTTTTTGGACGATTTGCTTTTTAGGCAAACAAAAAGAAAACGTCTACCTTTGCTTTCATGGAACTACCTATTCTTTTTCAAGACGAACATATCGTTGCAATCAATAAACCACATGGACTGCTCGTTCATCGTTCGCCAATAGCTGCCGATGTGCAGGAATTTGCTTTACAAATATTACGTGAGCAATTGCAAAAAACGGTTTATCCCGTTCATCGTCTCGATCGCAAAACCTCGGGAGTTCTTTTGTTTACCTTTTCGAAAGAATGCTTGGTGAATATTTCTAATCAATTTATGGCTGGAACGGTTACAAAAAAATATCTTGCAATACTTCGTGGACATGCACCCGATTCGGGAACCATTGACTATCCACTTCTCAATGAGAATGAAAAATTACAAGATGCTATCACGCATTATCGAACAATTAATAAAAGTGAAATTCCGTATGCATTAGGCAACTATTCGAGTCTTCGCTATAGTTTGGTGCTTGCTGAGCCAGAAACAGGTCGCATGCATCAGTTGCGTCGCCATTTTGCCCATATTATGTATCCCATCATTGGCGACCGACCTCATGGTTGCAATAAACAAAATCGCTTTTTCAAAGAAACCTTTAATATGGATTCCATGATGTTGCATGCTCAAGAATTATCGTTTAAACATCCGGTAACAAACGATGAAATGATTGTTTCTGCACCGCTCAGTTTGGAGTTTCAACGGATGTTAGATACTTTGATGTTACACTTACCTTTGCTTTCGTTATAAGCATTTTGTTTCCTACGGTTAAAGGTATAAACTTGCCGTTTATATATACGAAATGCCTCATTGAATATTCAAACGACTGTTTCGTATATATGAAGTCAGCGTTTGAATATATGAACTGAGCGTTTGAATATCATTTCTCTGCGTTTGAATGTTCAATCACTCGTTTCGTATATATGAACGTGGAGTTTGAATATATGAAAGAGACTTACGTACATAAAAACTCTGTGTTTGTATATTCAAAAGGATAGATTTAAGATACGAACTAGGTAATTGAATATATGAACGTAACATTTGAATATACGAACTCCTTTATCATATATTCAACCATAGAGTTAGTCTCTTCAAACGATTTATTTGATACCACCTTATGAGTAATGATATTGACGTTATGTGAAATTGCGCTTTATGTTTGATATTTAGTTAAAATTATAAGCTTATTTTGGAATATTATACTGAATCAATTTTATTTCGGGAAAGATATATTTCTCTAGACCTATAGTATTGCTTGTGTCTAGACTTAAATACCCAAAAATAAACATCAATTTGCAACCTTTTGTATATTTGTTTCGTAAACTAAAAGATATGGTGTCGACTATTTGTTACTTTTCCTGCAAGAATGTTTTTTTGTAGGGTTTTAAGTTGTAATGTTGTCATCTTAAAGCATTACATAATGGGGTAATCAGAATTTTATAAAATTTGTCTATAATTTACAAAATATATTATAGCGTTTTTAATTATTGTTTTTTGAACGATTAAATGTTGAGGATTTTACGATGAAATCATTTTTACATATTAGAAAAATATTCACAACTTTGGGTAGAGGGATTGTTATGCTTTTAAAAGATCTGATAGCACTTGTTAAAAATAAAAAAATGAACTCACAAACAAAACATATAACCACGACCATAAAGGCTTTCAAAGCGATTGCCTTGGTTGCTATGCTTGGTGTTTTGCCGGCGGTGGGGTTTGGGGTAGCAATAACCGCGTCTGTTTCAGGTAACTGGAATAGTACTGCTACTTGGGGTGGTTCTGCCGTTCCAACATCAGCAGATGATGTTACAATAAACACAAATATTAGCGTTACTCTTGATGTAGATGCTGTTTGTAAATCAATAACTATAAATACTTATAATAACGGTACGGCTAAATTTATTATGAATGATAAAAATCTTACTGTTTATGGTAATGCTACTTTAAAGTGTAATTCTCAAATGCCAATCACTACTTCTGGTGGATATTTTATAATGGATGGCACAAATGGTGCATCATCAATTTTATCAGATGGTAACTGTACTTTAACGATACCTAATTTACGATTAACAAATAATGCTGCGGTTTCATGCGGTGACCATAATCAGTCTTTATCAGTAACTAACTTTGATTGTCAAACAGGTGTTAGTACATTCACAAATACATGTGCATCATATAATGGCGGTCCTATGAGCGTTATTACAGGTTCATGTACTGCACCTAATTGTACTTTTATAGTTGCAAATTCACATGTAAGTGGATTTAATTTTAGCGGAGGTGCAGATCCTATATATGTAGGTAGTATTACAAATGCCGCTGGCTCAACCGTTAATTTTGGTTCAAAAACGATAATATCAACAACAGCATTTTCTGGAAATACTGCTGGAATTTCCTATGATCCAGCTAAATTTACTATTGGGACTAGCTCTCCGACAATAACTTCGTCATCATCAACCCTTACGGGATTTTCATATGTTTTTGGTTCTGGGCCATCAACTTCTCAAACTTTTACTTTATCGGGTGCTAGTTTAACAAATGATGTAACGGTTACTGCACCAGCTTCTGCTGATTATGATATATCTACAAATAGTGGGTTTAGTAATAGTAGTCCTTTAACATTAACTAGATCTGGTACAACATTATCAGGACAGCCTATAACAATCTATGTTCGTTTAAAATCTCCATTAGGCGTTGGATCATATAATTCGGAAAATATCGTTCTTAGCAGTTCAGGAGCTTCCAATGTTAACGTAGCTTGTAGTGGGAGTGTTACTGCTGTACCTACGGTTTTAGTAGCTGCTGGGTCAGCTGTTGCTGCTGGAAATATAAGTCAAAATACGACAAATAATATTGTTTCTACAATTAAAATGACAGTAACCAATGCTCCAGCAACGGTAAGTCAAATAGTATTTGCTAATAGTATGGGGAATGCTGTATATACTACGGATATTACAAATTACAAATTATACTATACAGGAACATCTAATTCTTTTGCTTCAACCACTTGTTTGGGAACAATTACGAGTGGAACAACTTTTACAGGTTTTACACAAAATGTTGCAATTGGTGATGGTTATTTTTGGATTACTGCAGATATGACAACTGGTGCTACATCAGGAAGAACAATAACGGTTGATGCAATTTCAAATACAAGTATAACAATTACAGGTGCTTCTATCTCAGGATCAAATTCAGCGGGCGGAACAAAAACAATTGTAGCTACAGCACCAGTGGTTACACTTGCAGATAATACTGTTGTTCCTGCAGGTAATATTATGAAAAACTCTACAAATAATATTATTTCTCGGTTTACATTATCCGCATCTTCAGCTAATACTGCAACCGTAACTGCTATAACATTTTCTACAGCAGGTACAGCGGTTTCAGCAACCGATTTAACTAATTTTAAATTATGGTATTCAAGCACAAATAATTTTACTACACCAGCACCAACACAACTTTCAACTATTACAACAACACTTGGAGCTGGTTCTCATTCTTTTACCGGATTAACGCAAGTTATTCCATTTAGCACAACAGGATATTTTTGGATTACTGCAGATATTGCTACTGGAGCAACGAATAATAGTACTGTAGCAGTTTCTGCAATGACAAATGCAGCCATAACATTATCAACAGGAAGTGTAAGCGGTAGTACGAATATATCTGGATTGCAAACAATAATTACAGCTGTACCAAAATCTTATTATTATGTTGGTGTTACAGGAGGCAATTGGAGTACCGCTTCTAATTGGAATACGGGTAGTTGTGGAAGTGGAGTGGTAAATGGATTTCCTACAATAAATGATTATGTATATATTACATGTAATAATGATAGAGTGGTTCAATTATCAGCAAATTCTGCTTGTGCTTCGTTAACAATTGGTCAACAAAATAGTGGTGTTGATTTATATGGGAATAGTTTGACAATTGCAGGAAATGTTGATTTTGGAGCAGGAAATGCAAATCGTTTTACGAATACTGCTGGTTCTGGTAATACCTTATCAATAGGTGGTAATTTATTACTTGACAATTCATATCAAGGTTATATGAATATACCTGGTTATAGTGTTTCTGTTGGTGGAAATGTTTTATTGTCTAAAGATCAATCATATCTTTCTACAACTACAGGTGCTATTAATATTACAGGAAATTTTATTGGAGGTTATCAAGCAAATATTACTACTACAACTGGAAATGTTACAATTAATGGTACTGTAACATTTTCTGGAAGTCAGGCAAAAATTATTACTTCAAGTGGAAATGTTACAATAGTTGGAACGTATACAAATACTGCAGGATCAGAATCAAGAATAGAATGGGGTACAGGAACAACCACAATTACAGGTAATATTTCAGTAACTCTTTCGAATGGACAAGAACCTCTTAAATGTACCGGTACCGGTTGGTTTGAAATGAATGGTGGGCTATCACAAACAATAACAGCTTCAAATAATGTCTCAATACCTAAGTTCCGCCAATCAAATACTGGCTTTACAAAAGCTGGTGCAGGTATTCTTACCGTATCAAATATATTCGACCAAAACTGTGGACCTGTTGCTCCTGCAAATGTAACTATAACAACACCAGCAAATACAATTCATACAACATGTGGAATTATATTAACGAATACGACTCTAAGCAATTTCAACTATATTTTGGGTTCAGGACCTTCAGCAGTTCAATCATTCACTGTTCAAGGTATCACTTTGAATGGAGACATTGTACTAAATGCACCAACTCATTATGTAATTTCAACTGCAAGTGGTTCTGGTTTTACAAATACTATCACACTTACACAATCAAGTAATGCTGTACCTATAACTCCAATTTATGTAAGATTAATAGCGGGATTATCAGCCAATACATATAATTCAGAAAACATTTCGCTTACTAGTTCAGGTCATGCATCAAAAACTATTTCATGTAATGGTAAAGTTAATGCACCAGTTAGTGCAACACGTTCAACATTATTACCAACAACTTCAAGTATTGCTGCAGATGGAATAACTACTCAAATATTGACAGTACAGGCAAAAGATGAAAATAATGAAAATATTACTTCCGGCGGATTGACCGTTGTTTTTACTCAAGCATTACCAAAAATCGGTACTCTCAGTTCGGTTACCGATAATGGAAACGGCACATACACAGCCACTGTTACTTCTATTTCTTTGGGAACTGATATTTTTACTGCAACATTAAATGGTAGTCAAGTGCAAAATAATTCTGGCTCACAAACGCAGGCTACCATTTCATATATTGCAGGTGCTCCAACACAAATAGTTCAAAATTCGATTACAAGTCAAACCGCGTTTGCTGGTTGTTCAGTTACGACGCAACCAAGTGTAATTGTAAAAGATGCACTAGGTAATCCTGTGAGTGGGGTAACTGTAACATTTGGTGTAGGCTCAGGAGGAGGTTCAGTAACTGGTGCAACACAAACTACTGGTGTCAATGGTGTAGCAACTGTAGGTAGTTGGACTTTAGGTACGTTAGGAACAGATACCTTGGTTGTTAATGCAACAGCTGTCACATCTACAGCAGCAATTCAGTATCCATTCCCGCAAGCAGCATGCCGTAAAACCTATCCCTATGGTATTGTAGCAAGTCATCCCGATTATAATCGATACCAAACATTACTTAATACATGGATATCTAATTTTTATGTAGAAGGAAAAACTACTGGTGGAAATGTCCATGATGTAGAATGCGCCCGTATAAAATGGGATGATCCAACTATTTCAGTTAGTGAAGGTATTGCATATGGTATGCTTATTTTTGTTTATTCAGACAATACTGCAAATAACTATAAAACAAAATTCGATAAGCTTTGGAAATATTACAATAACTATCGATCGGGAGGTACCGGTTTAATGGATTGGAGAATTGATGGATTTGCGAATGTAAGCAGTCTTGCTTATAGTACCGGTGGGGCAACAGATGCTGATATGGATGTTGCAATAGCATTGATTCAAGCAGATAAACAATGGGGTAGCAGCGGTGCTATAAATTATCTTGCAAGAGCAAACGATATGTTAAATCTAATTAGATCACAAGAAGTTAACGCTAGTAATTTATTTAAACCAGGAAGTAGTTGGGATGATGTTGAAAATCCAAGTTATGCTGAATTATTTGCAATAAATTTAGCAAATACTGTTCAACCATCAAATAATTGGGGCGCTGTATATACTGCTATGAAAAATTATGTAGAATACTATCAAAATACAACAACAGGCTTGTGGCCAAATTGGACTGATCCGAATGCTAGTGGAGATAAAACAGGTAGAGCGGCTGGTTATAATAATTCTGACAATAAATGTGGTGGTACTTACAATCAAGGCAAATTGTATGGAATAGATGCATTAAGAGTACCTTGGCGAATAGCTTGGGATTATGCTTGGTATGGTACTCAATCAAGTAAAGATCGATGCGATGTACTTGCAAACTGGTTGCGAGGTACTACAAACAATGGACCTGGCAATGATCCAAAAAAAGTTTTAGGTATGTATAATCTAGATGGAACAAGAAGTAATCTTTGTACCGATATAGCTGGGAAAATCAATGGTATGGGGTATATGGGTGGATTTACTCATGCATTTATGACTAATGTTACGCAACAGGCAAATTTGGATACATGGTATGAATATATTCAAGATACAACTCTTGCAGTTGCAACTATCAATGATTCATATACTGGTACTACCTTTGCTGATTATTATAACCCAACACTTCAGTTACTTTATTTATTAACGGTATCAGGAAATACACCTGATTTTAACGCTTTAAATCCAGTTATTACATCTATACCTGTAAAATTCAATTCAACAAAGGTTTCAATTGCATATTCTGAAAATAATAAAGACCTTTCGAATTCTTCAAATTGGTGGACAGAAACGAATGCAAGCGGAGGGCATCCGTGTAATTTCACAACTTCGGGCACTACCTTTATAGTTCAAAATGGACATGCTGGTTGTACAATGAGTAGCAATGTAGCCATAGGTTCAGGAGTTACGCTTCAGGTTAATGGAACGTTAACACCAAGTGCTTCAGCGGTTATTAGTGGTGCTGGTACTCTCAATGGCAGTGGAACTATTGCAGTAAGCAAGGTCGGAGCTAGTTCTGCGAATGATGACTTTGATAATCAATACACCATTTCTAACAAAACAATTTCGAACTTAACGGTTGAGTATAACGGTACGGCTGCTCAATACATTAAAAATGTTCATGCGTTTAATAATCTTAAAATTAGCAATGCTACAGGAGTAATATTAAACAATTCTAGTATTACAGCAACAAATCTTGTTTTAAATACAGGTAAATTGACCTTAGGCAGTAATACGTTAACGGTTGGTAGCACAACTGGTGGTTCATCGAATAGTTATGTTTATACCGATTCATCCATTACTGTAGCTGGGTATTTAAAGATTTTAAATGTTGGTAATTCGAATGTAACATTCCCTGTTGGAAGAATTAGCAGTTATACTCCTTGTTATATTCAAAATAGTGGTACACCAAGAGATTTTACTGTAAGGGTTTTCGATGGGGTATATGCTAATGGACTCACTGGAACTCGCTATACTGGTGCTTCTGCTGATACTAAGTTAAAAATGGCATGGGAAATAACGCCTAATAATGCAACTGATGTTAATGCACAAATTATTTTACAATGGAATGGTACTATAGATGAAGGAACAAGCTTTGCTTTAAACCGTACATCAGCTTATTATATAAAAAATAGGCATATATCTGGTGATGATACTTGGAAACAAATTACCAGTTCTTTTTCTAGTCCTAGTACTGGAATTTATCAATTGTTGGCTACAAATGTTACAACATTTTCACTGAATACGGGACAAGAAGGTAACGGTTTACCTATTGAACTTTTTTCGTTTACAGCCAAGGAAACTATAGACGGTATACTCCTCAATTGGATAACTGCCAGCGAAATCAATAATGACTATTTTGTACTTGAACGCTCTATTGATGGCATAACATGGGAAGAAATTTACACCTGTAAAGGAGCAGGGACGTCAACTAAAATAAATCACTATGGGTTTGTTGATTATGAAAGGCAATCATCAACAGTATATTATAAACTGAAACAAGTTGATTTTGACGGGAATTATTCGTATTCGAATATTGTATCGGTAACGAATAATGTAGAACCTTCAAAGATCAACGTTTTTCCCAATCCTTTTGATGGAAGAAATATCTATATAACTGGATTGCGTGATAAAGAATTTGCAATTACGATCTATAATGTTTTAGGGAAATGCGTTTACACCACAAACATAAAGCTCGACGGCGAAGTTGTTGTTATTTTGGATTTAGACGATCAATTACCTATCGGTTCTTATATAATCAAATTACAATCGGCCGATCAAGTATTTATTAAGCATTTGATGGTTGGGAAATCGGATTAATATAATCCTTTTACCAATTTTTCAAATAGTGCCATAGCCTTGCGTTTGGGCTCATCAAATTCGAAGCTGATATTCTTGGTTAAATACGATGCAATATCGATACTAAATGTGGTTCCAAATGCATTGATCGCATCAGGAAGATTTGCAAACCCTTGCGATAATGCATTTTCAAAGATTGCAATGAATTTTGGATCGATAGGGTTGAGCGAAGCCCAGCATGCAAATACAAATGGGAGTCCGGTCATTGTTTGCCATTCTTCGGCAAGATCTATACTATAAGTTATTTTGTTGGAATAGTCAAAAGCACGGTTACCAATTATAACACCAGCCGTTTTCCCTCCAATTTTATCTTCATATCCTCTTTCTGGTTGTAACCATTCTGGTGAAATTTTCCATTTATGTTTTGCTAATACCTGTACCAAAAGATTTGAAGTTCGTGAATCGTGGTCGAGATATATTTGTTCTATTTCATGTATCGGACATTCACTAAAAAGTTCAACCGTTGCAACTCGTTCGTTGGCTCCAATGCAGTGATTGCCTATAATATAATATTCAGGTAACGAAAATAATGCACCAACGGGAATAAGACTTATCTCAACATCTTTGTTAATTAGTTTTTCGGCACAAATTGCTGGAGGTACTTTTTCAAGAATTATAGAATCTTTAGGCATAAATTGCTCTAAACCATAAACAAATGGAATAGTATTATAATAACTTACAATTGATATGCGTAATGGAGATTTAATCATTTTGCGTTTTAAATTCTTTAGCTACGAGGGCTGTTGCTCCCCACTCCTTTGGAGAGGGTTTGGGGTGAGGCTTTTATCCCTTACCAAGTAGCAATCACCGTTTTATTGCCCGAAACCTTCTGATTGATTCCTACATTTATCTTAGCATCAAGTGGTAAAAATAAATCCATTCTTGAGCCAAACTTGATAAAACCAACTTCTGAACCTTGAGCAACTGTTGTATCTTGCTCGGCATAACAAACAATGCGACGAGCTAATGCTCCAGCAATTTGACGAAACAATACCGATTGTTTCGCTGCCGTTTCAACCACGATTGTTGAACGTTCGTTCAATTCCGACGATTTAGGATGCCAAGCAACCAATTTTTCGCCTGGATGATATTTGTAATACTTTACCATTCCCGAAACAGGATACCAATTAATATGTACGTTTAAAGGCGACATAAAAATGGATACTTGTTTGCGTTTTTCGCCATAGTATTCCTTTTCAATGACATCTTCAATAACAACAACTTTTCCGTCACAAGGAGCATAAATAACCGTTGCATTTGATTCAGCAATTCTCACCGGTTTTCTGAAAAACCAAATGATGATACCATATACAATAATCGAAGCAAATAAAACGGCATCGAAAACCAGTAGTGGCGTCATATAATAAAGGCAAGCATTGATTAGGAAAAGGATTAAAGTCGCACTAAATATTGTTGCGCTTCCTTCTTTGTGTAGTGTCATGTTGAGAGTTTTTAATTTTTAATTTTAACTTATTAGGTACAAATATGCGAAAAATGCGGGAGTTGAAAAAATCACAGCATCAAATCTATCTAGAAATCCTCCATGTCCAGGTAATAACGTTCCCGAATCTTTAATGTTAAGGCTACGTTTTAAAAGCGATTCAACCAAATCACCAAACACACCAAACACACAAACAAGTAATCCTAGTATTATCCAGTTTACGGTTGAAATGGACGGAATGAGATGAGCAAACAAAAATGCAATACCTACGACAGAAATAGCTCCACCAATGGCACCTTCCCACGATTTTTTTGGAGAAATGCGCTCAAATAAACGATGTTTGCCGAATGTAATTCCAAAGAGGTAGGCACCAGTATCGTTAGTCCAATTAAAAGCGAATAAACAGAGTAATAATCCAAAACTGTATTCAGTGTTAAAATGATTGAAAACAATGAAATTAAATAGTGAATAGGGTAATGCAATGTAGAAAATGCCTAAAAGGGTAAAGGCTAAATTTTGAAATGGCTTGCCTTGCTTTTTGTATAATTCAATAATAAATGAAATCAAGAAAAGTGGAATGATTAACGCGAAAACACGTGCATCGACAAGCTTTTTAGCAAATAAATAGCTACTTGCAAATAGTGCAATTCCAATTGCGGCTCCAAATATGTTTTGAGGAACAGTTTCGTCAGATTTCGTTATTGTATAAAATTCGGTGATTGTAAATAATAATAAAGCTCCAATACAAAGTAGGAAAGAATATTCGCTAAAGACAATACTTCCGATTATTAATCCTAATAAAACCACACCGGTTATCGTTCGTTGGGCAATGTTTGACACTTGTTTATGCTTTTATAATAAATACAATTAATTTTTTTGGTCCATGAGCGCCCAGAATCAAGGTCTTTTCTATATCAGCTGTTCGACTTGGTCCCGTAATATTGCTGACCCAAGATGGTAATTTTCCCGAATATTTTTCCAACATACCCTCAATTGCATTTTCCAAATCGGCAACAACTTGTTTTTGGTTGGCAATGACAATATGAACGTCTGGAGCAACATGTGGTCGACGACCAGAAGCATTTCCATTGCTTACCATTACACTTCCCGTTCGTGATAGTAAAAATTCACAACCAGTAATCGTGGCAGCACAGGTACTTACAACTAAAATGTCGTTTGTTAGTTGAAAGTCCTGTCCTTTTATTTTTTCAGAAATCTCCGATTCCATGCAAAGAACCTGCGAAATATTTTCGGCTTTTAATAGTTCTTCAAGTTTTGACGTTATTGATGCATAGTCAGTAACAATAAAACATGATCCGCTAATTTTCTCTATTTCTTCCTTAAAATTTTCTGCCAAATCGCCAACAGGAGCCACAAAAACCAAAGCCGAAGCTTCTTCTTTTGTTAGCTCTATAGCTAAATCAGAAGTGGCTCCGGCAGCTTTTGCCTTGCGGATTTTTTCTAAAATACTATCTCGCGAATTACTCATTCGGTTTTTCTTCAGGTTTTTCTGGCTCTTCAGTTGTTGGAAGTTCTTTTGATTCTTCAACATCCGAGGCAGCTAATTCAATATCTTTGTTTCTAGCAATTTCGTCTAAAATTTCTTGCGACATAATTTCGCGTTCCGATTGCCATTTACGTTTTCCGAAAATTCGTTCTAAATCGTCAGCAAAAATCACTTCTTTTTCGAGTAATAATTCTGCAAGTTCTGTTAATTGTGGCAAATGTTTTCTCATCAAATCGAGTGAGCGAGCATAGGCCAAATCAATAATGTTTTTAGCTTCTTGATCGATTGTTAATGCCGTTTCTTCACTATATGGTTTGCTAAATCCATATTCGTTTTGTCCCGATGAATCGAAGAAACTGATATGTCCAATTTTTTCGCTCATTCCAAAATAGCTAACCATTGCGTAAGCTTGTTTAGTAACTCGTTCAAGGTCGTTTAATGCTCCGGTCGAAATTTTACCAAATACAACTTCTTCTGCCACACGTCCACCAAGGGTTGCACACAACTCGTCAATGATTTGTTCGCGAGTAGTGATTTGACGTTCCTCAGGCAAATACCAAGCTGCTCCCAATGCTTTGCCACGAGGAATAATGGTTACTTTTATTAGTGGATGTGAATGCTCAAGAACCCAACTCATGGTTGCATGTCCCGCTTCGTGGAATGCAATTGTTTTCTTTTCTTGTTTTGTGATAATTTTGTTTTTCTTTTCCAATCCACCAACAATACGATCAACAGCATCAAGGAAATCTTGTTTTTCAATTTCTTTTTTCTCTTTACGAGCTGCAATCAAAGCTGCTTCGTTACATACGTTTGCTATATCGGCACCCGAAAATCCTGGAGTTTGTTTTGCAAGGAATCCGACTTCAACAGCCAAACTCATTTTCAATGGTTTTATATGAACTTTGAAAATTGCTTCGCGTTCAATAATATCAGGAAGGTCAACGTTTATTTGACGATCAAAACGTCCAGCACGTAAAAGCGCTTTGTCTAAAATGTCGGCACGGTTTGTTGCTGCAAGGATTATAACACCCGAGTTGGTATCAAAGCCATCCATTTCGGTTAATAATTGATTTAAGGTGTTTTCACGTTCATCGTTCGAACCAAAGTTTGGGTTTTTACCACGAGCACGGCCAATAGCATCTATCTCATCTATGAAAATGATACAAGGTGATTTTGCTTTTGCTTGTCCAAATAAGTCTCTTACACGTGATGCTCCAACTCCAACGAACATTTCTACAAAATCGGAACCAGACATCGAGAAAAAAGGAACATGAGCTTCGCCGGCTACAGCTTTTGCTAATAATGTTTTTCCGGTTCCAGGAGGTCCTACAAGTAAAGCTCCTTTAGGGATTTTACCTCCAAGATCGGTATATTTTTTAGGGTTTTTTAGGAAGTCAACAATTTCGCGTATTTCTACTTTTGCTTCTTCAAGTCCTGCAACATCTTGGAAATTAATTTTTATTTCTGAATCATCTTTATCAAAGATCTTAGCTTTTGATTTTCCAATACTAAAGATTTGACCAGCACCACCGCCGCCAGCGCCGCCACCCATACGTTTCATGATGAACATCCAAACAACAACAAGAAGTAGTATTGGCATTATCCAGCCTAGAATTTCGCCAAAATAGTTATGTTGTGTTTCGAAAAGAAGCGGAATCTTTTGGTCGTCAGGAACGCCAGGTTGTGCATCGTCCATTTTTTTAGAAAACGATCCAACATCTCCAACGGTCATATAAAAATCAGGTTCAACGGCCATTTCACCCCAAATATTTTTCTTAGGAGCCTTTACTGCTGTTGGCTTTTTGCGTTGATAAATTTGTGCCGTTTCTTTGTTTACTAACACAATCTTTTGAACATTATTCATTTTTACCATTGTGTACAGCTGGTTCCACGAAATAACTTTAGGACCGGTACCAAAATCAAGGTATTGAATGGTAATAAACGCTAACGCCAAAAGAATATAAATCCAATAGAAATTAAATCCACTTTGACCTTTCTTTTTGGGCTTGAAGAAAGGATTGGTTTTATTTTGCTTTGTTTCTTGCGTAGTATCTTGATTGCTTTCTTGTGTCGATTCTTGTTTTGTCTCAACATTGTCTTGAGAATCTTTTATTTCGCTCATTTCGATAAATTATTAATAATCAGTATGTATTTGTGATTTGCAGTCGGCCCACAAATCTTCTAAGTTATAATAGTGACGATATTGGGTTTGAAAAACATGTACCACAATATCAACAAAATCGAGTATTACCCAATGTGAATTTTCTCTACCCTCGATATGCCATGCATTGACGTTTAATTTCTTTTTTGCAAATTCATCAACCGAATCAGCTATAGCATTGACGTGAGTATTTGAATCTCCATTACAAATGACAAAATATTTACACACCGAATTTTCTATAGGTGAAAAATCTAGACTCACAATTTCTTTGC
>Ga0302296_1002032_pt1 | contig 13936 bp, 14 predicted proteins | sample III_Fen_N3_1_FD_194546 | JGI IMG/M metagenome (GOLD analysis project Ga0302296, IMG submission 194546) | Peat permafrost microbial communities from Stordalen Mire near Abisko, Sweden - III_Fen_N3_1 | ecosystem: Environmental > Terrestrial > Soil > Wetlands > Permafrost | place: Sweden: Abisko... | reverse complement strand
CTTTATGGTTTTAATGTCATTGGGAGGTCGGCGGATAATCAAACACACTGGGTTAGACTTTGGGGCATTTATCCCCATTGGAGGCGATATTGGCAGTTTTGTGGCCATTCCATGGCTTGGATTGACCATTCCGTTTGGAACAAAAAGCCCTGAAATAAAGTAATTTCCTGAACTGAAACTATTTTTGAATAACAATTCCTTCAGTAGTAAACGAAATACCTTGCTGCCCGGTTGTTCCAATCATGACTCCCTGGAAATAGGGTCTCTGAGCCTCCGGTTTTGCCCCCCACTCTACCACAAAATTTGCTCCTACTCCGCCTGTATCATCCTTGTTTTCAACCACAAATTCGATTGATTCCAGCGGTTTAACAAGCAGAGTCGACTCGTTGTAACGACGTACCTTTTCTCCTCCTGAATTGTAATAATCAATTGCAAAAACATAAATGGAATCCTTAAACGAAGTATTCCGGATACTTAAAGTTGCCGTCAGCGAAAAGGTATGTCTGGAATCGACAAAGTAGATATCGCTGTAAATCGGAATGTAAACCAGTTCTGTTTTCTCAAAGGCAGATTTATCAACCGCGACAGAATGAATACTTGAATGATGTTTGGTTTCCGGAGCTTTTGACTGGGAACAGGATACCATCACCAATAAAACGAACAGAGCGTAAAGAATCGGTTTCATAGTTGTGTCATTAAAGTTCAGGGAAAACCATTGCCCTAATTTAGCGAATTTACCCGGATTTACTAATCAATGATCAGCAGTTTAGAGGTGCAGATTGCAAAGTCATTGCTATCTTTTGGATTGCAGGAGGAACAAAAATAGACTATTCCTCTTTTCCTTTTTTCAATTCTCCAGATTTCTTTTTTTCTGGCAAATAGTTGTCAGAAGTGATCACCTTTTCACCACTTTCTTTCTCCAATTCTTTTAAAGCATTTCCAGCTATTCTTCCCCCTATTCGGGCAGCAACTTTATTCTCAATAAACCCTTTTGCATTTTTAGCCCTGGTTACTTTTGTAGTGGATGCTTCTCCTAGCATTGAAAAGATTAATTCAAGGTCGGTCATGTGATCACGAAGGTTTTGGCTTTTCAGTCCTTTGACTTTTTTATACTCAGAAGGTGTCAAGCCAAAAGTTGCTTTTGAAATCTCTGCTGTGAGTATGGAATACTCTATTTGTTCCTTTACGCCTCTGTTTTTCCACTCCTCAGTTAATTCCTCGCGAATGGCAATACTTCGCATTCGTTTCTCAATCCAGTCATCAGGATAACCTTTAAGTTTATACAGTTCACGTGTTCGCTGTGTAGCTAATTCAGGATTTTCAATTTCATCTAATCTGTCGGAACCTACTTGAGCCAACCATTGTTTAAAAGGTTCTGCTTTTGAGGATGGAATTGATTGTATAATTCGTAAAAGTCCTTTAGCATTGGCACAATCAGTTACATATCTTTTACCGTCGGAAGAAATCATTTTCAGTTGTACGATAATTTCGTACAACTGAGAAAATCCTTCTGCGTTTAGTTTCCTCTTAAGATCACTCCAATATCTTCGAGGATTATTACTTTCAGTAAGAACTTCGATTACATCAATTATTGCGAAATACCATTTTTGTTCCGATTCGTTCCATTCAGAACGGATTTTTTTGCTCTCAAAAAGTTTTATATTGCTCATTGGGTTTATTAATTAATGCACCGAAACAGATCACAGATCAGCAGTTGAGTGGTGCAGATTGCAAAGTCCTTGGCATCTTTTGCATAGCGGAAGGAACAGTTGCAAGATTGCTGAGCTTGTCGAAGCATACACTCTGTTAGTAAATTAATGGCGGAGTCAGGCTACTCGTTTATGCATTCGGCATTTTCAACTCACTATGCTTCATTCTCTTTTTTGAGATTGTCGGAGTGGCCTTTGACTTGCTTTGTAGTTTTCTGGTCCGGATAAATTCGCTTATCTCGATTCTTTCTGTGTCGGTCAATGGCGGACTTTGTATGATGAAATCAACGCCTTCCGGTTCTTTTATTAAGCCCATCGTTTCTATATTTTAAAATATTTTTCCACTAAAATTCTCGCAGCCTTTGTATCTATTATCATTCGTTGATTTTTGAAATGGTAAGCGCCCAAAGTTTTCTCGTAATGGTCAATCAATTTGGTTTTAGCTGTAAATGCAACGTAACCTTCAAAACCTTTTTGAAATGATATTTTACAGGCATAAGCTACTAAATTTCCAGCAACGCCTTCATACATTTTATTTTTGCCAATATTAAAAGGTGCGCTTTCCAAACAAATCACAGATCCCAGTTAAAAGGTGTAGTTTGCAAATCAGCACCAGCGGCGGTGCAGATTGCAAAGCCAGATATCTTTTACGAAGCAGGAGGAGCAGTGCGTAATTATTGTCCCAGGCTTATTTTGAAATGTGGTAATTCAACCTGAAGTTTTACTTTTGCCTGTAGGGCATTAAAAACACGCATTAACGTGTCAATAGTAACATTGCTGGCATTACTCTCAATTCTTGAAATTTGAGATTTCTGGACGCCAATCAGTTTTCCTAATTCTTCCTGTGTCATATTCCGTTCTTGTCTTGTCTGTTTAATGGCTTGTCCAATTAAATCCAGTTGTAATTCATACTCAAACTTATCTCGGTCAGGTGTCCCAATTTCCCCGATAAGTTTATCCGTAACCTCATCTAAAGTGTATGTCTTCATCTCTTTTCCGTTTTAAGTTTTTCTTTGTCTTCAAAATACCTTGTCATTAGTTGCTTTGCCTTTTGGATTTCATTGTCTGGCACTTTACTACGTTTTTTTATAAGTCCATGTGTCGAAATAACCAATGTATTTTGAGAATCTGTCTTGTCCCAAAAAGCAAGTAAGCGATATTGAAAGCCTTGATACAGTGTCCGTAATTCCCAGATTTCATCTTTTAGTTTTTTGAAAAGCTCAGGATCGCGATCTATTTGTGCTTTACGGATATTAAAAAGGATTTTTTCATAATGCCTTTTATCAAGGCTACGAAGGAATTCGAATGCATCATCTAAAAATACAATGTCAAAATTCTTATCCATTTTATCGTTTATTGCCATCTCAAAGGTATATAAAAGTTTCGTTATATAGAAACTGATTCAACGAGCGTTTTACTTCTTTAGCATATCCGGAGGAACATATCCAGTAGAGCCAGGATACGAAACGAATCTCAGATCAGCAGTTAAGAGGTGCAGATTGCAAATCTGCACCAGCGGCTGCCATCTTTTGCATATCCGGAGGAGCCGGGTTTCCGAATCAACAGATTTGCAGCCGCAATGCAATTTGTTACTTACTGTTATTTCTTTTTTTCAATTTCGTTAATACGATTATACTCATAATAATGGATATCAATACCAAGATGTATAAAACCAATATTGTCCAACTTTCAGGTAGTGAAATTTTAATTGATTTTAAATCAAAGTCAGATATTTTAATTTTTGATTTGATTATGTACGAAATCAGTAAAGTCAATGAATAAAGAGGTATAATAAATATTGCTCTTTTAAAATATTCTTGAGCCATCGTCATATTACTTACCTTTTTATTTACAATGATTGAGTTTTTTCTAGTCTTATTTGTAATGTCTGTAATTAGTTTTTTACAATATTTATCGTTTGCAGCTTTAAATAAAAAATCTTCGATTTCAATTATATGAAAACTTTTCCTTTCTAATACTTTAATCGAAAACCATAGCGTCCTTGATAAATATAGAATAAGGATAAAAAGGAAGATAATTAAGATTAAAGTATTAGAATCAAAACTCTTAGAGTTAAATAAAATGGATGTTACTCCTAAAACTACAGAAATGGCAACACTCATTGTTCCTATAAAAATAGATGATTTGGCTTCAACAGATTTATTTCTGTCATTTTCTGTATCATAGTATTCCAATGCTTGTTTAAGCGCATCATTCACTTTGTTCTCCTCTATGCTTATTTTGCTTTCTTCTAGCAAAATAGGTTCTTGTTTTGAACCTTTTTCAAGTAGTGGCCAAATTAATTCTCGTAAATCTTTAAAAACTTTCATTGACAAGGAGATTAGTTATTTCATGTGATATTTGATATCCTGTTAATTTCTCAATCCAAGCCCATTGACCGTTGGGATTTATTTCAAGAAATATGAACTCTTCATTTTTGTCTAGCACAAAATCAATTGCGCCAAATCTAAGTTTCAAATGTCGAAGTAACTGAACACATTTATTGTGTATATCTGATGGTAACTCAATTCTAGTATGCTTGAGAAAGTCTTGACTTATACGCCAATCAACTTTTGTCTTAGTATTTTCTTGTGAATGTATCATGGTTGCAAAAGCCTTTTCTCCAACCATGGTAACTCTAACATCTCCTTTTTTTATTATATGAGATTGTAAGAAGTTAGGGCACGAATTTATTTGTTCTCGTGATGAAGGTATTTTATCCAACAAGTTTGTATAAATGACCTTAGATTTTTTTTCTTCTTCAATTAAACCGCTTTTTATGGGTTTAATAATACAATTCTCATCACAGTTTGAATAAAATTCATTTACATCTTCATATTGATTTGAGACAATACTTTTAGGGATTTTTAGATTCAGTTCTTTTGCAACCTCTAACTGAAATATTTTATTCTCCGCTTCTCGAATCGAATAAATAGGACTAATCCAATAAGCCTTCCGCAAAAGTTTGTATATACCCTCTAGTGTATATAAAATCTCATTTTGAATTAAATTAATTTCTCCTCTATTTAAATCATCAGATTCTATAATTGGTAATTCTGGTCTTCTAAAATATACCGCGGTAATCTCTGCAAGATTTACCTTTTCTTTTTTAATAGTGTCGTAAAGTATAAATGAATTTTTATGTAAATCCAATGTACAGCTAATGGTTTTAGTCAATTCATCCGTATTAAAACGAAAGAAGTCAATTTCTTTTTCCTTTAACTGTTTTATTATAAAGTCTGAAGTAATATCTGATTTATTTGAGATAATTAGAACTTTCGTCATCTCGTTCTTGCTTTACGTAGGTTTTTATCACCATATCTAATAATTGAAGATATGCATCGTCATTTTCTTGATGAACTCTAGTTTTTGTTTGCATATTAATCATATCGACATTGCATTCATTAGTTTCTTCAAAAACTTTTGTTCTAGTCTGCAAAGCAAAATCCTGATTGTTAGTTTCGATTAGGGCTTTCTTTTCATTGTTTATTAAAACAATACTTAGCGACTCTTCAAAATCATACTCATATTTAAGCTGATTTTTGGGTTGTTCAGTGTCAATGGCGTAGTCAATTAAAAGTGGTTTCATCTTTGTTTTTTTAATAGTTGGTAACACCTGTATATCCACAAACTTGTGGATATATCGTTATTAATTTGCTCGGGTTAAATTCGTTAAAATACTGATTTTGCTTGGTATGTGTAAACTCTGTTTCATTTCAGGCAAATTCTTTTATCGAATAAAACACAACCGCCTAGCCTTACAAACTTAGGATAATCGTTTCGGAAATCCTACTTAAACAAATTCCCGACAAGTTAACCCCTGCCGGGAATTGTTAAAATTGCCCGGATTGCTGTACTATTTGGGTTCAGTGGAGGTTGCTTCTTCTTCTTTGTCTTTTTTGTGAATCAGGCGGGCGTAGGCTTTACGAAGTTCGTCCATTTGATTGAACAGGGTGGTGAGTATGGCGGAGGGAGTGTAATTAACTGCTTGTTCAACGGCAATGCAGAAATGTTCGTAGCTTTTGGAGGTGGCCGATTTCAGGCTACTGGCCGAAGGACCATCGAGGGCCGAAACCTGCTCGTTACGTGTTTGGTACAGGGCGCTCAGCGCGGTGTTGGCGGCTTCGAGTCCGGCCATCATGTCGGCAATGCCGATGGTTGCAGCGTGTGTTGTCAGCGTTTCGTTGGCGTTGAACTTTGCGAACATCTCTTTCGTAAGGCTTACCTGCGTGATCAGGGGCTTTGTGTCGGTGTTCCAATACGGGTTCAGGAAGATTTTCAGCGCCTCGGCGGCGGCTTTCTTTTCAGGATTGCGGCCCAGCAGGTTGGTGCTCACGTTGCGTTTCACTTCGGATAACCGGTCGTCGCAATCGAGGTCAAGTTCGGTCACTTGAGGGGTCAGTCCACTCTTGAATGCCTTTTTCAGTTGCAGGCCCATGGCGTTGTTGTCGGTTTCGAGCTGGTTCAGAATGGCGTTGGGCAATTCGCCAATGCTCTCCCGAACGGGGCCGGCAACCTCAATGGTCGATTTGGTGAGCGAGAATAAATTGTCGATGGTCAGGTTGTTTAAATGTACAGGTCTAAACTCAGTTGTTTGCATGATACTTGGTTTTTAAGTTAAACAATATTGAGCGTATTTGACTTTGCATTTATTCATTTTTATCGTTTTGGAGCTTCTACATTTTGTAGAAGGTTCTCCGATCTCCGGTTGGAGGTTCTACATTTCGTAGAAGGTTCCCCTAGCTCCGGTTGGAGGTTCTACATTTTGTAGATGGTTCTCCTAGCTCCGGTTGGAGGTTCTACATTTTGTAGAAGGTTCCCCGATCTCCGGTTGAAGGTTCTACATTTCGTAGATGGTTCCCCTAGCTCCGGTTGGAGATTCTACATTTTGTAGAAGGTTCCCCGGACGCTGGCCGAAGCTTTCGCATTTTGCGAACGGATTGCAAGAATTGATTTCAGGCATCTGCCATTTGGAAGCGCTATTTTCAAAGCTATTTTCGCCTTGGAACCAAAGGAGAACCGATACCGGTTGTACGTTTCTGATGAATCATAAAAAAGACCTGTACCAATTTAACAAATAAATAGCAGAAATAAAAATGAACTGGAAAATATTTATGAAAATGACCCATGAAAATTAATTTTCATACAGAAGTTTCCCCTTCGGCTTTTACCCCTTGTAAAAGCCCTGGCTAGGTCCTCTGGAAATTTAAAAAATATCCCAGAGGGATAAAATATTTATAGAAAATAGATGACCTCTCTGTGGTCGTAATAAACTTCCTTGGATTTTCCTACTCTACCCCTCGTTTACAACGAGGGGTTTATTGTTTAGAGTTTGTAACTCAAATTTAGAGAACCATTTCAATGTTTATTATTTCTTTAAGTCCATCATAATTACAAGCTAAGCTAACGATTTATCGTTATAAACGACGAACAAATTACCCCTCGTTGCAAACGAGGGGTAGAAACGGGGGTTTTCAGTAAACCCCGGTTATAAAACAACAAAAGACCCATCTCCGGGTCTTTTGTCTATATCTGTCAACTAAAATCGCTATCTAACTCACAAGCCCAACAAAACTTCCTCCGGATTTCGGCCACTGGTAAGCAATCGCTCCGGATTTTCGATCAGTTCTTTCACTTTCACCAGGAAACCGACCGAATCTTTTCCGTCGATGATCCGATGATCGTACGATAGGGCTACGTACATCATTGGGCGAATCACAACTTGTCCGTTTACAGCCACCGGACGATCAACAATGTTGTGCATCCCCAGAATGGCCGATTGTGGCGGATTGATAATTGGAGTCGACATCAATGATCCAAACGTACCACCGTTGGTAATGGTAAATGTTCCGCCAGTCAGTTTTTCAACTGTAATCTTTTTGGTCCGGGCCTTTTCAGCCAGCACTTTTAATTCAATTTCTATTTCAGCAATGGTTTTGCTTTCCGTATTCCGGATAATCGGAACCATCAGGCCTTTGGGTGTTTGCACGGCAATACCAATATCGACAAATTCAGGAGTGATAATTTCTTCACCATTAATTTGTGCATTAATTGATGGATGAAATTGCATTGCTTCGGCTACCGCCTTGCTGAAAATAGACATAAAGCCTAGTTTTAAGCCGTATTTCTCGACGAACTTACTCTGAAGTTTCGTTCGCATGTCCATTACCCGGCTCATGTCAATCTCGTTAAAAGTGGTGAGCATGGCCGTTTCGTTCTTTACCGCCACCAATCGTTCGCTCAGTTTGCGGCGCAACGAAGTCATTTTCTCACGCTTTTCATCACGCGAAAAAGCTTTCGCTTCGACAGGCTCAGCGAACGGAACACCGCTCACTGAGCTTGTCGAAGTGAGCTTGCCTTCTTTTGGAAGCGCCAAAACAGCTTCAATGTCGCCTTTCGAAATCCGGTGCAATCCATTCAGAACATCGTCCATCGAAAGATTGTATTCCTCCATCATTTCACGGGCTACCGGAGTAACTTTTATATTTGATTCTTCAGGTTTTACCGATGCTGCCGGAATTCGTTTCTTCTCAGGTTCCGAAACTATTGCTTCTTTGGGTTCAGCAAAAAGTTCGGAGACGATGGCTTCCTTCGTTGGTTTATTTTCCATAGCAACAGCAGTATCAATAGTACAGGCAATAGCACCAACGGCAACCCGTTCACCTTCGGGAATTAGAATTTTAATCTGGCCACTCTCGGTTGCAGATAGCGTCAATGTTGCTTTATCCGATTCTATTTCGGCTACCTCCTGATCTTTTTCAACAAGATCACCGTCAGCAACCAGCCACTTTCCGAGTTCAACTTCTGTAATTGATTCTCCGGGTGTTGGCACTTTGATTTCGATTAACATGATTGGTTTTTTTTAAGCCCCTCCCTGCCCCTCCCCCAAAGGGAGGGAAACCGGAAGTACGCGATTTTTTTTATTCCGGATCTCTGGTTAAAACAGACATTGTGTAAATTGGGTATTCTTCTTCTGGTTTCATCTTCAAATTTTCAAATCCACAAATTTTCAAATTTCCGATCATCAGGCCAACACCTTTTCTTCAAAAACGCTATCCAGTATTTTCTTCAACCGGGTATTATGCTGAAACATCAACCCTCCTGCCGGGCTTGCACTTGCCGCGCGTGAAATAAGGGTAAAAGGCACTTCAGGCAAAAAGCGCTGAATGTGCGACCATGCACCCATATTCGACGGTTCGTCCTGCACCCAGTAAACGTTTTCAAGTTTCGGATATTTGGCAATGATTGATTTTATTTGCGCGATTGGTAAGGGAAATAATTGTTCAACCCTAACGATTGCCATATTTGTTATGCCTTCCTCAGCCTGCCGCTTGTGCAAATCGTAATACAACTTTCCGTAGGTAAAAACCAATTTATGAATCGCTTCAGGATTATGAACAGTGTCCTCAATAAGTTCGTGAAAATAACCATCAGCCAATTCATCGACCGACGATGTTACCATTGGGTGGCGCAACAGACTTTTGGGCGTGAAAATAATGAGCGGAATACGCACATTCCAGTGCATTTGGCGACGAAGCAAATGGAACATATTAGCCGGAGTTGTCGGAACAACAACCTGCATGTTATTATCGGCTGTCAGATTCAGGAACCGTTCGATGCGCCCGCTTGAATGCTCCGGCCCCTGGCCTTCGTAGCCGTGAGGAAGGTACAATACCAGGCTGTTCATCATTCCCCATTTTTCGTATGCCGAGGAAATATACTGGTCGAAAATAACCTGTGCAACATTGGCAAAATCGCCAAACTGTGCTTCCCAAATGGTCAAACCTTTCGGGTTGGCAAGCGAATAACCGTATTCGAATCCGAGTACGCCATACTCCGAAAGCAGCGAATTGAAAACATGAAAATCAGCCTGTTTTTGGCTGATATTCTTCAATGGGAAATACTTTTCATCGGTATCTTCAACCACAAACGAAGCATGACGGTGAGCAAAAGTTCCACGTTCCGAATCCTGCCCACTCAGCCGAACCGGAAAGCCTTCTTCGAGCAAAGTTCCATAGGCTAGCAGTTCAGCCATCGCCCAGTCCATGCGGTTATCGAGCATCATCATTCGGCGGTCTTCAACAATACGGTCGATCTTTTTGAAGAATTTTTTATCAACCGGAAGTGTATTTATCCGTTCAGCAATGCGAATCAATTCGCTTTTTACCACACCGGTTTTTACTGATTTCAGTAAGTCTTTTTTAGCCGGATTATCAAAAGCACGATACTCACTATTCAGAAATTGTCGAACTTTAACTTTATCAATTTTTTCTGATTCCTGATATTTTGCTTCCAAATGCCGATCAAATTCCTGATTTAACTTTGAAGTTTCATCCAGAGTCATCACTCCTTGCGATGCCAGTTTTTCAGCATAAATATCACGTGGATTCTGGTGTTTTTCGATGGCTTTATACAACAAAGGTTGAGTAAATCGTGGTTCATCACCTTCGTTGTGCCCATATTTGCGATAGCACAGGATGTCGATAAATACATCCGCATGAAATTTCTGGCGGAATTCCATGGCAAGTTTTACAGTAAAAATAATGGCTTCTACATCGTCACCATTCACATGAAAAACAGGTGAACGGGTCACTTTAGCCACGTCGGTACAATAGGTACTTGATCGGGCATCGAGGTAATTGGTCGTAAAACCAACCTGATTGTTAATGACCAAATGGATCGTACCACCGGTTTTGTAGCCGGCCAGTTGCGACATCTGAATCACTTCATAAACAATTCCCTGTGTAGCAATAGCCGCATCACCATGGATGACAATCGGAGCAACACTATCGTAATTACCGTTGTATTTCAAATCAATCCTCGAACGAGCCATTCCCTGAACCAAAGCGCTCACGGTTTCGAGATGTGACGGATTGGGCATCAGGCTCAAATGAACTTTTTTCCCGGCATCGGTTTCCACATCATTCTCATATCCCAAATGGTATTTTACATCACCGAGTGAAATGTCTTGCTCATATTCTTTTCCCACATACTCTTTAAAGATATGCTCATAAGGCTTTTTCAGGATGTTGGTCAGCACATTTAAACGCCCGCGATGCGACATTCCAACCACAAAATCCTGAATTCCAAGCTCCGAACCATGCTCAATTACGGCATCCAAGGCCGGAATCAACGCTTCTCCACCTTCCAGTGAAAACCGTTTCTGACCAACAAATTTCTTATGAATGAAATTTTCGAATCCAACGGCGAGTTTCAGGTGATAATAGATATGATTTCGTTTTTCAGGAGTAAAAACCTCTGAATTCCGGGTCGATTCCATCTTAAATTTAAGCCATTCAATCAATTCCGGATCACGCATAAAAACATATTCAACGCCGATCGACTCGCAATAAGTCGCTTCCAGATGTTCGATGATCGCCCGAAGCGATGCCGGTCCAATTCCAATACTGTTCCCAGCCTTAAAAATTGTATCAAGGTCGGATTTCTGCAATCCGAAGTTTTCGATATCCAATGTCGGGGAATACTTTCTGCGAGACCGCACAGGATTGGTCTTGGTAAATAAATGACCTCGCTGGCGATAACCATGAATAAGATTCAGAATCGCAAATTCCTTATCAATCTTTTCATCGTGCGCTAAAACTTTGTTATCAGCGAAATTTTTGCGGGCAAATTCAAATCCGGCAAAGAAATTTTTCCAGCTTGGATCGACAGACTCAGGATCAGTAATATACGAAGAATACATTTCTTCGATAGCAGCAATTTCCTGGTTACCCACTTGTGAAAATTTATCCATTGTTGAATGATTGGGTTATCAGTTATTTAAAGTAAGCAATAAAGTAACAATTAGCAATTTCTAAAGTTTAAATCGAATTTGTTTAGGCTCCACCATTTAACCAATAAATGCCCCAGTTGTTTAATATTTTTGACCGATAAAGCAATTTTCAGTAGTTTAGCGAAAATCATTTCGCAACCTTCAAGTAAAAAGAATTGGTATGAAAAAAATATTGCTCATCTCCGCTTCAATCCTTGGTATCCTGGCATTAATTTATATTTGCGGGCCATCGTTTCCTAAACCAGAATTATCTGGCAAACTTCCGAAGATACAAGTTCAGGCATCAGGATTTGAGGCTTATTTGACAGCTATGAATTCGGCACTTAAAATTAAGCCAGACAATGAAAGCCGGATCATCTGGGCCAATGACAGCCTGAAAAATAAAACTCCTTACTGTTTACTCTATCTGCATGGTTTTTCAGCATCGTGGTACGAAGGGAATCCTGTTCATATTGATTTTGCACGTCGTTACGGTATGAATTTGTATATTCCGTTGCTAGCTTCGCACGGGATTGAAACCTCTGAAGCCTTGATTGACATGACTCCAGACCGCCTATATGAATCGGCCAAAGAAGCTTTGGTTGCGGCGCAATCGCTGGGCGAAAAAGTGATCATGATGAGCACTTCGACGGGAGGAACATTAAGTTTGAAACTGGCAGCCGAATTTCCTGAGTTGGTTTATGGTCTGATTTTACTTTCGCCGAATGTGGCAATAAATAATCCGGCAGCTTTTCTACTCAGTAAACCATGGGGATTGCAAATCGCCCGAAATGTGTATAAAGGGAATTACCGGGTTACCAATACCGATTTTGCTTCGGATGACTGCAAATACTGGAACTGTAAATACCGATTGGAAGCCGTGGTTTACCTTCAGCAATTGGTTGAATCGACTATGAAGAAAGAAATATTTGCAAAGATCAATAAACCTGTTTTTCTTGGCTATTACTACAAAGACGAAGAAAAACAGGACAAAGTGGTTAAAGTTGATGCAATGCTGAAAATGTTTGATCAATTGAGTACTCCTGAAAATCTCAAACAAAAAGTTGCTTTTCCTGAAGCCGGAGAACATCCGATTGGCTGCAAATTGGTTTCAAAATCGTGGCAGGATGTTGAAAAGGCAAGCTTTCAGTTTGCTGAGGAAAAACTAGGATTGGTAGCAATTAAATAAAATTCTTCCTCAGCATTTTGCTCATTTATTGAAAAAAAAATTTAGCACCAACAAAATTTAGTAAAATTATACTATTACATAGGTAACGAGACACTTGTGTAATACATAATAACTTTCCCGCTCCTACATTATCCACTATGTTAAATCCCTAATAATTGTTTATTTTAGAGGAACAAATAATATTTTAAAATGTTATATTGGAAATTCTAATTTTAGTTGGTATTTTCATCCTGAAAATAATTGTATTTATTAATTTTAACAATCGTATAACAACATCAATATTAAAAAATTACGTCATATATTATATTGTCAATCTTAAATTTTTAAGTTCTATATCCTCTTCTGGAAAAATAGAAAATAGTTATTGGGAATCAAACGTTCAGCATTCAGTCTGTAAAAACAAAAAATTGAATTTCACATGCTTGTAACTGAATTGAATGCGGTACAGGTAGGCAATTACCAATCTGCCATAGAATAGGTTCGGCTATTTTTTGACAAACACAACTAACTATAGTATTAAAAACGCATCAAAAATAAAATTTCAGATAATGCCCAGAATACTAATTACCATTGTATTACTTATATCATTTTATGCTTTCACAAACAGGAAGCCTCAGATATCTGTGAATAATGATAATATGATTACCAATGACACCATACCTGAAATTATAGTATCCAGTACGAAAGCATTACGCTATAAGATTTATCTGAATCATTGCAACGAAATTGTCAAGGATACAATTCTGCAAACCGGATACCTTGATTTTGATACGTTGAGAGTATCTTCAATACCTGTGAATAAACTATATTTTGGAAAACCTGTTATCAAATCTCTTCAAATATCGAAGGAATTAGCAAATATCATTGTGATGGACACTATTTGGAATTTAATAGAAGCCCCGGAATATCGGTCTACCTGGGAATATTATGTTCTTGCCAAACATCCAATGCCAGCAAAAAAAATAGTTGAGATTGACTATACCAATAAAATCATTGTTAGCAGACTCAGGGAATACGCCATGAAAAGAAGTAAACCATTGCCAATAAGTGATTGGGATAAATATATCAATAACAAATCAGGCAGAAATTCACCTACCGAACAGTATTTCTAAAAATTTCTTACTCAAAATAGTTAGTATTGAAATTAGATTATCCAAGTCATCTACTAACATAGAAAACAGAATCCAATCGAAAGCCAAGTGACCATAATTGCAAAAGGGGTTACACCACAATTCCGTACAAATCAAATTCTTCAGAACCGGTAAT
>Ga0302296_1002031_pt1 | contig 13936 bp, 7 predicted proteins | sample III_Fen_N3_1_FD_194546 | JGI IMG/M metagenome (GOLD analysis project Ga0302296, IMG submission 194546) | Peat permafrost microbial communities from Stordalen Mire near Abisko, Sweden - III_Fen_N3_1 | ecosystem: Environmental > Terrestrial > Soil > Wetlands > Permafrost | place: Sweden: Abisko... | reverse complement strand
ATCAGCCGACCTTTTGCCGGTTATCAGTTCCGTATCGGTTTTCGTTTTCACTTTCGAGATCGTTGGGTTTTTAATGTTCATGCTTTTCAGCTTTCGCATGGCAATGGGCTGACCTGAATAGGTAATTACCGTTTCAGTTCCTCTAATGGTGGATATGTTGTAAGTTTTTTCGGGTTGGTATTGAACTTTCAGGATCAGTCCTTCCGGTTTGGGCGGGGTGCTGCACGAAAAGAGAGCCAGCAATAGCAAAATAGCGATTGATTTTTTCATTGGTAATGAAAGTGTTTGGAGATCTCTACATGAGAAATTTATTTGTTTCCTATAACTACGATCCATGGACGAACCTGCCATTCCTTAATTAATCCGTTTTTCACATATGGATCGTTTTTTGCAAAATTCAATGCAACTTGTGGACTGTCGCCTTTAAAAACCAGCATGGCACTATCGGCAGGATCGTCCAATGCTCCGCTCATAATCAGTAAACCATTTTGATAGGCTTGTTGCGCAAGACTTAAATGTTCTTCACGGAATGGTTTCCGTCGTTCGACATAGTTGTCAATGGTTGTGTATAATAAAATGTAGTACATGTCGAGACTTTTGTTGCAATGCGTTTAATCAATAAACCTCTTGGTGATGTCTCCGTAAGCATCAATCCGGCGGTCGCGGAGGAAAGGCCAGTTGCGTCGTACATCTTCCATCAGGGTGTGATCAATTTCGGCCATGATAATTTCTTCCTGGTCGTGCGAGGCTTCGGCCAGTATTTCACCTTGCGGACCGGCAATAAACGAAGCTCCCCAGAATTCGATTCCTGCTGAGGTTTCAACTGGTTTTTCGAAACCTACCCGGTTACAGGCCGCTACAAAAATTCCGTTGGCCACCGCATGTCCGCGCTGAACGGTTCGCCAGGCATCGTGCTGTTTTACGCCGTATTGCTCTTTTTCAGACGGATGCCAGCCAATCGCGGTAGGGTAGAAGAGCACTTCGGCGCCCTGCAATGCTGTAATTCGCGCTCCTTCCGGATACCACTGATCCCAACAAATCAAAGTTCCAATCTTTCCAACTTTGGTGTCGAACGCTTTGAATCCGATATCGCCGGGAGTAAAGTAGAACTTTTCGTAATAGCTCGGATCGTCCGGAATGTGCATTTTGCGGTACAACCCGGCTTCCGATCCGTCGGTATCGATAATGTAAGCCGAATTGTGGTATAAGCCAGATGCTCGTCTCTCAAAAAACGGAACAATTAGCACTACGCCCAATTCTTTAGCTAATGTGCTAAATGCCTGGTATGAATCGTTGTATAATGGCTCGGCCAAATCAAAATAATCGTGGTTTTCGCTCTGGCAAAAGTAGAACGAACTGTATAATTCGGGTAAACATATCACATTGGCTCCCCGGTTGGCGGCTTTTCGAATCCATTCCAGACATTTTTTTAGGTTCACTTCCGGAGTTGCATCCAGCGAAATCTGTACCAATGCGATGTTGTAGTTTTTATTCTTCATGCTGTTATCTGATTTGGACGGCAAAAATAATCAATTTTGTGTAGAGACAGGACATGAACTGCTACTTCAATAATAATTACACCTTTTTAAAATATTCCTTGCTGGCATTGCAGATCGGGCATTTATAATCTTCAGGCAGATCCTCGAAAGGTGTTCTGGGTGGAATGCCCATCGACGGGTCTCCTTCTTCTGGATTGTACGTAAATCCGCAGATGACACAAACGTAACTCTCCCGGTCAAAAATGTGTTCATGTTCCGGTTCATTTTCTGTAACTTTAGTTGAAGAAGCTACAGGCTCAGCATCCAATATCGATTTTTCAATGTAGGTCGGCGAATTCTTTGGCGAATACATTTTGTATTTTTCGCGGTAATATTGGTAGGTCAGCGGATCTTCATCCGAGATTTCATCCGAATCGAGAACCTCCCCGATAATAAGATAGTGCGATCCCAAATCAACAGATTTCACTACTTTGCAATCGAACCAGGCTATAGAACTGTCGAGTACAATTGGGGCTCCGGTTTTGGCAGTGATTACATTGATTCCGTTGAATTTATCGATGTCGTTCGATGACATAAACCCAAAGTCGCCAATGATTTTCATATTCACTTCTTTCTTTAGGACTGAAATTGAAAAAATGCCTGAATCGAGAATAACCTGAGTGGTCTGGTTGTCTTTGTGGCACGAAATGGCAATCTGTGGTGGTTCAGAAGTAACCTGAAAGGTTGTGTTGGCAATGTATCCGGCTTTTTTACCTTGGTATTCTGATGCTACCAGGTACATTCCGTAGGATAATTTATGGAAGGCTTTAAGTTTCATAATTTCAGTTTATTGTAAATAACCTTAAAAGTCAAATTTAGTTCATTGTTTTGAACTATTCGATCTTCCGGAATGAAGTTTTCTCAGGAATTGAAAATTGAAGCTAGTCAATCTTAAATCTGAAGCCCATTTGAAAAGCATTGATAATGAAAATGATGATCAATCATTTTCAACGTTCAGAAATTTCCTGTACTCAGATGGCGATTTTCCAATTATTCCTTTAAACTGACGGTTGAAATTGGATAGGTTATTGAATCCCGTTTCAAAACAAACAAAAGCAATGGTTTCATTACTGTTTCGCAGTAAATTACAGGCGTTGTTGATTCTTAGCTCATTCACAAACTCAGCATACGTTTTTCGCATCTTACTTCGGAAATATCGACAGAAAGCAGCGGGATTCATCCCGGCAACCGAGGCAACTTCATTCAATGAAATTTTCTTGTTGAAATTTTTTATTGAATATTCGTAAACTTTGACCAGTCGCTCGTCGAAATTGTAATAAGCGTTTTTCGAGTATCCCTGACTGGCAATTGGCGTGAAGTCGGATTGACCAAGCAGGTTTAATAATTCAATTAAGGTGAAATAGCGAATCAGTCCATTGTCCTGATACATCTTTTGAATTAAGGCGGCAGCTTGTGGTTTTATGCTTTCCGGAAATTTCAGCCCTCGCGACGAGTTGGCCAGTAATCTGGAAATGGAAGCAAACTCAGGCCTGATTAATTGATTATCGCTGAAATAGTCTGCCGGAAACTGGAGGATGTAAGCATTTACTTTTAACGCAGGATTTCCGGAATAATATTGTTTGTCGTTGAGGAAAAAGTGTGGAAGCGTGCTTCCAAAAAAAACAATATCTCCCGGGTCAAAATCCTCAATAACATCGCCAACGAATTTCTTTCCGGTACTGCGCAGGATGTAAGCGAGTTCAAATTCAGTGTGGTAATGATATGGAACTGAAAAATGCTCAAAATCGTTATACTTAATAACGAAAGAATTACCAGCAAGATAGTTTATAACTTCTTTAAACGGTTTCATTCTTGTTTGTGGTTGCGTTAGTCTAATAGTACAGCAAAAATAGTATATATGTCTGCAAATCCTATATCATATAGTGTTTTTTTTAACATCTATATTAGCATTCGATTTCTGTGGCATATACGATAATAATTTATTAATGCAGAAATCAAAATCTGGGATCTTCTAATTTAAAATCTATTTTTCATATTAAGACTGAAATGGATTTGAAGTTCTGAATTCGATAGATCAGAATATACTGATCAATCGATTGCATTTAAAATTTAAAAATATTTAATCTACAAAATTTACTGGCCAATGAGTTAAACAAAGAGGAATGAAATTTACAGAATATACAGCGTAAGGGGCTGTTACTGTAACAAGAGAGTGTTAAACTAATTAACCAGCAGTTTCTGACATTATGTCCAATTTTTTTTTCTGATTGAATCAGAAGCTGCAAAAAAACTATGACTATGAAAAAAAGACTTAAGAAATTTTTACTTGTAACTAAACTAACACTGATTTTGACCTGTTTTGCAGGTCTATTTAATGGGTTTGGTGCGATTCCGGAAAATTTGACTTCGGAGCAGCAAACAAAATCAATTACCGGAACTGTTACTGATGATACAAATCAGGCACTGCCAGGTGCTTCGGTAATTGTTAAAGGAACCACCATCGGTACTATTACCGATATGGATGGAAAGTTCAGCTTAAAAGCTCCGGAGAGTGCAAAAATACTCGTTGTTTCATTTGTTGGTATGATTCCACAGGAAATTCAGCTTGGAACCAAAACTTCATTCAACGTATCTCTTGTTCAGGAAACTGTTGGTTTGGAGGAAGTTGTTGCTGTTGGATACGGAACTGTCCGCAAAAAAGACCTGACTGGTTCCGTTTCATCGGTAACCAGCGCCAAATTGGCTGAACGCTCAAGTTTTAGCGCTGCCCAGGCTATGCAGGGAAAAGCTGCGGGTGTTGTTGTCCAACAAGCTGATGCGAGACCAGGACAGGATGCCAAAGTTATGATTCGTGGTAACCGTTCATTAAAAGCAACCAATGATCCATTGTATGTTGTTGACGGTGTTCCATTGGTAGTTGGATTGAGCGAAATCAGTCAATCGGATATTGAATCGATGGATATTTTGAAAGACGCTTCTGCGACTGCAATTTATGGCTCCAGAGGTGCGAACGGCGTTGTAATTATCACAACTAAAAAAGGTAAAGAAGGAAAAGCTGTTGTCGATTACAATGGTTATTACGGTATCCAGACACAAGCCAAAACACTTGAACTTTTCAATGGTCCGGAATGGGTTGAATTTTTACGCGAAGCTTATCGCACTACAGGGAAGTATCCGGTTACTGCTCCAACCTATGCTATGGATGTGCAAATGTTACCTGTTGGACAGGAAAATGATTTAACCGGTATTGGCTTTAAAATTAAAAATGCGTACGATGCAGATGGCTCGTGGCATCCGGAACGTTTGGTTTCAACCGACTGGATGGGTGAAGTCATGCGGCAGGGTCAGGTGCAGAACCATGAAATTAGTGTACGTGGTGGTACCGAAAAACTGAAAGTTTTAGCCTCTGCTACTTATTACGATGAAGAAGGTTTGTTGAAAACGCAAAGCTATTCCCGTTATTCAGCACGTGTTAATTTCGATTGGGATATTTCTGATCGAGTTAAGATTGGCGGACAAACTCAGTTTTCGCATTTCGATCGTAGTGATGGACCTAACGTATATGATGGTGTAAAGAGTCTTTCTCCATTGGCCAACATCCGTAATGCAGATGGTGTTTTGTTTAACCGTCCGGGTAACGATCCTCAACTATGGAACCCAGTACTTAACTTGACACAAGCCGTTGTAAAATACAGAAAAGACCGTTTCTTAGGCAGCTATTATTTAGAAGCTAAATTGCCATTTGATATTAAATATCGTTCGAATTTTGGTTTGGATTTTGGTCCTTATCTGGATCAACGGTTTTATGGTTCCCTCAGCTCCGACCGCCAAGGAGGCAAAGCCCGTGCTGAAAATGGCGGTGACACCCGTACCATGTATACCTGGGAAAACTTGTTGTACTGGAATAAAGTAATTGGTAAACATTCCCTTGGCGCAACTTTCCTGCAATCTATTCAACAGGAAAAATATGAATCATCCCGCATCAGCGTTGGAGACCTTCCTTATGAGTCTCAATTGTGGTACAATGTTGGTAGTGCACCTACAATATCTTCAGTATCAAGCAGCTACACCAAATGGCAACTGGCATCGTTTATGGGTCGATTCAATTACAGCTACAAGGATAAATACCTTTTAACTGCTTCTGCCCGTTATGATGGTTCATCGCGTTTGGCTCCCGGAAACAAATGGGTTTTGTTCCCATCTGCTGCTTTGGCCTGGCGTATTAATGAAGAAGGTTTCATGAAAAACACAAATATTTTCAGTAACCTGAAACTTCGTACTGGTTTTGGTGTCACCGGTAACTCGGCCATTGATCCTTACAAAACGGCAGGGAACCTTGGATTTGCCCGTTATAACTTTGGTACAACCAATATGATGGCCTTCTACCAAAACGAAATGCCTAACCCGGGACTGAAATGGGAAAAAACAAAACAGTACAATGCAGGTTTGGATTTTGGAATTTTAAAAGGACGCATCAATGGAGTAATCGATGTTTATCTTCAGAACACTTCTGATTTGTTAATGGATCGTCAAGTGCCTGAAGCTTCCGGATTCCCAAGTGTTGTTTACAACATTGGTAAAACCCGGAATAAGGGTATTGAGGTAACCATTAACACCCAAAATATCCAAAAAACTAATTTTACCTGGAGCACTGACTTCATCTTTGCAAAAAACAAAGAAGAAATTGTTGAACTTTACGGAGGTAAAAATGATGATACCGGAAACGGTTGGTTTATCGGACAGCCTCTTCAGGTTTATTATGACTATAAATCTTTGGGAATATGGCAGTTAGGACAGGAGGCGGAAGCGGCAAAATTCGGATCTGCATTTGTACCGGGGACTATTCATGTTCAGGATACTAACGGCGATGGTAAGATTACTGCTGATGACCGCGTGATTGTTGGATCAACACGTCCAAAATTCACAGTCAGTATGACTAACTATTTTACTTATAAAAACTTTGACCTGAACTTCTTCCTGAATGCTTCTTACGGAAACATGTTGCAGTTCGACCGTAATATGAGCTTTAACGGCCGTTATAATAGTTTGAAAGTGAATTATTGGGCTGTAACTCAATATGATGCCACTGGAAAGGCTATTGCAAGTAATGGCAGTAACGATGCGCCACGTCCAAACAACGGAATTGAAAACCCTGCGTATAGAAGTGCATTAAACTATTTCAATGCCTCATTCCTCCGTTTAAGCAATGCCACTTTGGGTTACAACATTCCTAAAAGTATCTTGTCGAGGTTGAAAATTTCGAAATTTAGGCTATATACAACTGTTCAGAATGCTTTTTGTATTACCAAGTATCCTGGTACTGACCCTGAAAGCGGTCAGGACTTCAATACTCCTATGCCACGTACCTTCATGTTTGGTATTAATATGAGTTTATAATACAAAGTCATTTAAGAAGCATTTAAAACATAAATTATAAAGAATATGAAAAAAATAGCAAAATATATATTCGCAATTTTGTTAATCTTTTCTTTTACAGGATGTGACAACTACCTGAAAGAGGAAATGTATACAAATGTTGGATATGATTATTTCACTACAAAAGTAGGAATGGAAGCGGCAGTTACTGGTGTTTATCAAACCATGAGATGGTATACGGGTGCATATAATCCAACAAATACTGTATCAAGTCCGGCCTACAACAGTACGGTAACAGGTAATATTGAAACCTACTTTTGTTTGACTGAATATGGTACCGATCTTACCTGGGAAGGAACTGACGGCGGAAATAAAGATGCTTTCAATAAGTACCTTACCTCATTGAATTCACAGCAAGATGTCATCAATAAATTTTGGGATAACAATTACCGCGGAATTACTCGTGCCAACACAGCACTGATGTATTTGCCAAAGGTTACTGATATGACCGATGCACAGAAGGCTCAGCGCGTTGCTGAATTAAAATTCATGCGTGCTTATCTTTATTTTGATTTGGTTCAGCATTATGGTGCAATTCCTTTAGTTACTGAAGGAAATGTGACACAGATCGTAACTGATTTCAAACGTGCACCGGTTGCCGATGTTTACAAACAAATCATCAGTGATTTGAAAGCCGCCTATGCCGTTCTACCTGATGTATACCAACAAGCCGACCGTGGTCGCGCAACAAAATGGTCAGCTTCGCATTTGCTGGCTAAAGTTTACCTGACCCGTATCAGTGCAGAAGCATCTGTACGTGGTGGCAAAACTACAGATTTAGATAGCGCTGCTGTTTATGCCGAAGCTGTTATAAATTCTGGCAAGTTTTCTTTAGAGCCTAACTTTTACAATGTTTTTGAGCAAAATAATCAAAAGGTTACCAAAGAAATCATCTGGGATGTTGAATACACAAAGGATGCGCTTTTTGATGGTGCCGGTAGCTCTACTTCGGATGGTGGTAATCAGTTGCATCTCTACTGGGTTACTCAATACGACATTAAACCTGGTATGATTCGCGACATTGCCAATGGTCGCCCATGGAAACGTCTTCGTCCAAGTCCAACGACAATTACTACTTTGTGGGATAGACAAAACGATTCAAGGGTGTATAAAACTTTTAAAAGGGTTTTCATCTGCAACAATCCTGCAACAGCAGCTACTTGGGCTGCTAAATACTATTACATTAACCCTGCGACCAATGCTGAAGATAAAACTGATGTAATCTATACTACTCCTGCCGAACTGGTTGGAAAACCAAAATACAAAGCTGGCGACACATGTATCTACATGTCACCTAAGTATTATGGGGCATTGTCTGATTATTCAACTACTAATCCAAAGCAGACGATGCTTGATAATGTCAAGTACCGTCAAATGTTGATTGATATTGCAAAGGCTCCGTACATGTATATTCCGGTTGACAAATACGATACCAATCTTTTTCCTTGTATGTTGAAATGGTTGGATAATCAACGTCCTGACATTAACTTTCAGGCTGGATCAAGGAACTTTCACCGCATGCGTTTAGCCGAAACATACCTGATTGCCGCAGAGGCTTATGGCCGCAAAGGTGATTTTGTTAATGCACTGAAATACATCAATGTTGTCCGGTCACGTGCGGCTTATGCTGAAGGAGAAGCCAAACCTTTAGAAGTCTACAGAATTGACGGTGGCGCAAATAATACAACTTCAACGGTTAGTAATATGTTGGCTACAGAGGCAATGGTAAAAAGTCCGAAGCTTCCTACTGGTGCTGGCTTTGATCCATTTGTTGACTTTATGTTGGAAGAACGTGGCCGTGAACTTTACGGTGAATTTCAACGTTGGGAAGATTTGGCACGTACCGGAACTCTTGTTGCACGTGTTAAGCTTTACAATCCAGATGCTAAAGCGAACGTTAAAGATTATCACAAATTACGTCCAATACCAAGTAATTATATCGATCGTTTATTGCCAAAACCAGCTATTGCTGATGTGCAAAACCCTGGATACTATTAGTAGTTATTCGGTCTAGACCATTTTATTTCGCCGCTATTGTGTTAAGCAATAGCGGCGATTTTTGTTTGTAGATTGATCAGACATTTATACCTTTCGGCTTGCCAATTTATGTCTAATTAAACTGTAAAAATCATGAAAAAGAATTTTTTGATTTCAGCTCTGATCCTGCTGGTGGTGAACCTTTATGCGCAATTTCCACTAGCGGCCGAGACCCAAAAACAAATCGTAATTGAAACCAACAACACCTCGTTGGTTTTTTCGGTTGGTAAAAATCAGAAGTTATACCAGGTTTACCTGGGCGAAAAACTGATGAATCCGGAAGATTATAAATCATTACCCAACCTGCACGAAGCCTACGTTCCGTCAGGAATGGATAATCTGTTTGAACCGGCCATTAAAATGCTTCACAACGATGGAAATCCATCGCTCGAATTGTTGGTGACTGACAACAAAGTGATCAGCGATGGAAATGTTATTACCACCTCTATTTTGCTGAAAGACTCGAAATATCCGGTTGAGGTTCGACTCAACTTTGCTGCTTTCCAGAAAGAAAATATCATCAAAACGTGGGCTGAGATCAAACATCAGGAAAAGAATCCGGTGACTCTGACCAATTTTGCTTCGTCGATGCTGCATTGGGATGCCGATAAATATTGGTTGACACAGTTTCATGGCGATTGGGCGCAGGAAATGCGGATGGAAGAAAGTCAGCTCACCGCCGGCATTAAAACCATCGACAGCAAGTTAGGCACACGTGCAAATATGTACGAAACGCCTGTATTTTTTCTGGCTAAGAACAATCCGGCAACTGAAAATTCAGGAGAAGTAATTGCCGGAACTTTGGGCTGGACAGGTAGTTTCCAGTTGCTGTTCGAAATAGATAATAGCAATTCGCTTCGGATGATTTCGGGCATGAATCCGTTTGCCTCGGAATATCACCTGAAACCTAACGAAAACTTCGTAACTCCTGAATTTATATTCACTTACAGCGCTCAGGGAAAGGGTTTCGCGAGCCGAAATTTCCATAGCTGGGCACGAAATTATGGCGTTTTGGATGGGAATGGCAATCGGTTGACCTTGCTGAACAACTGGGAAGCCACTTATTTTGATTTTGATGAGACAAAACTTACCAATTTGTTTGGTGGCGCCAAAGAATTGGGTGTCGATCTTTTCCTGTTGGACGATGGTTGGTTTGGAAACAAGTATCCGCGCTCGAACGACCGCGCCGGGCTGGGTGACTGGCAGGAAACCAAAACTAAATTACCAAATGGAATTGGCTATCTGGTTGAACAAGCCGAAGCAAAAGGTGTGAAATTCGGTATCTGGATTGAACCTGAAATGGTAAATCCGAAGAGCGAATTGTATGAAAAACATCCCGACTGGGTTTTAAAACTGCCCAATCGCGACGAACATTATTACCGCAATCAGTTGGTGCTCGATTTGACCAACCCTGAAGTTCAGGAGTTTGTCTATAAACTTGTTGACGATATGCTGACCAAAAATCCAAAAATCGGCTTCATAAAATGGGATTGTAACCGCATGATGACCAACACTTATTCGGTTTATCAAAAGGAAAATCAATCGCATGTTCAGATTGAATATGTCCGGAGTTTTTATAAGGTGATGGAGCGTTTGCGTGCGAAATATCCGAAAATGCCAATCATGCTTTGCTCGGGTGGGGGCGGACGTACCGATTATGGTGCACTGAAATACTTCACCGAATTTTGGCCAAGCGACAATACCGATGCTGCCGAACGTGTTTACATTCAATGGGGATATTCGTGTTTTTTCCCAAGCATTACCTCTTGCAATCACATCACCTCGATGGGTAAACAGTCGCTGAAATACAGAACCGATGTGGCCATGATGGGCAAAATGGGTTACGACATCCGGGTGAACGAAATGACCCCTGATGAGTTAAAATTCAGTCAGCAGGCGCTTCAAAATTATGCCCGACTAAAAGACCTAATTTGGAAAGGAGATTTGTACCGTTTGGTTTCGCCTTACGAACAAGAACGCGCTGTTTTGATGTATGTGAGCGGCGATCAGGCTAAATCGATCCTGTTCTCCTATTCCTTGCATCCAAGAGCATTCAATCAGTTCAGTGCTGTGAAATTGGCCGGATTGGATCCACAGAAAAACTACAAGATTGAGGAAATTAATAAAATGGTAAGTACAGGTGGAGGATTCAGAGCTGACGGTAAAACCTTTTCGGGCGATTACCTGATGAAAATCGGTTTGTCGTTGCCAAATAATAATGAGCTTACCAGTTCTGTGATTGAAATTACCGAAGTAAAATAATCTCTTATACAAGTTTAAAAAGAATTAAATCAAACACGAAGACACAAAGGAATAAGCTTTTTCTGTCTTCGTGTTTGATTTGTGTAGGTTATTCGTTCTACATTGACAGATTAAATCCGGAGAATTATTTCTTAACTTTTTCACCCCGCACTGAAGGTTAAAATGGGTCGGGTTATAGCCTTTGTAAAATTTCGAAAGGCTATATTGAATCAGTTGGAGCTTCTGAAAAATTTCAAAAGGTTAAAATGGGTTGGGTTATAGCCTTTGTAAAGTTTCAAAAGGCAAAATTGAATCAGTTGGAGCTTCTGAAAAAATTCAAAAGGTTAAAATAGGTCGGATTGGAGTTTTTGTAAAATTTCAAAAGGTTAAAATGGGTCGGGTTGGAGTTTTTTAGATACCTATTTCCCAATTTCCGAAGGCGGTACCCCAAAATATTTTCTGAAACAACGCGAGAAATAGAGTGGATCGTTAAACCCAACCTGGTAGCTGATTTCTGAAATGGTGTATTGATGTCCGTTATTCAGGAGCAGTTTTTTCGCTTCTTTCAGCCTGATGTTTCGCACAAATTCGGTAGCCGACTGACCGGTCAGTGCTTTTAGTTTCGAATACAGCAATGTTTTGCTCGAGTTCATTATTTGACAGAATAGCGGCACATCAAACTCCGAATTGTCAAGATTTTCGAATACCACGCCAATGGCCTTATTCAGAAATTCAAGGTCAGCCGGATTTTGTGCAAACGTGTTTACTTCAATTTCTTCCTGATCGGCAAACCGGTCTTTCATCCGGCGGCGGTTTTCAATCAGGTTGAAACAGCGCGCAATCAGTTCATTCATCCGGAACGGCTTGGTAATGTAATCGTCGGCTCCGGTACTCAAACCTTCCACTATATCTTCTTCAGAATCGCGTGCAGTGAGCAAAATAACCGGCAAATGACTGGTTGCTGGATCAGACTTCAGCTTTTTGCAAAATTCCATGCCGGTCATTCCGGGCAACATCACGTCCGAAATAATCAAATCGAACATCTCGGTATTGAGTAATTCGTAAGCTTTTTCAACCGACCCAACGCCTTTTATCCTGAAATAATTTTTCAGCTCATCGGCAACAAACCGAAGCATCAATTCTTCGTCTTCAATCAGCAAAACCGATGCTTTTTCGCCCCAGTTCAATTTATTGAGGTCAATGTCGGCTTTGGTTTTATCGGCTTGTTCAGTTACTTTTTCAGCTTGAATCAATGGCAAAACCACGTAAAAGCTGGTTCCGTGTATTCCATCGCTTATCACTTCGATTGATCCCTGATGGAGGTTAATCAGTTCTTTAACCAGTGATAGCCCAATGCCACTTCCCGGAATCCGGTTAAATTTTTCACTCCGCAAACGATAAAAGCGATCAAAAATATTTTGTTGCATTTCTTCCGGAATTCCAGGCCCCGAATCGTTTACCCATACTTGCAGCTTGTCGTTTGGCGGGTCAATCTGGACGATTAACTCTACTTTTTCGTTTTCAGGAGTAAACTTGAATGCATTCGAAAGCAGATTAACCACAATTTTTTCGAGTTTGTCGGCATCATATTTGGCCCAAATTTCCTGAACATTGCAGGTGAATTCGAACCGGATATTCTTTTCGTGTGCCAATGGAGCGTAATAACCCGCGATATTCCGGAGTTGCAAAATGAGGTCGCCTGGACTCAGTTCAAGCTGAATTTTGCCAGCTTCCAACCTCCTGAAATCGACTACCTGATTGACCAGATTTTTGAGCCGCTGTACGTTTGTATAGATCAATTCGAGACTATCGATGTTTTCATTCTTTCTTTTTGCTTTGTCTAATAACTTCTGGAGTGGCAGTGAGATAAGGGTGAGCGGGGTTTTCAGTTCGTGCGAAATGTCGGTGAAAAGCCTAAGTTTTAACTGATCTAATTCGTGGATTTGCCGGTTTCGCGCATACAATCGAATGAGCAGCCAGACGATGATTCCGAGGAATGTCAGGATTGTTAAAATGAACCATGCCCGCATGTAAACCGGCCGCAAAACAGTGAACGAAATTTGTGCTGGCTTGGGTTCAATGTTGTTGTCGAGGTCGCGCGACCGAACATCGAAGGTGTAATCTCCGGCATTTAAATCCAGGAAAACGCTCGATTTTTTCTCTGAGAATGGCGACCATGCTTCATGATTCAGTCGGTACGAAAACTGAATTTTGCCCGATGGCGTTTGATTCCAGAAGTCAATCCCGTTGAAGGTAATAATCACATTTCCGGAAGAGGAAATTTCGTGATCGGAGAATGAGATGGTGGTTTTTGGTGGATTATTTTCCTTTCGGTAAAAGGTTGTTTTAAACAGCGAAGGGTTTTCGGCCGTATTCTTGAAATCGTATAAATACCATTCACGCGTGGCCTGATTAATCCACAGTGCCCCATCCTCCGACTTGCTCAGGAAACCACGTTCTCGCTGAATATTAAGCGCAGGGTGAATGATTTGTGGGATAAATTGTTTTCCGTCGAAAAACGTAATGCCCTTATCGGATGCTACATAGATTGAGGTGTCGTTTTCGACAAAAAGGTTGGTTACCATGTTGCTTGCCAAGCCATTGAGTGTGGTATATCTTGTCCATTTCTTACCGTCGTTGTAAAATAAACCAGTACCTCCCTGTGCCACCAAAATATGATCGGAGGATGTAACTTTGATGTCGTCCGTCCAGCTGATTGACTT
>Ga0302296_1002030_pt1 | contig 13937 bp, 10 predicted proteins | sample III_Fen_N3_1_FD_194546 | JGI IMG/M metagenome (GOLD analysis project Ga0302296, IMG submission 194546) | Peat permafrost microbial communities from Stordalen Mire near Abisko, Sweden - III_Fen_N3_1 | ecosystem: Environmental > Terrestrial > Soil > Wetlands > Permafrost | place: Sweden: Abisko... | reverse complement strand
CCCAACCCTCTCGAAAGTATAACCAAATGACGAAATTTAAATCATAAACAATATTTAATATCCAATTTATAATATATCAAGGTTAAATTTAACAATCTTCAAAATCCCAAGGTTAAAATTCAAAATCTTGAAACCCCAAGGTTAAATTTCATAATCTTCAAAATCCCAAAGTTAAATTTCATAATCTTCAAAAATCCCAAGTTAAATTTCACAACCTTCAAAATCCCAAGGTTAAAACCTTGCGCAACAATATCGGTCATGCCTCCGGCATTTGCAAAATGCAATTCAGGAAGTTCCGGAGGAACGAACGATCTTGTAGCAATGGAATTTATTCCATCGTAATAAATATAAATAGTAGCAATGGAATTTATTCCATCGTAATAAATATAAATTGTAGCAATGGAATTTATTCCATCGTAATAAATATAAATTGTAGCAATGGAATTTATTCCATCGTAATAAATATAAATTGTAGCAATGGAATTTATTCCATCGCGATAAATTTAAATCGTGAGTGAAAATTTTAAACATTCACTTAACCAAATTATAGAATAAAAACTGTAGTTTTGTATTCATTCTTTTCCTGTGTTTACCCGTTTGCCTGCCATCTCATTTACAGGCATGTAACCCGCAACCCGAAACTCAAACATGATCGACCAAGCCACAATAGACCGGATTACCGATGCAGCCCATATACAGGATGTTGTCGCTGATTTTGTGACACTCCGCAAACGGGGTGTCAACTTGCTTGGCCTTTGTCCTTTCCACAATGAAAAGACAGGATCGTTTACCGTTTCGCCGGCCAAGGGTATTTTCAAATGTTTCGGGTGTGGCAAAGGAGGCAATTCTGTCCATTTCATCATGGAACATGAGCAGATCTCGTACTACGAGGCCCTGAAATACCTGGCCCGGAAATACCACATTGATGTGGAGGAACGCGAGCTTTCGCCCGAAGAAATGGCGGTTCGCAACGACCGGGAAAGCATGTTGCTGGTCAATGATTTTGCACAGAAACACTTTGCGCACACCCTGCACAACCATATCGACGGGAAATCCATCGGGCTGAGTTATTTCCGTGAACGGGGTTTCCGCGACGACATAATTAATAAGTTCCAGCTCGGATACAGCCTCGAACAACGGGATGCCTTTACACAGGCCGCCATGAAAGCCGGATACAACAAGGAATACCTTGTCAAAACCGGGTTGACCATAGAAGGTGACAACAACTACCTGGGCGACCGCTTCCGGGGAAGGGTGATGTTTCCGGTGCATACCCTCTCAGGAAAAGTTGTGGCTTTCGGGGGACGTATCCTCAAAAAGGACGATAAAATGGCGAAATACGTCAACTCGCCTGAATCGGAAATATACCACAAAAGCAACGAACTCTACGGAATTTATTTTGCCAAGCAAGCCATCGTTAAACAGGACCGCTGCTTCCTGGTGGAAGGATATACCGACGTGATATCAATGCACCAGAGCGGCATTGAAAACGTGGTGGCTTCATCCGGCACTTCCCTTACCCCCGGGCAAATAAGGCTGATACACCGCTTTACCGAAAACGTAACCGTGATTTATGATGGTGATGCTGCCGGTATCAAGGCCTCTATCCGTGGAATTGATCTGTTGCTGGAAGAAGGATTGAACATAAAAGTCCTGCTCCTGCCCGATGGTGATGACCCCGATTCCTTTGCACGCAAACACAATGCATCCGATTTCATAGAGTATGTTCAACAAAACTCTTCGGATTTCATTCGGTTCAAGACTAATTTATTATTGAAGGATGCCGGTAATGACCCTGTGAAACGTGCAGGCCTGGTACTGGATATTGTACGAAGCATTTCCATCATACCCAATACGGCTATCCGTGGCGAATACGTAAAAGAATGCAGTACATTGCTGAATGTGGAAGAGCAAATGCTTTACTACGAAATCAACAAACTAAAGAATAACGAACAGGAAAAGATTGCTACCCGCAGGCAGACAGAAGCAACAAACCCGCCGCCGGCAGACGACGCAAACAACAGGAATACCAAAGGAACCACAGGTTCAAAGTTTGAAGAACAGGAACGAAGCATTTTACAGGTATTGATCAAATATGGCGATGCCGTGTTGTATTATGCCGATGAAGAAAAGAAACAACCGGTCATGGTTGGTGCTTTTATCCTGGAAGAACTGGAACAGGATAAACTCGTGTTCAATAACCCGTTGCATTCATTGATGCTGGAGGAATATAAAAACAATTATAAACAGGAAAATTTTGCTGTACAACGTTTTTTCCTGTACCATTCACAAAGCGAGATAAGTAATATAACAGCCGATCTGATATCGGAAAAATATACGTTGAGCAGAATCCATTCCAAGATAAAGAAAATTGAAGCGGATGCCGACAGACTGATTGAACTGGTACCGCGTGTAGTATTCGAATTCAAAAACTGCCTGATACTTGAGATAATGCGGCAGAAACTGACGGATATGAAGATTGCCAACGACAACAAAAACAATGCACTGGTAGATGAAATCATGCGGGAAATGAGCCAGCTCGAAGTTGTAAAAAAACAACTCTCAAAGTCATTGGGGGAAAGAATAATCATAAAATTATAAATATTAATTTAACTCAACTAACTTTTCCAACGTTGAAAAGCCTGGAAAAGTTGATATAGAAAATAGATGATCTTATTCAATGATTTGATTTTCGGACCCATTCACAGTCGCCGGCTGGGTCTGTCACTGGGTGTAAACCTATTGCCGGTAGATGCCAAGATATGTTCTTTTGATTGTATCTACTGCGAATGCGGTTACAATACCACTATAAAGGACTCCCACATTCCAACCCGTGAACAGGTGCGCGAAGCACTGGAAGCTAAATTAAAAGAGATGAAATCGGAAGGCCAAATACCTGATGTCATTACTTTTGCAGGAAACGGCGAACCGACTCTACATGCTGAATTCGAAGGAATTATTGACGACACCATGGCATTGCGCAACACCTATTGCCCAACGGCTAAAGTAAGCGTACTGTCCAACTCTACCCGCATTCACAAGCCACATGTATTTAATGCGCTGAATAAAGTGGATAACAATATCCTTAAATTCGACTCTGCTATCGACCGTACCATGAAACTGATGAATTGCCCTGTTGGCAAACATATCAATGTGGCCTGGTTTATCGAACACCTGAAGAAGTTTGAAGGAAAACTGATTATCCAGACCATGTTCCTGCGAGGAGAGTTTAAAGGAGAGCACCTGGACAACACCACAGAACCGGAAGTAGAAGCCTGGTTGAAAGCCATGGAAGAAATACATCCGCAGGAAATCATGATTTATTCACTCGACCGGGAAGCTCCTACAAAAACACTGGAGAAAGTAACTGTGGAAGAATTGAACGTGATTGCCGACAAAGCCCGGAAACGTGGGTTTAATGTATTGGTAGCCGGGTAAAAGCCAACCCAAACCTCAACCTGTGCGAAGCAACTTTGAGTGTTTGAAAGTAATAAATTCATATGAAAATTCTTATCTGCCCGCTTAACTGGGGATTGGGACATGCCACCCGGTGCGTACCGCTTATACGGCAGCTGCTGGCTGGTGGTCATGAGCCTGTACTGGTATCCGATGGCTTTCCACTTGAATTCCTGCGGCAGGGATTTCCTTCCCTTCGGATTATAGAATATCCCTCTTACTCTATTCACTATGCTTCCGGTAAATCACAGGTGAGTGCCATGATCGTTCAACTACCGAATATCATCCGTGGGATACTGAAAGAACATACCTGGCTGAAAAACAAACTCAAAACCGAACATTTTGATCAGGTAATCTCCGACAACCGCTTCGGCATGTGGAATAAAGGCGTACATTCCATTTACATAACCCATCAGTTGATGATTAAGATGCCGGCTACACTGAAGTTTCTCGAACCGGTAGTTCACCTGCTCCATAAAGGGTTTATCAACCGCTACAATGAGTGCTGGATTCCTGATACGTTAGAAAGCGGAGGATTATCGGGCGATTTATCCCATAAGTACCCCTTACCCAAAAACGCAATGTTTATTGGTACCCTATCCCGTTTTCAGGGGATTAATACGATTAACATAAATACTGATTTTGAGGTTGTGGCAATCATATCAGGCATTGAACCGCAGCGTACCCTGTTTGAAGAGCATTTAACCGAAAGTTTCAGGAATGCAACACATAAAACATTGCTTATTACCGGACAGCCACAAACTGAAAAGAGAGAAAACAATATTGGAAATGTCACGATAGTCTCACATCTTCCCGATACAGAACTCGCGTCCGTATTACTCGGAGCAACCCGTATCATTTCCCGTTCGGGATATTCCACCATCATGGATCTGGACGCTTTAGGGTGTCTTGGAAAAGCTGAATTAATCGCTACCCCCGGTCAGACGGAACAGGAATATTTGAAGATAATTCATAATGCATAATTCATAATGTAATGTGACAGCTTCGTTGACAATCCTATTCCTACCAAATAACTAAGCCGTCACTAAAAGCTACAGCTTAGAGTTGTTCAAATACCAGTAGTCTACTATACCCACAACACGGAACTCTTCAAACTCTTCAAACCCTTCAAACCCTTCAAACCCTATGAATATCGGCAAAAGTCCGCTTCACTCCCCGTTTATAAGTCACATCAGTATACCCGAAAATAACAAATAAGCCTTCACGGGAAGGATACTTAATACCATATTTTTCACGAAACAGCCGTGCCTTTTTGCCATTCTGAATAAACGGATGAATAGCTCCAAGCATACAGGTCCCAAGTCCCAGGGACTCTCCGGCTATCATGGCATATGATGCTGCCACAATCGGATCGGCAGGGTCGGAATACGGTGAACCGTAGAAATACATGGCCAGCGGTGCATCATAATTGATCCAGTTCTCCCCTTTATTCATGCTATCTACATAAATATCAAAAACGGGTTTCATAAAATTCTGCATCAGGTCATTGTTTGCTTTTCCCCAGAAGGGACGCATGAACGCCAGAAACCAACCGGATGTAATCCAGCGTATTCCTTTCAGGTAGATCGAAAATTCAACGGCAAAATTATGAACCCGGGCCTTATCCTCCAATATCATCACATGTACATCCGAAGGTGGAATTCCCATTGGAGCGGTTTGTGCTGCTTCCAGTATCTGATTTATCTTTTCCTGTTCAACGGGGACATCCTTAAACTCACGGATACTTCTGCGTCGTTGGAGCATGGCTAATAGACTTTCATAAGTCGGGACAGTGCTTTTATCCGGCAAATTAAACAATTCAACAGGGGACAATGAACGGCCTTCTATAGCTATGACTCCTGTGGGGCAAATCATCATGCAATGCCCGCATGCTATACAACCAAATACCGGGATGTCTGATTTTACTACTTTGTGGTCTACAATTTTAAAACTAAAATCTTTGCAAACTTCTACGCAAAGCCCGCAACCGGTACACTTATCAATATCAATAAAAACATTGGCGGGCTCTTTGTCCCTGGAGGTAGGAATAGACATAATGGTTGAGGTTTTACAATCAGAATGAATACAAAAGTATAAATAATATTTAGATCCGGTGTTTAGATACAAAAAAAAACCGCTGAGAATTTCTCAGCGGCAAATATAGACTAAACAATCGCTTATTCTTTATGTATTATCTCCTGTTTGAGTCAGAGCCGCGGGAGTCACTTTTAGATTCACTGCTTCGTGGACTGGATTCAGTTCTTGGAGCAGCAGACTGACGTGGTGCACTAACGTTTTGTTGACGTTGTTGCTGTTGTACCTGTTGCCTTGGTTGACTGGATGAAGGAGCCTGACGGGAACTATTATTATTATTATTGTATTCACGTGTTACCGTATTCGGCGACCTTGTTTGACCGTTCTGATTATAAGCCGGCCGTGATTGATAATTGGTATTGTGCTCACGGTTTACATTCTGATTTTGTTGAACACTGGATGGAGTGGTATATGATCTTGGACTTGGATTACGGCTATCTGAATTATTCCTTACATTGTTGTTGTAGTTCGAAGTCCGTGATCCGTTCTGGTAACTTTGATTCCTGCTTCCTGAGTTATCAAATGCCCTGACAGGTCTGCTACCGGTTGAAGAATTACGTTGATAGGAAGAACGGGTTTGGGTATTGGCTCCGTTACGGTTAAATTCAAAAGCCATTTTATTCCTTACATTTGCGTTTCTGCTGCTGAATGAACGTTCCGGATACCTGTTTCCTAAATCGTTACGACGGTTAGAATTGATTATTCTGGCAGCAGAGGCATTTCTCACACTATTTGTATAGTAATAGCGTTGATTATGATTGATGTGTGAATAAACATTTGAATAATACTCATTTATGCCGCAAGGTCTGTAGTGATGGTAATATGATGGATAATAACCCCAGTAATAAGGTGAATTCCAGCTAAAGTAATTTGCTCCCCAAAAGAAAGAGAATATAGAAGGGGTATACATATACGAAGGTTCAATAACATAATTATCGCCGTACAAATAAGGATCACCAACTACCTGTACTGTCGGATTATCATTCTGGTCTTTTTCAACAATAATGGAAGCTACATCCTGATAAACATCCTTATCCAACACAGCCTGAATTTTGACTATATGAACCCCTTTTTCATTATTCTCAATAACACGTAAATAATCAACCTGTCCGTCATTATTTAAATCCAGATTTGAAATCTGGCTGTCATATTCGTTCAGTTTCTTTTCAAATTCCTCGAGGTTTTTGGATTCTCCAAAAGCAGTGGCTACAGCTTTTAAATCGAGGTTATTGCTGATATCGGTGTTTTGAGCTTCTACAGTAATTTTTTCTTGTGCCATACAAAGAGTGGTTATTAATGAAAATACCACTAAGAGGCTTGCTGCTTTTGTTTTCATGATCGTTATTATTAAGCAATGAATATTGGTTTGTAAAAATAGTAATTTTAAGTTCAATAAAGCATTCAATTACTGTGCCAAAAGAATAAAAAAAAACAAACAGGGATAAATGAGGCGTAAAACAAATGAGTCAACAAAGATATAATTTTCAATATCAGATACATAAAACCAAAATTAGTTACATACAAATAAAACGTTTTTTTTATGCTTCCCTTTTTATTTGAATACTATAAAATAAAAACTGAGAAAATAAATGAAAATATAATTTCAGGCTTTTTCCTTATCTTTGCACCAAACATATTTTGACCTATGCACACTCTGGACCTTTTACTTTTAATCCCCGTTACGTTAGGTTTTGTTTTTGGGCTCTTTAAAGGGCTCATAAAAGAACTTACTTCACTGGTTGCTATTGTACTGGGCATTTACGGAGCAAAGCTGTTTGCGCCTCCTGTTTCAGGCTTTCTGATTCATACGCTCCATTTTTCGAACAAAACGGCTATGCCTGTTGCCTACCTGTTTTTGTTTATTCTGATTGGCGTGTTATTGCTAATCCTGGCCAACATGCTCGACAAAGTATTTGATTCCATGTCACTGGGTGGACTGAATAAGTTCTTAGGCGGATTGTTCGGAGCATTGAAATATGCCTTAATCGTAAGTATACTGCTTAATGTGTTTGATGCGCTTGATAGTCGCTTCCCGATTATAAAAGCAAAAACAAAAGCAGAATCAATTGGTTACAAGCCACTCTTAAAACTTGCTCCTGCTTTGTGGGAAGAAACTAAAAAGAATCAGGCTAACGAAGAAAACAAACATACAAGAGGTGAAGAAAGGAATACCAATAAAGGAGAATAAGCAGACTATATATCCCGTAGAAAATGTGAAACTGAAGGGTAACTTTTCAACCTTTACCCATGAATGTGGTTGTGATGAAGCAGGAAGGGGCTGCCTGGCAGGTCCGGTAGTTGCTGCTGCTGTTATCCTGCCTGCCGGTTTTGACTGTCCCCTGCTCAATGATTCAAAACAACTGACCGAAAAAGAACGCGATACTCTGCGCCCTATCATTGAACGGGAAGCCCTTGCATGGGGTGTAGCCGAAGTAAGCTGTACGGAAATAGACGATATCAATATCTTAAACGCTTCCATACTGGCCATGCATCGTGCGATGGATAAACTTGCTATACGTCCGGAGTATATCATTGTAGATGGTAACAGGTTTAAGCCCTATGCCGGCATTCCCCACCAGACCATTGTAAAAGGTGATAGCAAATACCTCTCCATTGCTGCTGCTTCAGTACTAGCCAAAACCCACCGGGATGAACTTATGTTACACCTGCATGCCGAATGTCCGGAGTACAGTTGGGATCAGAACAAAGCCTATCCAACCATAAAACACCGCGCTGCCATAAGACTGCATGGTACGACTCCGCATCATCGCATGACTTTTGATTTATTGGGAGATAAAAAGGCAGAAGCTAAATTGAAAATAAAAGCCAAGGCAGACGCTAAAGCAAAGAAAAACCTATAACCAAAAGGAAAGTTGTAATACTATCAACCTGTTAACCTCCCGATAGCAATCGGGACAACTAATTAACTGATTTACCAATCAACTAATTAACCAATCAACCAATCAAAACGGATACCCGATAGCAAAGTGCAGGGCAATATCATCCCAGCCCGGATTAATACGCCATTGTTCACGTCGGGATGCAATAGCCGGGTTAAAGAGTTTCACTCCCATATCAACGCGCGCAATAAAGAAAGAAAAGTCGAAGCGTATGCCAAGCCCATAGGCTATGGCAATCTGACTCATAAAGGTATCGAGCTTGAATACTCCCAGGGGTTGTGTATCGTAATTCTTAATGGTCCATACATTCCCGGCATCAAGGAATAATGCACCTTCCATTAGCCAGAACATCTTTCCACGGTATTCCATGTTCATGTCCAGCTTAATATCCCCCACCTGATTAAAATCCCTTGGTAGACTGGTAATTCGTTGGTAAGCTCCCGGCCCAAGCATGCTCTCACCCCATCCCCTGACACTGTTTGCTCCACCGCTGTAAAACCTTTTTTCGAAGGGTATCACGTCTGCATTTCCATAAGGTACAGCAAGCCCCATACCTAAATGATATACGAACCGGTTGGCCCTGTCAAATATCTGATGATGGGTTATATTATATTCTCCTTTTACATATTGCGAAAACCGGACACCAAAGACATTATAGAAACCTGTCGAATCGGGTTTTGCCAACAAATGACTTACTCCGTTCAACACGTTCCCTGCCGTTTCCAACGAATAACGTGATATGGAATAGTCTTGCATTGGTCGGTTCGGATTAAACGTAGTATACGACCCGGCATATCCCATGCGCATGATTAAGTGATCCTCATAACTATACGGGTTGAATCTTGGATTAATTGGGTTCAGAAAACTATCACGGAATACCGGATTAATAAAAGGGAAATGAACATAACTTAAATCGAACAGCTGAAACATATGCTGATATTGTTTCCGTTTCCAGGAGTAATTTATTCCTGCGCTTACATTCGTGGTTTGAAACTCGCCCGGTCTGTCCTGGTAACTTAATGCAGTGGTGAATTCCGTATTGGCATGGATACTCCGTTTAAAGTCATAGCTGGCAAAGGGCATCATGAACCTCGGAAATTTTAATCCTACCTGACCCCCGTATTCCCTTGCCCACACTCCATCCTGCCATTCGAAGGCTCCACGGGCAAGCAGGGACAATGTTTCAGCTCCTTTAAACCGGTTCCTGTTGACATAGTTCACATTCCCCGCTACCCCCCAATAACCGGCGGTATATGTACCTTCAAGTTCCGTGGAGAGGGAGATGGTCTTCGAGGGAACTACGATAATATAACAATCCAGGGAATTGTTCTCAACTTCTTTGAAGGTGATGTTCACATACTTTACAGGACCCAGGGAGTTTAATGCCGAATAGGTACGTTCAAGGGCTTCATCGCTGTACATCGATTTTGGATTAATGAAGGTGTTCTGCACCAATGCATCCAGCTTCAGAATCCGTTTCTTAGGTGTTACCAGTGTGAAATCACGGAATTGTACGGTATCGAGTTTCTCAGGGTTTGTTATATCAGAGGTTAAATTAACATCGGAATTGGTATAAAAAATCACCTTTCGAATGGTGAATTGCTTAAAGATAACTTTGTTGGTTGAATCCCCCGGACGGTTTAAGTAATCACGCAGTTCAAGCGAAACATCCACCTTGTGCAGGTTCAGCGTACTGTCGACTGTATAATTCAGGAAATCTTTATTAAAATTATAGTAACCCTCCTGACGAAACCTGGTGGCAATACGATCACGTTCAGCATTCAACACATCTATGTCGAATAACATATTCGAATGAATCAATGACCTGTTGGTATCCTGGGCTATTTTATTCAGCTCGTCAAATTTTATATTTGTTTTATAATTGCGTACCCGGTAAGGAATCTCCGAATTAATGACATAATCCACACTGGCTTTTTTGCCTTTAATTAGTACATTGCTTTGAACTTTCGCATGGATATACCCTTTATTTTCAAGTTGCCGTTGTATTTGCTGTACCGACAGGGATGTGAGCGATGGATTATAGATCACCGGAGGATCACCAATACGCGTAAAGGTATTGTGAAAGACGCGCTTTAACCATTTGGTCGTATCTTTCGGCGCCCAGTTGTAAACACCCAGTTGCATACGGAACAGTCCGAATACCCGGGAATTTGGTGTTTGCCGCAGATAATCTTTCAACTGTTCACGCGTCACATTTGCATTATCGGTTTTAATTCTAACATTGTCCAGTAAATATTCTCCTTCGGGTACATATTTCGTACTTCTACAGGCCGATAGAAGCAAAATAAGAATCAACAGGAAACTAAAAACAGGTATCTTCATCGCAACTACAAAAAAAAGAATTAAAATAATATGCAAATATAGCTTTTTAAATTTTTCTTTGTTAGCTTTGTGTCAATTTTTTAAACCTTTTGAACCTTTTGGTATGCGAAGCGCACAAAAGTGTTTAAAGATTTTGAAGAATAGTTATAGCAGGACTTCATAAAGAAAACACTCAACTGTACTTTGTACAAGTTGAGGTTTAGTTTGAGGTTTAAAAGCAAAACCCTTATTACCCATGATATCGAAAAGTAAGATTAAACTGATAAAGAGCCTTGAACAAAAGAAGTTTCGTGATGAGACAGGACTTTTTGTTGCCGAGGGTACCAAACTTGTGCTTGATTTGCTGACGGTTTTTAAGTGTACCATACTGGCTGCCACGCGCGACTGGATGATGGTAAATAAAAATATCAGTGCTGTTGAAATTATTGAAGTAGATGAATCCGAACTAAACAAGATATCTAATCAAAAGAGCCCGCAAGGAGTGTTTGCTGTTTTTGAGAAACCTTTGCATATATGGGAAGTTGAGGCACTCAATAAAAAGCTGGTACTGGCATTAGACGATGTGCAGGATCCAGGCAACCTGGGTACGATACTGCGTATTGCCGACTGGTTTGGCATAACTGATGTCTTTTGTTCGGAACATTCGGCCGATGCCTACAACCCCAAGACAGTACAGGCCACCATGGGCGCGTTGGCAAGAGTCAGGGTACATACGGTCAACTTGCCGGCTTTCCTTCAATCCTGCTCAAAGAATATGCCTGTATACGGCACGTTTATGGATGGTGGCAATATTTATTCAAACGACTTGTCCCAACACGGCATTATCGTTATGGGAAACGAAGGGAACGGTATTTCTCCTGAAACAGAAAAGCATGTAACCCACCGCTTGCTGATTCCCAGTTATCCTATGGGTGATGTTACCTCCGAATCGCTGAATGTTGGAGTGGCAACTGCTCTGGTATGTGCCGAATTCAGGAGAAGAATGTTATAACCGGAATTATTCTTTTACCGGAATTCTGTCTTATTATCATTTTTATAATACAGGGAGTTTATTATAACAAACAACTTTGTCAGCTCATCGATGATTGCCTCAATGAATATTCGTTCATCGAGGCTTATTTTTTCTGCAGGTAAGACACAAAACACCAGTATGTCCAAATTATCAGGATTATAAATCACTGTTGTTTGCGAATCAAGCTGCCTGTTCTCAATAATCTTTTTATTACTTATATGCGGATAATCCGGCACATGATCCATTCGTGCTTCAAAATGTTCACTGATTGTCCTTTGCGTACTGCAATTCATGATTCTTATCAGTACCCAGTTCGAGGAAACAATTCCAAGAATCCGCTGTCCGAAATAAGTCAGTGTCTTCTTTAATTCTGTTTTTGATTTCGGGTAATTGTCAATGCTGTTGTAAATCGATTTAATTCCCTGGATCTGAACATTTACTTTTCCGATATACTGATCGGATATATGCAGCCTTTCCTCCACTTTCTTCTTGTCCTGATTGATTTTATGAATCAGTTCGTTGTGGCTGTTGACTTCCTGTTTGTACAAATTCAGTATTAATATGCTCACAATAAACAATATCCCGAGAAGTATCCCTTCGATCGTATTTTCTTCCAGCATTAATCTTTTAGTTATATGTACAGGCCCGCTAATAAGGGTAGGAGTATATATAATAAATGAAAAAAGAATGAGAATGATGATCAGGTATAAAATTTGCAGGTACGAAGGGTGCAGGTTTATTTTTTTCATGAATATATTTTTTTTTAGATATGCATGTTGATCTATTCATTGCTATGCTTCTGAAATTCAAAATTATGAATCAATGATGTTTAAATAAATGAAACAATTTAATGTCTTATTTATTCGAAAGCAATTGGTTCTTATTATCTGTCGCCGCTACGCGGCTTGCAATCCTTTTCTTAAACATTTTTCTACCAAACTGTCACCGCTACGCGGCTTTTAGAAATGCATATCACCGACAGTATGGTAGTTGTATATTTGAATAATGAACTATAAGCGGTATAGCAGCGACATATAAATGACACCTATAATGGGACATTATATTGTTTCACCTGCGTAGTTAAGCATTTTGTATTAAATATTCGCGTTGTGTGACTTAGTGGCTTTGTTCGTGGCTATTATTTTCTTGCCACAAATGGAACATCCCGAGCTCGGGAGGCTCTAAACCACAAATTTTCAAAAAAGGAATTCTCCAAACGACATTGAATTATGAATTATGAATTATAAATTATGAATTATTCAACATCCTCCATATCCGTATCCTGTGTATTCTGTCTTTTCTTTGCATCCGTTCTTTTTGGTTTAGAATTGCCGAAATTATAACTAACCGACAGGTTAATCATCCGTGCATTGAAATAAGACTCGGATACCTGACTATATCCTGCCCCTGAGGTAGTGGTCCTGTCCTTGTTCGAATTCAACAGGTCCCTCACATTAAGGTTTACACTCAGTTTCCGATCCAGGAAGGTCTGGCGGACACCCATATCTATGGAGTATTTCTCCTGCTTAAGCCCCTGGGAAATGATCTGGGGTGAAGTGTATCGTGCCGTGATTTGTCCTGACAATGTTTTGCTCAACAGAAAGTTTGCCAATACGCTCCCCGTCCACGAGAAATTGCTCTGCCCGGGGATCGGTGTAGTAATAGTGGCATCATACGGATTAACGTATCTTGCTGAATCCAGTTTGCTGTAATATACGTTTAATGAAGTTGTCAGGTTGAGGATCTTGAATAACCTGTTCTTGGAGATCAGTTCCAGTCCTGTATTCTGCGAATTGGATACATTTAAAAACGTACTTTCCAGGGTGCCTCCGTGCAGGAACTGAACATTTTCAATTACGTTATTGGTGTAATGGTAATAGGCAGATGCCGAAAGTGTCTGGTCTCCCCATGTTTTTAAATAATTGAATTCAACCGACGAAGTATACTCCGGATTCAAATCAGGATTTCCATAGCTTATTCTTGTTGAATCGGAATAATTGCGGAACGGATTAATCTGTTGTCCCCTCGGGCGGTTCACCCTTCTGGAATAATTTAATTGAAACTCATTGTCGTTTGGTAAGGCATAGGTCAGATATACACTCGGGTAAAGTTCCAGATACGTCTTTGCGGGA
>Ga0302296_1002029_pt1 | contig 13941 bp, 12 predicted proteins | sample III_Fen_N3_1_FD_194546 | JGI IMG/M metagenome (GOLD analysis project Ga0302296, IMG submission 194546) | Peat permafrost microbial communities from Stordalen Mire near Abisko, Sweden - III_Fen_N3_1 | ecosystem: Environmental > Terrestrial > Soil > Wetlands > Permafrost | place: Sweden: Abisko... | reverse complement strand
ACAGCTGCATAAGTGAGAAACAGCATATTCCTTCCTTCAACCAACGTGTTGGGCGGGCGGTGATCGGGCTGATTCGTTTCAACCTCCATCGCGTTATCTGTTAAAGAATTATGCGACACCTCGCTAAGTAAATTTATTTTAAAAATGTTCAGCTTTACTTTTGCTTCCGACGCAATTTTTTTTGCAGCCTCAAGTTCTACAATATGTCGTTGACCATAGTCAAAAGCAATCGCCATAACCTCATCAAAATTCTTTTTAGCCCAGAAAAGACAGGTGGTCGAATCCTGACCGCCTGAATAAACTACCAATGCTTTAGACATATACTTCAAATTTGATTGATAGAGAATGGATTATAGGAGATTGATTCATCAAAAGTATCGACACCTTCAACTTTCTTAACCCATTTGACCACTACAATTGTAAATGGCAAAATCACTATTTCATAGGCAGTTTTAATACATGCCTGTGTGAAGATCATGCCAATCAATACATTAAATGGTAGGTTTCCGGCGAAAGCAATAATGATAAAAATAAAGGAGTCGGCTGCTTCGCCAACTAAGGTGGAGAGAATGGCCCTGACTGAAAAATCTTTCCCTTTCATCAGAATTTTCACCTTGCTCATTACAAAAGCATTTAGGAATGACCCTGTAAGATAGGCCAATAAGCTGGCAGCAATAATTCGGGGAGTGCTTCCCAAGATTGTGGCGAAGGCTTCCTGGTTTTGCCAGAATGGGGCAGCAGGAACTACAAGAGCCAATGTAAAGAACAATACGGCCATGATATTCACTGCGAAACCTGACCAGATAATGAGGCGGGCTTTTTGATAACCCCATACTTCAACGATCACATCGTTAATGATATATGCAATGGGGAAAATTAATACACCTGCCGGTGCAGCCCAGGAACCAATCAAAATAATTTTGGTGGCTAAAATATTGGAAATCAACAAACAAATTGCAAACAGGATGCCTGCAAACATAAACAAAACGGAAACGGTCTTTTTCATTTTACTTGTTTTTTACGTGGTGTTCAAGCACACGGAGTTTAAACTCGATTTGAGCCGCAAAGGTAATAACAAATAGTGTAAATCAAATATCACTATTTGTAACAGGCATGATCCTATTTTGATTTACTTTTGATCTCTGGATAATGAATGAAAAATGAAATAATCAGACTACAATGGATCACAACTTCACACAACTAATTGATGCTTCGAGGCTTTACGGCAAAGATAAAACCTTTGTGATTGCCGGTGGCGGAAATACATCGTTTAAAGATGAAAGTCATATCTGGGTCAAAGCCAGTGGAGTCGCACTTGAAACAATTGATGAGAATGGTTTTGTCTGCCTTTCGCGTGCGAAACTAAAAATTGTCTCTTCAAAAACTTATAGTCAAGACGCAACTGATCGTGAGGCAGAAGTAAAAGCCGATCTGGCGAATGCAATTGTCTCTACAGGAGGCAATCGCCCTTCCGTCGAGACTTCGATGCATGAGATTATTGATTATCAATTTGTCGTTCATACGCATCCTACTTTGGTAAATGCATTGATGTGTTCAACCAAGGCGGAAAGTATTTGTTTAGAACTCTTTGGCGATCAATCGCTTTTCATTCCTTATACCGATCCGGGTTATATCCTCTTTAAAAAGGTGGAAGCTGAAATAGCCCGGTTTACATCAAAGTTCGGGAAAGCGCCTCAAATAATATTTCTTGAAAATCATGGTGTGTTTGTGGCTGCCAATTCAATTCCAGTGATCAATGAGATCTATTTTTCAATCATTGAAAAGATTAACAGCAAGATCAGGGAGGTTCTTCCAACGGATGATGTGAAACCTTTTGAATCACCAATCATTGACAATATTCAGCAATTGCACCCTGAATTCGGAACTTATGCAGCAAAGGGAATTGAAAGCAGTTTGATCCATCATTTCACAACAGGCCAAAAAAGCTTTTTAAAGGCCGATACTGCATTTACCCCAGATGATATTGTGTACTGCAAGGCTCATTACCTGTTTATTCCCGCTTACCAAAACGAGAAGGATCTAATTGAATCGGCCAGGGCAAAAATTGCCGGTTATGTTGATTCATATGGTTATCTTCCTAAAGTTTTTGCTGTTGAAGGACAGGGAATAATTGCCGTTGAAGAGAATCTAAAGTCAGTATTAAATGTTCTCGAAGTCTATACAAATATCTTAAAAATCAGCTTTCTGTCTGAAAACTTTGGTGGCCCTCAGTTTATGACCAAGGCTCAGATTGACTTTATTGACAACTGGGAAGTTGAAAATTACCGCCGTAAAATGGCGAAATCTTAAACCATATTTTATGCATTTACTTGACATCAACCTTATGCATCCACGTAATCAGATTGTTCTGATTATTAGTCGGATCTATCACAATGGGATGACCACCACCACAGGTGGAAATGTTTCGATCATCGACGAACAGGGAGATATTTGGGTTACTCCTTCGGCTGTCGACAAAGGCACGCTGGGTCCGGATGACATCAATTGTATCAAGGCTGACGGAACTATCCTGGGGAAACATAAACCCTCTTCGGAGTATCCCTTCCACCGGGCTATTTACAAGATGCGTCCAGATATCAAAGCCATTATCCATGCGCATCCGCCGGCATTGGTTTCGTTCAGTATTGCACATGTCATTCCCGATACGAATGTAATTCCGCAAGCTAAATATGTTTGCGGGCCAATTGGTTACGCGGGTTATGCACTTCCGGGCAGCGAAGAGTTGGGTGAAAAGATCGCTGCAGAATTTGCCAAAGGCTTCAATGCGGTCATCATGGAAAACCATGGAACTGTTGTTGGTGGTACAGACATGAAGGATGCCTATCAGCGTTTCGAGACCCTTGAGTTTTGTGCAAAGACAATCATCAATGCCAAAATAATTGGCAAAGTAAATACGCTAACAGACGATCAAATCGAAGCTTTCGAGGCTCAGATACCACGACTTTTGCCTGAAATGACAGAGGAAGTAAAGCACCCATCGGACGAACGCGAACGCCGTGAAGAGATTATGCGGATTGTACGCCGGGCATGCGACCAGGGATTGATGATCAGTTCATATGGAACCGTGTCGATCCGTTGGCGCGAAAATGATTTTCTGATCACACCAACCAATGTACTCCGGTGGAATATCACATTGGAAGACATTGTCCAGATCAAAGACGGGAAACGCGAACCTGGGAAAATCCCAAGTCGTGCAACATGGTTACACCAGGAAATCTATCGGAGGAATCCACATGTTAACTCTATCATCCTCACGCAGTCGCCCTATCTGATGGCCTTTAGTGTTACAGGCAGCAAGTTCGATGTTCGTACAATTCCCGAAAGTTGGATTTTCCTTCAGGATGTCTACAATGTTCCGTTTGGAAGTCATTTCCAGGGCGAGGAAACGATTCTGAACCTAATCTCAAAAGATACGCCTGCAGTAATTATCGAGAATGATTCAATTCTGATTACAGGTGATAAATTACTCCAGACATTTGACCGACTGGAAGTTGCTGAATTCAGCGCAAAGTCGCTCACCATGGGCGTACCGATTGGCGAATTAAAACCGATTGGCGAAGAGGAGATCGAAGACCTCCGGAAGAAATTTCTGAGTTAATCATTGGATGAGTCAATTATAATAAAATAGGCGAATCATGAGTTGGATTTTTAAACCCATGGGGTTGATATGATTGTAGAAAATGTTGAAAAAAGTAGTTTTAAACCACGAAGTGGTGACATTATCCTGCCATGCCTTCGGCATTATGGATCATTCCCATCCCAAATTGCTATAATCTTATCATGCCTTCTGCATTAATTTCAATTACTTTTTAACTCTTGATTCGCATAAAATCATTATCCTTATGGCTACACCAAAACGGTGCAGTCATTTTTGTTAAAACCTGAATTCCCCTTTGTCGATGATTAAAAGTCTGATTAATACACTTTCAAAAGTTGGGTTGGGTCCCTTCTTCTTCCTGATGATTGGAGTAATATTTCTCGCATGGATCTATCCTCCGGTTGGAATTGAGGAAAGTCCGCTCCAACTTCCCACAATTGCAGGTTACGGCGTTTCGGTGATTTTCTTTTTCTATGGCGCAAAATTGAGTCCCGAAAGCCTTCTGAGTGGCTTGAGTAAATGGCGGCTTCATCTGACGGTGCAACTCTCTACATTTGTCCTTTTCCCTTTGGCCGTTGGTGCTTTAAGGCTGATTTTCAAAGACTACTTTTCAACCAATATCGGACTTGGAATCTTTTACCTTGCTGCTTTACCATCCACGGTCTCCTCCTCGATTGTGATGGTATCAATTGCCAGGGGAAATATTGCGGCCGCTATCTTCAATGCAAGTATTTCGAGCATCCTGGGAATATTCATCACACCGTTGTTAATGAGTACCGTACTCGGAAAATCTCAAGCTGGATTCGATATAGGTCATACAATTCTCTTACTTTGTTTGCAGGTATTGCTGCCGGTTATTATCGGGTTGTTACTCCATTCCAAATTGGGAGGGTGGGTGGCGCGGTATAAAACAATGCTTGGTAAATTCGATCAATTCACCATACTCCTTATTGTCTATACCTCTTTCTGTGAATCTTTTTCAGGTCACATGTTCGATGGTTTCGCGATCTCCGAGATTGTGATTTTAGGTGCCATCATGCTTTCGCTCTTTTTGGCTGTTTTCGCTTTGATGAATCAGTTTTCGGTATGGATGAAATTTAAACGGGAAGACCGGATCGTGGTCATCTTCTGCGGATCAAAAAAATCATTGGTTCAGGGTGCTGTGATGGGCAAGGTTTTATTTCCTGATCAGGCATTGCTTGGGGTGGTTTTACTCCCGCTGATGCTTTACCATGCACTCCAGCTGATGATTGGAAGTACAATCGCAAAAGCAATGGGGAAGAAAGCAACGGAGAGGGAGTGAGAGATACAGATCACCCTTCGAGTGGTTGCGAACCCTCGAAGTGGTGAGTTAAAATTGAAATATTGTGTTTATATGCTTCTGGAAATTAATCTTCTGTAAGTTGCCGGTTTCCAGTTGCCAGCTTCCACTCCCTTCAAAAACGTAGCTGAATTTTAAAAACTTTCCCAATCTTAGCTGAAAGAGCGATAATCTTGGTATTTTCGTCAAACAAATCAAATCAGCTAAAATCAATAATTTATGCACTTCACAAAATTATTACCGGTTATCATTCTCTCGCTTGGGCTTTTCTCGTGCCAGACAGGACCTAAAAAAGGGGAAGTGATTAAAATTGACACGTCAAACGTCGCGAAATTAGGTTCTCAGACTGATATCACTGCAACAGGTGAAGGCTTTCTGCTTAAAAATCAATTGTCTGCAATTTCCACGAACTTTAAGGTACGGAACTTCGAATTCACTACTAAATTGAAAACCTCCCCAGGCGCAGAGGGGATTCTGGCTTTTGCAGCTCCCGATGCAAGCGGATCAGAAAAAGGATATACTGTAAAGATTAACAACAGCGATTACCGGGTTGGAAGTCCTCAAAAAACGGGTAGTTTATCTAAAATCAGAAATAATTTTGTTCGAACAGCAACAGATAATGAGTGGTTCAATGTTGCCGTTACTGTTAATGGCAGTAAAATAAAAGTAACCGTAAACAACAAAACTATAAGCGAATACAACGAACCTGCCAACGTTCAGCGTTCGGGAGATATCGTCGGGCGAGTGCTTTCATCCGGATTTATAACGATCAGGAAGACAAATGGAGACGGTGAAATATTGGCTGCAGAGATGACGATACTTCCACTGGATGATGCAACTAAAGCTGAAAATATTGCAGTTGCGGAGCCCGACAGTATTATGAAAGTGGTTGACATGCTTAATCAGCAAGAGTTTCCATTGATCGATTTTCATGGACACCTCAAAGGCGGTCTTACGATGGACCAGGCTTGTCAACATGCAAGAGACAATGGTTACAATTATGGAATCGCAGCTAATTGCGGACTGAAATTCCCAGTAACCAGCGATTCAACGTTGAATGCCTATCTCGATGGCATCAACAGCGAACCCGTTTTCAAGGTGATGCAATGCGAAGGCCGTGAGTGGGTAACACTGTTTACACCAGCCGCTGTAGCACGGTTCGATTACATCTTTACTGATGCCATGACATGGACTGATAATAAAGGTCGTCGCCTTAGATTGTGGATTCCCGAAGAGACATTTGTAGAGGATGAACAGGCTTTTATGGATATGCTCGTTGGTAAAATAGAAGCGGTTATGGCGAATGAACCCGTTGATATCTATGTGAATCCATCGTTTCTTCCGGCAAAGATCGCAACTGGTTACGACCGCCTGTGGACTCCCGAACGGATGGATCGTGTTGTAAATGTTCTTAAAAACAATGATGTGGCTTTGGAAATCAATGCACGGTACAAAATACCAAGCATCGCTTTTCTCAAACGTGCAAAGGCCGCAGGTGTGAAATTTACTTTCGGCACCAATAATACCACCAATACTGATCTTGGACGTCTTGAGTATTGCCTGAAAGCGATTAAGGAGTTGGGATTAACCGCTGACGATATCTTCCTTCCACGGTCTGCCAATGATAAAAAAGTGATGAAATCAGGATTGCCTTCTAAAATTACAGGATAATCATATAAACTTTAGAATATGTTCGATAAGCAAATTTATACGGAGCGGAGAAACCGCCTTCGTGCAAAGATGGGAAGCGGGATCATTCTGATTCCCGGGAATAACGAATCCCCATTGAATTATACCGACAACACTTACCATTTCAGGCAGGATAGTACTTTTTTGTACTTGTTTGGCCTTGATATACCTGGGCTTTTCGGCGTAATTGATGCAAACACGGGTAACGATACCTTGTTTGGCAACGATAATTCCATCGAAGATATCATCTGGGCCGGAATAAAACCCTCCATAAAAGAGTTGTCTGCTTCAGTAGGCGTTACAAATTCTTTACCTTTCACCGATCTTTTTGTGAAGGTAGCCAAAGGAAGTCAGGTTCATTTTCTTCCGCCTTATCGCGGCGATATCCAGCTGTTGCTTGAGAAGTTATTGATAATACCAACTGTTCATCTGGCAAAGCACGCTTCAATTGATTTGATTCATGCGCTTGTTGCGATGCGGTCCGTTAAAGATGAATTTGAGATTGCAGAGATTGAGGTTGCCTGCGAAACAGGTTATAAAATGCATGTGGCTGCCATGAAAATGGCAAAGCCGGGTGTGATGGAACAGGAGATTGCTGGCACGATTGAAGGAATCGCGTTAGCTTATGGCGGTGGTACTTCATTCCCAACTATTTTGACACAAAACGGTCAGACGCTTCATAACCATAGTCATTCATTTCAACTCGAAAAAGGGCGGTTGATGATTGTCGATGCCGGTGCGGAATCGAATGGCCATTATGCTTCCGATTTTACCCGGACAATACCTGTTGGAGGTAAGTTTTCGCAGAAACAACTCGATATCTATAATATTGTATTAAAGGCAAATAATACCGCTACTACACTTATTAAACCTGGTGAGACCTATCTAAGTATCCATCTCAAAATTGCAGAGGTGATTACCACGGAATTAAAAGAATTGGGTTTAATGAAAGGCGATGTGAAGGAAGCAGTTGCTAGCGGCGCTCATGCGCTCTTTATGCCTCACGGTTTGGGCCATATGATGGGGCTCGATGTTCACGATATGGAAAATTACGGGCAGGTTTATGTTGGATATGATGATGAAATACGTCCGATCGACCAGTTTGGAACTGCTAATTTAAGATTAGGTCGTCGTTTACAAAAAGGCTTTGTTATCACGAATGAGCCTGGTCTCTATTTTATTCCGGCGCTAATTGATAAATGGGTTAACGAAAAGATAAACCATGCCTTTATTAATTTCGATCAGGTCAGGAAGTACCTTGATTTTGGTGGAATACGTCTCGAAGACGATATTCTCGTGACTGATACCGGCGCAAGAATACTTGGCAAGCGAATTCCGATCAATCCCGAAGATGTTGGATTGCTGCAGCAATAATATTTTAAAAATAATGAGCTAAACCTGATAAGTTTAGCTCATTTTAATTTTATCTGAAATGTGGATTTCTTTTTGCAGATAGGGTATGCGAATTCCTTCCTTGTCGAACCTTAATTTACCCCTATCGAAACCATGGTATAATGCATCCCAATAACCTTTTACTTCTCTTTTACACTTACTGGAGAATGAATTTTTATCTATAATTGATTAGTTACAAAACAGCAAATATTGTAATAAGTTTTGTCATACCTTCTGAAATAAATTGTAACTTTAGCATGACTTTCTGAATCCATTCACAGACTAAAAAAATGTAATATTATGAAAACGACAAAATTCATAACCGCTCCTGTGGTTGCGTTGTTCTTTGTATTTTTTTCATTCAATGTTTTTGCCCAATCCTATTCTGAAGCCCAGACAAATTTGACTATTGATCATCAGTTAATTATGAAACATGCCAATGCAATTGCTTCAGGCGAGGCTAAAAATGTAAATGACCAGATTATGCATTACAACGAAGCCCGAAAAAGTTTTGCAGATGCTAAAAAATTACATACACAGTTGAAAAGGTCAATACCTAAAAAGGCGCAATCAGCTGCGATCATTCACCATGACATTATTGACAGGCAGCATATCATTGCTACGGGTCTTGCGAATGCGATGGCTGCGGAACTGAGAAATGATAATACGAACGATGCAAAGTTAAAGGAGCTGGCAAAGAAATTTTATGTCGCTATTAATATTGCTGAAAAAGAACATCTTGAGTTAATTAAAGATACCAAATAGTCAACTGATTACCTTCCAATTGAAATGTGTGAATTATGTAACTAAATTCTTGAATTGTATAACGCTTTCTGTAATGAGTTGTAACAACTTTGTACAATTGAAATTTGTTATTGATTTAAACGAATTTAATTTATTAATGCAAGATTTATTATGAGGAAAATTTTATTGATGTTGACGTTACCGATTTTATTATTTGCTTGTAAGTCAACAGCTCCTGCTCCTGGGTTATCTCCAAAGCTTGATAGAAGCTCACAGGTTGAGATAAAGGGTAATTGGCAAATTACCAATGTTTCATATCCCGGATCTGACTATATTAAAGTGAATACTTTTCAAATAGCCGATTCAAAATGCTTTATTGGAAGTACCTGGACTTTTATTTCAAACAATAACAAGGGAAGCATGAGCCTGAATCAAACTGGCTGTACTGCTTTTAGTTCGCCAATTGTCTGGAGCATCAATAAGGAGGGTATGTTCGGTTTGAAAATTGTAGAAGCTGGTGTAAAATCGAAAAAAGTTACGCAAGGTTTTTTGTTAAAAGTTGCCAACCAGACCAAAACGGCTTTTCAGTTGATTGATGTCATAAATGTTGGAGGCCAGAATAAAGAGGTTGTTTATCAATTCGAAAAAATCAATTAAGAAGTTTAAATGTTTAAGATGAAAAAGTTAGCGATTTATAGTTTCGTGGTTTTATTTGTGATGGGATCAGCTTTAACAAGTTGTAATTCGATTAAGAATGCAAATAATACTCAAAAAGGTACTGGGATTGGTGCTGCTGCTGGTGCACTTGTCGGCGGAATTTTGGGCAATTATGTTGGTAAAGGTGGGAATGCCGTATTAGGTGCTGTCGTGGGTGCCGCAGTTGGTGGAGGAACAGGTGCCATTATCGGCAACAAAATGGATAAACAGGCTCGCAAAATTACTGAAGCGTTGCCAGGTGCTGATGTTGAAAGAGTTGGCGAAGGAATCCGTTTGGTTCTAAAGGAAGATGCAGTACGGTTCGATGTGAATAAAGCAACCTTAACTGCACAGGCAAAAACAAATTTGGATAAATTAATTCCTGTATTTAATGAATATTCGGATACCAATATTGATATTTTTGGTTATACCGATAGTTCAGGAAATGCAAATTCCAACTTAACATTGTCAAAAAACAGGGCTCAATCGGTGAAAGCCTATCTGATTTCAAAAGGATTGGCCTCGGGTCGCCTTAATACAACCGGTTTGGGAATTGCAGATCCAATTGCTTCGAACGAAACGACAGAAGGTAAAAGCCAAAATCGTCGTGTAGAGTTCGCAATTACAGCAAATAAGAAAATGACTGAAGAGGCTAAGTCAGAGGCGACGAAATAAGACAAAGTTTGAAAATAAATAAAAAAGGCCGTTGTAAAACGGCCTTTTTTATTTATTTCTTTTAAAAATAAAACCACTTAACTAATTTATAGATAAGTGGTTTTTATTCGTACCCGGGGCGGGAATCGAACCCGCACGACATTGCTATCACTGGATTTTGAGTCCAGCGCGTCTACCAATTCCGCCACCCGGGCGTGTAGACCTGCTTTTTACAGCGCGGCACAAAGATAGTCCAAAATTCTTTTTCCCAAAATGTTTTTATCAAAAAGTGTTAAATGTTATTTATTCGCTGATATAATGGCGTTTAGGTGTGAGACGATAATTTTATTGTAATTTTTCACACTTTTTTTGAGAATTCCTTAGGGGTATATTGCATTTCATCTGTCAAGGTTTTATATTGTACCTTCTAATTTAAACGAATGTTGACAGGCAGCGACAATCAGATTTTTGAGGCAATAAAAAGGGATGATAATGGCGCGTACGAAATGGTATTCCGCGAGTATTACCGTCCGATGACTGCGTATGCATTCCGGTTTCTTGGCAACCTTGCTGACTCTGAAAGCATTGTACAGGATGTTTTTCTTCGTCTTTGGCAAAAGCGAAAGGAAATAATGATAACATCATCGTTGCAAAATTATCTTTTCAGATCGGTTAAAAATCATTGTATAAATCAGATAGAGCACGAAAAAATCAAAAGCGGATACCAGACGCTGGTAATCAGAAATGAAGCTGACCGCAGTGAATACAGTGAGTTCTTTCTGGAGTTTGGTCTGATGACCAAGATTGAAGCTGCAATTGCTTCACTTCCCGAGAAACGGCAGGAGATTTTTCGGTTGGCACGCGAAGACGGTTTAAAATATCGGGAAATTGCAGATCGGCTTAATATCTCAATAAAAACAGTAGAAACGCAGATGACACTCGCGCTTAAGCAATTGAGAGAGTCATTGAAGGAATATAAAAACCTGGTGATGTTTTTTTTATTCACAATTAAGGGTAAATAGTTTAATAATTGTCTTTTAGAAAAAGAAAAAGCATGAACACAAATCATATCATACCACCCGAAAAAGAAATCAGATGGACCGCCTTCCTGAACGGAGAGCCTGATATCCCGGATTTCTCGAATGAGGAAGCGGAAGAGATGGATGATCTTACTACTGTTTGGGAAGCCGCAGGTACAAGTTATAGCAATTCAGCAGCAAATCCGGATCTGGCATGGCTCATACTTCAAAAAGAGATGAATAAGCCGGATAAAAAATTGAAATTTAATATACTAAGCTCCCCTGTTCTTAGATATGCCGCTATGATCGTGATCGCGATTGGAATAGGTTTTGCTACTTATAAAATTGTCAGATCGCCAGAAAATAAAACGGATATACCTGTTTTGATGGCTGTTGCTACCACTGAAGCTCATCCTTTGAATTTCACGGTGATTACTTTGCCTGATGGTTCGACCGTGAAAATGAATGCAAACACAAGAATAGAATACCCAGAGCACTTTGCCGCTGATGCCCGTAAAGTAAAGCTTTCGGGTGAAGCATTTTTCGAAGTTACCAGGGATACGGCACATCCTTTTATCATTGAGACAGACAATGCATCGGTCGAAGTGCTTGGAACCTCGTTTAATGTTTCTGCTTATCCCGAGGCTGGATTGGTGGAGGTGAATGTTGAAACCGGAAAAGTAAAGCTCACTCAGCATCCAATTGGAAGTTCCATACGTAAATCTGTCCTGTTACCTGCCGGTGAAAGAGGTTGGTTAACGATTCATGATAGCAAATTGGGTCATGAAATGAAGCTTGCCTCCAATTATTCTGCATGGATCACCAAAGAAATGATTTTTCAACGGACACCACTTGCCGAGGCTTTCACTGTCCTCGAAAATACTTACCACGTAAAGATCAAAATGGAAAACCCGGAGATTGGCAAAATTCCCTACACCGCTAATTTTGCAAATTTGAAACTTGATTATATCGTTGAAGTAATGGCCCGCACTCATAAACTTAAAGTGGTGAGGAATGGTGAGGAAATTGTATTTGCCAAAGTTGCGAATTAAACGGACGATTGAATAGTTGCCCGTCGAAAGCCAAAAGTAGTTTTAGTTTAAGCGCGTTTTGTTTATTTGGTTAACCCCGGTTGAAGGCCGGGGTTAAATTTATAAATAATCAGTTTTTTGACAATATTTTTGTCTGTAGATATGCTCAAAACTGATATTTATATGATAATTTCGTCGAGAAGTATTATTTTCGTATTCATGCAGAATAATCACTAACTCATGCCTCGTTTCAAGTCTGGTATTATACTCTCATTTTTGCTTTTGCTTTGCTTTAAAATGGCGGCTCAGGAAAGTATGTCGCTGCTCGAACGCCGCATTAATTGCCAGATCGATTCGGCTTCAGTGGAGCAAATCCTCGAAAAAATTGTCAACGACAACGATCTTTTTTTCTCCTACAACCCCGATATTCTTCCCAAAGAGATAAATTCTGTTCATTTGGTTAATGTAACGCTGGGCGATTTGCTGAAACTGATACTTCCTTCCGATGAGTATAAGATTGAAATAATCGATAATCAGGTAATTATAACGTTGAAGGATGTTAGTCCCATTAAGTTGTCGGGAATAATTGTCGAAGGGAAAGACGATGAGCCAATTCCTTATGCCTCGTTGACGATTGCAGGTGAAACCATTGGAACAATGACTAACATCGACGGTCGTTATGATTTTATAATTCCATGGCGGTTTCGTGATAAATCGGTTTCTATTCGTTGTCTGGGTTTTAAAACGCTTGAGTTGACTCAAAGTGAAATGAAGTCAAATTTGAAAATCAGGTTGGAACCTATAACGATTCATTTGCGCGAGATTCAGGTAAAACCGGTTGATGTGGCTGAAGTGTTACGAAATTTCAGAAACAATATTGATAAGAATTATGAATTGTCAACTCAGCTGATGATCACTTTCTATCGCGAAACAATCAAGCGTGATGATCAGTACATTGGCGTTTGGGAAGCGATCATGGAGATGATGAAAAGTCCTTACACAACAATTAGTAGCGACAAGGTTAGATTTCTGAAGGGAAGAAAGAGCAATTTCGGCAAAACATTTAAGGATATCAGTCTGAAAATGCAGGGAGGTCCGTGGTATATTACATCTTTAGACATCGTCCGAAACCTTGAGACGTTTCTTGATCCTCAGTTTGAGAATATCTATCGTTATCGGTTTGAACAACCTGAAATGTATAATGGCCGGGTGACCTGGGTGATCAAGTTTTCGCGGAAGGAAGATGTGGATTTTCCCTGCTATTATGGTAAGATTTTAATCGATGCTGATAGTTATGCCCTCGTGAACGCTGAGTTTGGATTTGACAAAAAAAGTCTTAAAATGAATGGCGATACTTTTATAAAAAAGGAACCTCACGGATACACTACCCGACCCGAAGGGGCCGAATATTCGGTGAATTACAGAATGGTCGATGGCCGCTGGCAATTTTATTCAGCCCGTACCGATGTAACATTCAAAGTAAAGCAAAACAAGGATAATTTAAAAACTGAATATCGGAGCGTCTCAGATATCCTGGTAACACAGCAATATCCTTTTCCCCGCAAAGCAAGGTTTGGTCCGGAAGGGCTTTTCAGAGCGGATGATATTTTTGCAGATATTATTGGTCCATACGATCCTGCATTTTGGGGTAATTACAACGTGATCAAACCTGATGATGATTTAAGTAAAGCGCTGCGTGAAATTGAAACTACTGATAAGGATGTGAATAATAGTGACTCAAAAAATGGAAAATAACTAATAGCAACTCATATGAAA
>Ga0302296_1002027_pt1 | contig 13948 bp, 12 predicted proteins | sample III_Fen_N3_1_FD_194546 | JGI IMG/M metagenome (GOLD analysis project Ga0302296, IMG submission 194546) | Peat permafrost microbial communities from Stordalen Mire near Abisko, Sweden - III_Fen_N3_1 | ecosystem: Environmental > Terrestrial > Soil > Wetlands > Permafrost | place: Sweden: Abisko... | reverse complement strand
GTACCCAACTACATGATTAACGGGGTACCAAATACAGCGTTTACCGAGGCATTGGCATTTGTGTTTCAGGAGCGTGATTTATTCTTGCTTAATATGAAGAATACCGATCCTGAACAGGAATACCTGAAGACGTTGGATATTTTCTGGTCGGTATACGAAATCATGGGAGTTTCAATGGTCGACATGAAGATGTGGCAATGGCTTTACGCCAATCCAAACAGCAATGCTTCTGAATTGCGTGATGCGGTACTTCAAATTTCAAAAGACGTTTGGAATACCTATTATGCACCGGTTTTTGGAGTAAAAGATCAGACTATTCTGGGCATTTATTCTCATATGATTAATTCTCCAATGTATCTGCCTAATTATGCATTTGGACATCTCATCCATTTCCAACTCGAAGAGCATTTCAAAACACATGAGTTTGCACCCGAAGTACTGCGCATTTTTGCGCTTGGACAACTTACACCAAACGAATGGATGAAGCAAGCTGTTGGTAAGCCATTATCAAATGAGGCCCTTTTACAAGCAACTGAAATTGCAGTTGAAAAGCTCAAATAAAATTCAGTCAAAAGAGTTTACAAAAGAAGATTAATCAAGGGGTCAGACTATTTCATTTCGAATAGTTTGACCTTTTTTATTGGCTTTATTATGAATAGTGCAAATAGGCATAATCTAACCATTTCAATCATCCTAAAAGATAATATAGGTCAACGAGGTCTTGTCTCAATGCTTTGGCAAACGTGTTCCTGCATGTCTTCATAGTTAAGGCCATAAAACGAGTTCAGGGTGGCAAGCCATCAAACCTCCAAAACAACAGCAATACAAACAAAAGAGCCGGTTGCTGATGCAACCGGCTCATATTCTATCTAAGAAATATTGTTATTCACAAAACTCTTACTGCAATTGGAAATTGATAGGAACAGTATAAGAAACCCTTACCGGGGCACCTCTCTGTTTACCAGGCCTCCATTTTGGTAGGGTTGAAACAACACGCAATGCTTCAGCATCAAGAGATGGATCTACACCTCTGGCGATTTTAGCACCAGATACGGAACCGTCCTTATTTACAACAAAATTGACGTAAACCTTTCCCTGAATTCCATTTTCCTGAGCAATAACCGGGTATTTAACCGCGCTAGCAAGGTATTTGCGAAGTTCAAGAGTACCACCTGGAAATTCAGGCATCTCTTCTACTACAACAAATACTTCCTCTTCTTTCACCTCTGGTTCAACCTCTTCCCGTTTTTGTTCAACAACTTCTGTAACTTCTTTATTAACAGTAGTTGCAACCTGTTCGTCGGAAATCATCAACTTGCTTTCGTCTTCAACTTTCATTGAATCCACAACCACAGGAGCCACGTACTTAATAACCGTTTGTTGCTCGGCTGGTGGTGGTGGTGGTGGTGGTGGTGGTGGTGGTGGTGCAGCCTCCTGAAGGTCATTAGACATTTCAGCAATCACTTCTTTAGCACTACGCATCTTTTGCGAAGCATTGCGACTTGCATTGATGTAAGGAATAATAACTGCAGCAGCAATGATCGCAATACCGATCAATGTAGAAATCAGAACAACACGGTTGTACTTTTTCCGTATTTGATACGCTCCATATTCCTTGTTTCTATTTTCGAAGACTATGTCGTCGAAAGTTGGAATGAATTGATTATTTTGTACCATACGTATTGTTCATTATTTTTTAGTTAAGGGAGCAGCAGTTTTTGACATTCCCAGTGCTGATTCAACCATACCCTGCTCAATCCAATTGATATCAACCAGAATGTAACGCGCAATTCCTACAATAGACATTTCATCAATAATATCAACGAAATCTTTGTATTTAGACGTTTTGTAGAACTTGATCAGTACGATAGGGCCCGTATCATCATCCTTTTTCAATTGCTTAATCGCATTTGCCAAGGAATCCTGCTTAATATTTAACTTACCAGATATGACATCACGCTTGAACTGGTCAATCTTATCAAAGAGAGCTTTGTTTCGATCCAACAATACTTCCCGAATTCCAGTAGCACTAAAATTGGTAACCTGTAAAGGCATACCAGCTTCAGCTTTTCCCGGATACCAGAATACTTTGTCGTCAGGACCCAAAATGATATTTAGCGTACGGCTTTCAGCGATTTTTGGCGGATCAACTTTTTGATCTTTCTTAATCTTATCAGGCAGAACAATTTCCATAACCTTAGGTTTGTTAAAAGCGCCGACAAGCATGAAGAACGTCAACAGTAGACACATAAGGTCAACCATTGGGGTCATATCCATATGGGGATTGCCTTTCTTTGGGCGTTTTTTTCCCCCTTTTCCTTTTTCCTCTTGAATAATCTCAGCCATAATACTACTTTTTAGCTCCAGTTACGTCAACGGTTACAGCTTGAAGGTTTGTAATCAGGCTAAACCTACTCACATTATAATCCTGAAGAACATCCAGTACCTTTTTTACAAGAGGATATTCAGCGTTGCCATCGCCTTTTATTAAGGCCTGAACAGCAGGATTAATCTGACGGGTATAAAACACCCAATAACCAAACTGGTTATCAACAGAATCAACAGGAATACCTTTTTCGAATACTGCTTTTTCCTTAGCGTCGTTGGTGGCAAGGAATTTCTTCATATCGTGTATTGAAACACCAAATGAGGAAGGATATTTCTCAAACTTCCGCAGTTCCTGCGGGGTGAATTCTATATTGTATCTCTTACCCATTTCTTTAAGAATTTGGGGTCTGTAATGCAAGATAGTATCCTGACCATTATCTACATTGAAAAACACCCTGTTATCAGCCGATAGCACAACTGTCATGATATTGGCATCAGGTTTAGGTTTTTCAGATACAGAAAATGGAGTATCAATAGGAGCCGGTTCCTGGGGAGTGAACACCGAAGTTAACATGAAAAATGTTAACAACAGCGCAAACAAATCCACCATCGGCGTCATGTCGATACGGGGCGACTTGGTTGGCATTTTTATCTTTGGCATGCGATAATTTTAATTTATAAATGAACCAAAAGAATTAAGCCCAGACTTATTTTCTGATTTTTGTAGCAAAGGTCTGAGTTAGGCTAAATCCAGCCTCATCAATTTTGAAAGTATAACCATCAATTTTTGATGAGAAATAGTTAAAGAAAATAATGGCAAATGTCGAACCCGAGATACCAAATGCAGTATTGATCAGAGCTTCAGAAATACCAGTAGATAATGCAAGAGCATCAGGAGCACCAGCTTGTGCAAGTGCAGAGAAAGCACGGATCATACCAAGTACTGTACCGATAAGACCGATCAAAACTGAGATAGAAGCAAGGGTAGAAAGAATAACCATGTTCTTTGATAACATTGGCAATTCCAATGCTGAAGCTTCTTCCAACGCTTGTTTCATAGAAGTGATCTTTTGATCATTTTCCAGGGTTTTGTCGCTTTCAAGATCTCTGTAACGATCTAAACCTGCTTTAGTAACATTAGCTAACGAACCTTTTTGTACATCACAAGCTTTAATTGCTTCTTCAATTTTATCCTTAGCTGTCAAAGCCTGGATATTTGCTACAAAAGCGTCTAAACTACCTTTTCCCTGTGCTTTTTTCAGTGTAATAAAGCGTTCCATAACGAAAATCAAAAGAACCAGGATACATGTCATCAAAACAGGAACAATAGGTCCCCCTTTGTAAAGCATACCCATGTAATTACCAGGTAGTGGATGTCCTTTTGGATTTCCACCTTCGAAGTTTACAGGATCACCCATAAGATTGGTGAAAAGTAAATACGCAACTAAAAATGCAACTAGTATTGCAACTGAAGCAAAAGCAGATTCAAACTTACTTTTGAATGATGATGAATTTTTACTCATTTTTTTAATAGTTTTTGTGGTTAAATAATTTTTATTGAATCTCTATTATTAGATTTTGTTGATTCCGATATGATTACTTACTAAGTGTAGCATTATAAACCCTACTCTTTGTAACAGGAACTTCTTTTGTTGTGTAGCCATTGGCGCTAATTAAAAGCGCGGAAGAAGCTTCAGGCATGGTAAACCGATATTCACCTCTGGTATTGGTCCATGATTCTGCAGCAGTATCTTTTACCCTGACGGAGACCCCAGCAATAGGTTCACCCGAAGTATCCCTAATTACTCCAGAAATTTCGTTAGGGTGTGCTTTGGGTTTAGCGCTTGACTGAAGAGACTGAATATATTGTGTATTCGATTTAGCTTGAGCATTTCCAGGGTCAATTGCCAAAATTTTGTTATTATATTCGATTGCTTTTCCATAATCGCCCGTAGTCATATACATGGTATTCATTGAACTATAAGCTTTAATCTGAAAATCTTTATTATTAGGATCAAGATTTGCCATTCTATTATAGTAGGCCTTAGCTTCATCATATTTATCAGCCTGAAGAGCATTGTATCCTAAATAACGTAAAGCATCAAAAATGTTTTCAGAATATTTTACAGAATCTTTAGCAGCTTTTGCAATTAAATTCTTAAACTTTTCTTTGGCAATTCCCAACTTCGAATCCGGATCTTCAGCAACTGCATTGTTCGCGTCCCAGGAATAAGCGGCGATATAATCCGGAGACTTGGCTTCCAATTCTTTAAATATCGCTTCTGCTTTGTCATAATCTTTTCCCTGATAATAAGCCTTACCAATCTGAAGGTAATTCTCATCACTATTTTTTCCTGAAGCAATCAATCGTTTCCAATTATCAGCAGCCTCAGTATAACGCCTGTTCGAATAAAGGACATTTGCTTTTTCCTGAATCAGATACGAATCTTCATTTTCAAAAGCAATTGCCTTATCATAAGCTGCGAAGGCTTTATTCATCTCTATAGCTGATGCATCAGCACTGCTCTGCATTTTAGCAATATTAGCCGTAATCGCTTCTTCATCGGCTTTTGCTTTATCTTTTGCCGGACCATCCTTTAGTGCACCATTCCTTCCACTAAACCTAGCCAAACCAGCCTGAGCCTTATCGAGTTCTCCCAATAATTTAGGAAAGTCCTGATTTTTCTTGACAATAATACGGGCATAATAAACATAGTCCTTTTTAAGCACCCGGTCAGCAGGAAGTTGAGCAAACAACTTATCCATATATCTTAAAGCTTCAGCGTAGTTACCTAGCTCATAGTTTGAATATCCGGCCAGACGGTAAAGGTATGTTCTCGATTTATCGACAGCCAAAATATCTTCTACATTTTTAATTACATCGGCATAACTCTTTGAATAGAAAAGAGCATTTACATAACGAATCTTAGCTGGGATATTCTGGTTGGTCAAGGTCAAATAAGTTTCAAAATTTTCTTTTGATTCCTTAAATTTTTTCGCCATTGAATAAAGCTGTCCTAACTCGCGATAAGCAGGCGCATAACTTTTGTTCAACGCAATAGCTTGTTCAAAATATGGAATAGCAGCCATTAAGTTACGACCTTTGAAGTAAATATTACCAATTTTCATATTAGCAATTGGCGACTGTGGATCATTATCCTGTGCTCTATTGTAATTCTTAATCGCCATCGAACCATTATTGACCAAAAGATAAATATCTCCGGCAATAATATAAATACTGCTGTTTTTTGGGTCAATTGTTAAAGCTTCCCGAATTAAAGGCATAGCCAAAGTAGTATCAACATTATCAAACACAATGTACGATTCAGCTAATTTTGCTAAGGTAAGCGCATAATCTGCAGGATTTGGAATTTTGGTTACCTTTTTATATGGAAGTAAAAAGCTCTTTGCTTTATCTCTCATCTGAGTTGCAGTCGGTTGATTTCCCTGATAGGCAGCCACTTTTGCTAAACCTATGTAATTGAAAGGATCATTCGGATTCAATGCAATCCCCTTATCAAATTGCTGCTTTGCCTCCGCAGTCATAATTTTCAACGAGTTGGAAATTGTATCAGAAAAGAAATCCAGCAACGTATTTTCGCCTAACAAATAACAGATCTTGCTACTCGGTGATTTCTTGGCCAGATCCTGAAGTATTTGATCGGCTTTATCATATCTTTCATTGTTAGATGCGGTGATCGCTTCATCTATTGTCTGTGCTTTTAATCCTGCGACACCACAAATTAAAAGGAGCGCCAGAATTAAAGAAGTTTTTTTAAAAAAATGATTGATCATATCAGTTTTGTTTTTAGGTTATTTTTTAATTTGTATTAATCGAATAGGCATTGTAGCAGGCACTAAACCAGATTTAAGTACAATTCGCTGTCCTTGTTCTGACGAAAACCAACTAACAAAACCAGATCCCAGTCCTTCAAAGCTTTCTCTCGAAACAAGGTTAACCTTTCTTGTAAATGGATAACTTTTATCGTATATCGATCCCTGAACAGGAAGGTAATAAGATCCTGCATTCAAATATTTTTGAGAAATTGCGGCAATTTTAATTTTGTCTGTAAACGAACGACTAACAGAATCTTCTTTGTCGCAAATCCAGTTAACACTGACTATGCCAATGGCTGATTTATTCTTATTAACGTAATCTATCACTTCTTCATTACTCTTTACTGAATAGAAATTGGGTGGCAATTGAGCGCCCAGTTTAAACTCATCCTTGAAATAACGAATATTTGCCGATTTTTCATTATCAAAAACAAACAACATCTTTCCAAGCTTTGAGGTCGGATTAATACCGTTCCAATCGGTAAGCTTACCGGTAAACATGTCATTAACATTTACATAAGTAAAAAGTGAGTCTTTATTCTCTTTATTAATGACTATAGCAATGGCATCAAATGCAACATTGGTAGTTCTAACAACAATCTGTGTATTCAGAAGCAATTCCTTTTGTTGTTCTGTAGGCTCCCAGGCCGTAACAACCACCTTAACCGAATCATTAAGAAAAGCCGAAATTAAATCAGTTTCAGGAACATAAGTTGGCGTAATATGTGCGTAATTATACAAACTCGTAAAAGTAGCAATCTCAGCATCAACAATAGGCTGAAACGAAGCATCGGCTAAAATACGAATATCTCCCCGCGTTGGAGTCTCAGTAATCGTATTGACCTTGCCGCCAGTGCACTGAATCCCTATCATTAATACAATCAGCAGTAAACCAATTATTGAGATGATGGTCTTCAAACGCTTATATGTTCCAGATGTTTTCATTTATTCTCCAAAGAGCGTTTTAAAAATCGTTGCAATAATAATAAATCAAATTCGTTATAGGGCAAAAAAAAGTGACATTCTTAAATATTTTTTTAAAAAAATACCTTTTATTTTTGAATTAAAATAATATTAAAAGCGTCCAAAAATTAAGGTTAAATTCAAAGTAAATTAACATTTGCAAGCTTAATTACACTATTTGTTAATTTTTTAACAACAATTATACCACATTAACCTGTCCGAGAGTTAAATTTTATAAATAAATCATAGAACTCATGAAATCAACACTCTAACATCAAAATTTCGCATTTCACTATATTGCTTCCATAGCCTATCTAAATTGGTAAAATCAGCATAAAAACGAATATTATACCTGAACTGGTTGTAATTTCCGAATTGAATTTATACTTACCTGTATAACTAAAAACGAGGATAATTTTATCCCTGAGCCTCATTTCCTGAAGCCATAAATTTGTTTATTCTTTTGCTGAACTTGCACTAAAAAAACAGTGACTACCGATATCTTATCCGATTTAAAATTGGAGCTTATTCGATATCCTTTTCGAAAAAATTCTCCTTGATCTTACGGTAAGAACCAACAGCCCGGTATGCTCCGTAAAGAAAAAATGGGAAAGCAAAAATAGACCTTAAAGTAATATCAACACGACCGAATACGTCTGCAAAAATTAACATGTAAGCCAATCCAAGATAAAAGAAGACCATTGCCGTTCCAAAAAGTGTCATCACCTGATCATAGAGTCGTCTGCTGTTCATTTCGGAATTTTTATTTTTTTGCAAAGATAGACACAAATTGAAATAAAGCACTTTATAAAAGTTTTGATCTGTTACCAAATCCTATGCTTTAAAACTTATTTTCCAACAGACACCTGAAGTAAATGTGATACAAAACAGGTGTAAAATCATTGTTTCTGTCTTTTGTTCTATCCTGAAATCAGACCTACAAATTAAAATTAGGTATTGAATAAGTTTGAAGCAATTGCTTGTTAAAGTTAGTTCTAACAAATTAAAAATAGGATAAAAAACTTCCAGATTTCAGTTGTACTACTAAATGAAATCTGGAAGCAAACAACCTTTAAACGAACTCTTATTATTCAGCTGCCAGCGTAAATTTATACTTTGAGGTAATTTTTGCCGGCGAAATACTCGGGCCACCCGAGGGCATACCAGCAGGAGGGCCGGCACCACTCATTCCGCTACCACCGCCGCCGCCGCCTCTTGGGCCACCGCCGCCTCCACCCGGAGCGCCCCCAGGAGCACCACCCGGCATGGGCATCTCACTTACCGCAATACCCATAGTTATCACATCGCTTAAATTAAATGTACCGCCTTCAAAAAGCTCATTAAGCGGTATAGCCATTTCGTAAAGCAAGCCTGATGGTTCGGTTTCGCCTACCCGCACAATAATGCCCGAATTACTTTGCATCGAAACAATGTCTTTGGTAATCAAAAAGCCATTGGCCTTGAACGATTGCTGATTCTTAATTAAATTTTTGATTGCCTGACCTGCGGCACCAGCCAACCCGGCAGCTCCGCGATCCATATTGCCCGGTCCTCTGGCCCCTGCAGTTGCATTGGGAGCGCCATTTGGCCGGGGACCTGCACCACGATCCATTTGAGGCCGATTATTATCAACTGGCAATGCGTCGAACTCAAGCTTAGCTTTTGTTTTGTTTTTTTCGCCTTTTATCAAAAAATCGAGCTTCCAACCGTAACGGCTCAAGTTCATAATTTTCACCAGATCAACCGTGGTGAAATTAAGATAAAGTGTCGATTTGTCGTTCGAAACCAGGAAATTCATCCCGGTATCTTCGCCTGAAATCTTAGGGATTTTATCCCAATCGTTGTCTTTACCATCGATGGCGATTTCGTGAGTTTTCAATTGTGCCACAGGAATCGGGTCTTTTGCAAACAAGCTGGCGGTCATCGCTAAGAATACGATGAAATACAAACTGATTTTTTTCATTTTGGTGTATTTTTTGGGTTTTTATAAGCAACGGGAAAGCCGATTACACATCCCTTTCGGGCATTAAATGTATTTATTTTTATACAAAAAGAATGTACCCCGCACCAAAAATATCAGATATTACCGGCACGGCCGATGTGCACGATAAAACACCCCCAGATAAACCATGTTCCAAATAAAAGGCAAAAAAAAAACAAAGCCTGAAATGTGTACCTGAAAATCCAAAGGACTTAAATATGCTGAACCTTTGACAAAGCCGGAGGACAGTGAATTTTTCGAGGAAGACCTAACCTCTGCTTTCTATCGATGTTTTAGGTTCACATCATTTTTAAGTATTCTCATGCGGTAAGCATTTATTGCCGTTAGCCCCAGTTTTTTGATCAGGCGGGAGTTGACCACGAATCCAACAGGCGCACCGATGATGGGAATCAATTGGGCCATCTTTGCCAGGTCGATGTAGTCGCGGTATTCCTGCTGAAAATTTCTCCAGTCAAACTGGTTGATATCTTCCGGAAGATCTTTGCTTTTTGTATCCCAATCAACCATTTTGAGGTAAATATTTCGCCGGTGTTCATGACTCGAGAATGCCAGTTCAAAAATATGCAACAGATACACCCTTTCTTTATAATCTGTTACATCAAATCCATACATCGACGAAATATCGAACAACAATTTCAGTTTAAGCCCAATTAAAATCGGAAAGTCGGCGAGGCCCAGCAATATACCACCGGCCCCGGTAATTCCCCCTTCAACAGCCGCGGTGTTTCGGTAAAATTCTATTCTTTTCTGTACAGCAGCTTCACATTCCTGAAACGATGCTCCTGACAAAGGTTTGCCCGTAGTATGGGTAGCGCCGAATAATACGCCCCGTATCATTTGCTTGATGGTGGCGGTAATGGCCTGATGTACTTTTTCGGGTATCCACGTATTGATTTTTACCTGAACTCTTCTAGATAGCCCATTGAAAAAAGATGGGCGCTGAAGCATTTGCTTTTGCCAGACCGATAATTCCAACTGTATTTGGTTCTGATAATCATCCATTGTAACCCGTTTCCGTTTCAGGTCAAAGTTAATGATCCATTTTTCAGAATATCACTTTTAAATGACCGATGTACACCCTACCGAAATACGGAGTTACAACATGAGCCAAATAAAAGGGAAAAATACCAAGCCTGAAATTGTTTGCCTTAAAACCGTCACATAAATGTGACGGCAAAGAATAGTGCTTTTATCAACATTAAAGCATATTCGGAGCAGTATCTTTTGCCGTCTGCTTTAGCAGACGGTTGTAGTAGCATGTTTTTAATCCGGCAGCGCACCAATCTTCATCAAAGCACAAATCTTCATTCGGACGGAATAGAAATCCCCGGCAAATTGCAGCAAATATAAAAATCTCATCATCAAAACCGTCAGCTGAAGCAGACAGCCAATCCCGATTGTTATCGGGGGCAAAGAATAGCGCTCTGATCAACAGTAACTCACATACAATGTGTTTTCCTTTGTCTGTGGCTGAAGCCAACGCCAGAATGTAAAAGACCTTCCTGGAAAGTACACGGATTTTGAACCTAAATCCTCGTTTGGGTGTTATATTTTTTGTTGATTAATTTTACTTTGTTCAAGGCAAACGTACACTAAATCGATGACTTATGGAAGATTACCTGATTGTTGCATCCAATGGGCCATGGTATAACTTCTTTTATAATCTGGCATTTCTAATTACCCTTTGCATATTGCTTTTCGAGGGATACCGCCGAAAGTTCCCCATGCTGAAATGGATTTTCATCATCATTTTAACACGATTGCTTTTTATTACCGGGTCAAAAATCGTTACTTTTTCGGCATACGACTTTTCCGTGTTGTTTTCCCGCTTCGAATTACCCGAAACTTCAGAGAAGTCGCTTTTAGGCGGATTATTATTCGGTGGAATTGGTCTGCTGGCAGGAAGTTATCTCCTCCGATTTAAACAAAACATTTTGGATGCTTTCGCGGTGGCGTTGCCTGTTGGAATTGCCATTCAGCGAATAGGTTGTTTTGTTACCGGATGCTGCTACGGAAAAATATGTACTTTGCCTTGGGCCGTAAAATATCCGGTTTACACATTGCCGCATTTCCATCAGTTCAACGACAAACTGATCGGCACCCATGATTTTTTATCCCTTCCGGTACATCCGGTGCAACTCTACGAAATGGCCGGATTATTAGCCGCGGTATTTTTGATCCTTAAATTCCGGAAGACTTTTAAAGCCGCAGGCAGTTCGTTCCTTCTTTCAACGATTCTGATCTTTGTCGTCCGGTTTGCATCCGAATTCTTCAGGGATCCCGAAGCACATACCATTGGCGGCAAAATGATATCGGTTTTTAATGTCACTCAACTGGTTCTGGTCCCTTTGATCCTTATCCTTTCCTTGTTGCTCTGGAAAAGGGAAAAAACAAGCATTCAACCGGTTTCCAATTCACCCGCAACTGATTTAGGTGTGGCACAGGCATTTTTCCTGTTCTTCCTTCTATTATTTTGTTTCCGGATGTTGCAATCGTGGTTTGTTTTTCCTGAAATAGTAGCCTTGCTGATTACTTTTTCAGTGGCATTTGTACTGCTTGGATACCAAATGATCCGACACTTTTATTATTCTCCTTATCGATTGGTTTACGCCACAGCTATTGTTTTACCGTTTATAATCATGGCTCAGACATTTCCCGCCGGACAGCAGGATTCGGTACTCGTAAAAAAGTATCAATCGATTAAAATTGGTTTTGGCTCAGGAAACTTTGTGAACAGCTATGATATCGGACAAGGTAGTGGATGCGACAGGGTGAGTAAAACCGAATATTTTAAGCAGCAATATACCCTTGGTGCTGTTGCATTTGAATTTACAGAAGAAAAACCGGAACTAAAACAACAATTTCGTTACGGGGCAAAGGTCATGATTGGTAATCACCGTGAAACCCGTTTATCCGATAATAACATTACAAATACAAGCTTGTTTGGAGTTACTCCATATGCTAATTTTGAAACGAACTGGGTGGGAATTGGAGGAGGTCTGCATATTGGAAATCTAAGCTATATAACTGAAAACTTAAGTGAGAATGGAACAGATATCCCCCAAAAGGGAAGTATAATCGCGAGTGCCATTCCACAGTTTTATTTCCGGGTTGGCCCTGAAAGATGGCTTTTTGCTGATTATCGTTATGCCGACTTTTTTCCCTCGGCGCTCCCGGGTTTCAGGCAGCAGGTCGGTATTGGCACCGGACTGGGTTTGGATAACGGAACCAATTTACGGTTCGGTTCCAATACCGCTACCATGCAGTACTTGTCCGGATATTTCCCCATTGAAAACAAGTTTGTGCTCGAACCCATGTACTTGTGGGGCAAGTCACCCGGATATGCCAGTGATAAAAACTACTCCCAGTTCTCCCTCGGACTTAGCTACCGGTTTGGCCATAGTGAGGGAAAAAGATTAAAGCTCGAACCGTAATGGCCGACGTGCACACCACAGAAATACGGAGTTATAACATAATTTGCATTCAATTTGTATCTATGAAAAAATATGATTATTAATGTATTTTAAGCATAATAGTAAATTGAGATTAAGTACATTTGCTTTCCTGATTACTAGATGTAAGCAGTATCAAATAGGAACATGGAAGATGTAAAAAGCCTTAAAATTAGAATTTCAGTTTTTGATTGGTTAAATTCTTTGCTTCCTCAATATCCGGATTCTGTATTTCCCACAAAAGTTTTAGCAAATGACTTTTATTTTAATAATGAGCAAGTTGTCCTCTCTGGACAGCAAGGAATATGGAAACCAAGGCAAATGCAATATCCAATTACAATAAAATCAAGAACAGACAGCATTTATGATGATGAATTTATTTCTGACAGCAGAATTAAATATAAGTACAAGGGTAATAATCCAAATGATTGGGTGAATGTGGGTCTCCGAGATTGCATGAGAAACAAAATTCCACTTGTCTATATGCATGAGGTTTCAAAAGGCAAGTATCTTTTAAATTGGCCTGTATATATTGTTGAAGATGATATTCAAAATCTTAGTTTTATAGTTGAAGCAGAAGCAAAGTCTTATTCCATTTATGAGGAAGTTGATGTAATAAGCGAACCAAATGAAGTAGAACGTAGATATGCTACAAGACAAATGATTCAACGTTTACACCAGTCTACTTTTAGAGAAATGGTATTAAATGCCTATCGAGAGCATTGTGCAATTTGCGCATTAAAGCATCGAGAATTGTTGGATGCTGCCCATATAATAGAAGATGGTAATATGGGCAGAGCTGCTGTTACAAATGGAATTTCATTGTGTAAGATTCATCATGCAGCATTTGATAATAATATCATTGGCATTACACCAGACTATCTCATTCAAGTTAGAGATGATATTCTACAAGAAATTGATGGTCCAATGCTCAAATTTGGAATTCAACAAATGCATGGCAATAAGTTAATTTTGCCAAAATCGGTAAACTCAAGACCGAATAGAGATTGGCTAGAAATTAGATATACAAATTTCAAAAACGCGGTATAGTAAGGAAAACTAAAACGTGACTCATAGTCCGTTGACCAACACCTCCCAATTCACTTCCTTTGGTTGAAAAATCCATGAGTGAAGTAATCCGTTTTAATTATCTGCACCGTGATTCAGGAAACTGGAAGAAGTTTGGATGCAAACTTTTCTCAAATCCAGATAAACTCTCCATTGAAGAAATAGAACAAAAGATTCGTAAAAACCTGATCGATCAGGAATATTTTTATCCCGATCAAGTCGGTATTAAGAAATTCAAGTTTCATCAATATTTGGATGATTATTCATGGTACGAATTTGAATCGTTAGAAATAATAAG
>Ga0302296_1002021_pt1 | contig 13966 bp, 12 predicted proteins | sample III_Fen_N3_1_FD_194546 | JGI IMG/M metagenome (GOLD analysis project Ga0302296, IMG submission 194546) | Peat permafrost microbial communities from Stordalen Mire near Abisko, Sweden - III_Fen_N3_1 | ecosystem: Environmental > Terrestrial > Soil > Wetlands > Permafrost | place: Sweden: Abisko... | reverse complement strand
AAAGAAGTCATTGTTCATGGAGTTCGTATGGCCGGCATTTTGAGAAAGGAGCTTTGTTTGATGGCTGTATGGAAAGATAAAACTGAGAAAATCAACCTTCAGGAGAAATTGATTCAAACATCGAAAAGCCTGAAAGGAAACCTGCCCGATATGGAGATTTCGTGGCTATTGCTCCAGAAGTCGTTGCAGGATAATATACAAAAGTTGGTTGATGAATATGAAGCTGTTTTGCTGGTGCTTCACCAGAAGGATATTCATTGGGCGATAAAAGCTTTCCGACTGAGTAGCATCGCCTTTCTTTTTGTGAACGGTGAAATTCCACGGTTTTTAAGCTATAAAAACGTGCTGGTTCCGATTGATTTCCGGAAAGCCTCAAAGGAAACTTCGCTCTGGGCTTCGTATTTCGGACGGTTCAATAAGTCGCAGGTACAGCTCATTTATGCTCATGAAACAGAACGGGATCAGGCCGATAAATTATTGCGAAACCTGAATTTCTTTAAGAAATTTCTTTCCAGCATGAATGTTCGCCACCATGAGGTTGCCGGAAAGACTTCCAGTTGGGGAATTTGCAACGAAGCAATCGCCAGTGCAGACAACCTGAATGGCGATGTGCTGATCTTTTCAGGAAGTAGCGCCATTTCTTTGATTGACTTGCTGATCGGACTTCCGGAGAAAAAAATCATCAAAAAAGCTGGCTATCTTCCCATCTTGATGATCAATCCACGAAAAGACATTTGTGTATTGTGCGATTAGAGAAGCCTCATCCCCAACCCTTCTCCCAAGGAGAAGGGAGTTTCGTAATCGAAAACTCAGATCATGTGATCAATTATGGATATCTAACATCAAATCCAAAAAGAAATAATGAAGCATAGCGATTCTTAAAGCCCCCTCTTTGGGAGGGGGTTTGGGGGAGGCTTTTATTGCTCAATCTCCATTTCATTAAGTAAATAGCCAGCTCCGGCCAGTTTGTCGGTAATGAAAAGTGCGTATCTAATGTCGAGAATGATGTTGCGGCAACGTTCCGGATCAAACATCAAATCGCTCATTGTTCCTTCCCAGCAACGGTCGAAATTGACACCGATCAGGTTTCCGTTGGCATCAATGACCGGACTTCCCGAATTTCCACCGGTGGTATGGTTCGAGGCGGTGAAACAAACGTTCATCTGTCCATTTTTTCCGTATCGGCCATAGTCTTTGTTTTGGTACAAATTGCGCAAGCCCTGCGGAACATTGTAATCGTAAATCGCCGGATTGTCTTTTTGCATAATACCATCCAGGGTGGTGTAGTAAGTGTAGCTTACACCATCCATGGGTTCAAAACCTTCCACTCTTCCATAGGATACCCGAAGCGTTTTGTTGGCATCAGCCCACAAGGATTTACCTTGGTTCATTTCCATGATTCCCGCCATAAAGGTTTTCATATTACCATCAATTTGCTTCTGGATTGACGAGTAATATGGTTCAACTTTCGTGTCAAATTGCTTTTTCAGGCTTCGGAAGATTTTGAATACCGGATCCTGACTGAGCTTTTTGAAACTCCTGGCATTCAGAACTGACGTAACTTCTGCCAGTTTCGCCTGATCTGAGAATATGGATTTTCGATATATTTTGCTGATCAATTCTTCCTGACTTGTTTTATTCATCAGTGTTTTAAATTCTTCTGGAAGAAGTGACTGATCCATATCTTTGGTATAAAGGCGAAGCAATGCGGCAAAGACCTTTTCGTCGGTAGCCTGATTGTACTCATTGAAATACTCCTTTAACTTCGGCTGAATCACGTTTTGTATTTTTTGCTGATCGGCTTGAGACAAAGACGGCCAGCGAGCGTCAATTGCTTCGAAGAAAGAAGTGATGCTGAAAATATCGGTTCCCCGCTGAACGATTTCGGTGTAATAATCATTGGCTTTGGTGTAGCCTGCAAGTTGACTGTATAGTTTTTCGAAGTTTGGCAATACATCGGCAAATCGACTTTTTCGTTCCGGATTGGCATCGACCCAAATTTTGAATTCACTTTCAAATTTTTGCTTTGTTTCAATGGCATTCAATCGTTTCAAACCTTTCACTTCGCCCTGCCATTTTTTCCAGGCATTGCTGGTATTGGCATATTTTGATGCGTACTGAATCCGAACCTCCGGATCTTTATTCATATCGGCTGAAAGAAGGCTAAGTTTCATATCTCTGATTTTGATTTTATCGGGATCGCCCTGCTCCATGATTTGCCGGATGGCCTGTGATGGCAAATATTCCTGCGTTCTTCCGGGATAACCAAACACAAGGGTAAAATCGTTGGGTTGAACACCTTTGATTGAGATTTTGAAAAACTTCTTCGGCTTATAAGGAACGTTATCGGGCGAGTATTTGGCAGGTTGGTTGTCTTTGTTGGCGTATATACGAAAGTAGGAGAAATCGCCTGTATGACGCGGCCACATCCAATTATCGGTGTCGCCTCCAAATTTCCCGATGGATGTTGGTGGCGCACCAACCAATCTCACGTCGGTAAAAACCTCGTAAACATATAGGAAATATTGGTTTCCGTAGAATAGCGGCTGAACCGTAGCCTCAAACTTTCCTTTTTCGGCTGCTTTAGCTGTGATTTGTTTGGTGTTCCGGGCGATAATTACCGAAACAGAATCGGCGGGTTTGCCTTCAGTTCCGGCTAAAACCATACTTGAAACATCTTCCATCCGGTTTAAAAATCGAACACTTAATTCCGGATTGGGTAATTCTTCTTGGTGATTTCTGGCCCAAAAACCATTGGTCAGATAATCGTGTTCGAGCGAGCTGTGGTTCTGGATGGCGTCGAATCCGCAATGATGGTTGGTAATCAGCAGCCCGTCGCCCGAAATCAGTTCGGCAGTGCATCCCGACCCAAAAAGAACAACGGCATCTTTCATGCTGGCCTGATTGACACTGTAAATATCTTCGGCGGTAAGTCTGAAGCCCATTTGCTTCATTTCTTCGATGTTATATTTGTTGAGCAAGGTTGGGATCCACATGCCTTCTTTTGCCCATGCAGGTAAAAGTGAAAGCAATACAAATCCGGTAAGCAGTAGGTTTTTCTTAAGCATTCTTCTGTGATTTATTTCGAGGGTCAAAAGTAACAATTGATCAAAACCAAAAGTCCTGATTTTGTCATACAAATAAAGAATAATTCGGGCAATGTGCTTTTCCCGGCACAATGATGTATGGTCAGGACAAAGCGTGCTGACCCAAGAGTACTCGTACGGTCAGGATATGTCCTGACCGTACCCATCGAATAAATCATTGATAAAATATCTAAACAATAGTTATTTATATAACATATCAGTAATGATATATTTAAAAAATAGTTATTAAAGATATATTATAAAAGTGATAATTAATGAAAATAACTATTGGCAATATATTTTAGTAGTGATATTTAATAAAAATAATTATTAACAAAAAATTAAAGAAATAAAATATAGTAATAATAATTATTGATTGAATTATTCATATTTAATTTATTATGAATATATTTGATAATTACTAGTTAATACATTAAATTAGCTTGGCAATAATTAATATTTGATTCATACACACGAATAATTTCTTGTCTCTGTTAAATACAAATGAAATGTTATGGAGAAAATTGGAAAATTGATACTGAATCGTCTTCGCAATAACGAGCATAGTCAGTTTATGAACGATGTTGATGGGCTAATCACTATTTACGGAGCCGCCGAACTAGGCGTTGAGGGTCAGTATCCTGATTTTGAAATCGCTTTGATGGCCGAAAGAACAGCCATGCGGATTGAGTTGGGCAGCATTAAAACGCGCGACATTAAACAACTCGATAAGCTTCGCGATAGCACCTGGAGTGCCATTTCGGCCAGGGTTAAAGCGACCCTTCGAAGTCCGTTTAAACAGGAAGTCGAAAGTGCGAAGGTAATCTGGTATACTTTAAAACAATACGGAAACATTTATTTGCTGTCGTTTAATGAAGCAACTGCTACCTTTTCGAACCTTATCAAAGATTTAAATTCGCCCGATAACATGGCCCACTTGCAAACCATTGGAATCGCGGGCTGGGTTGCCGAACTGGAAAGCCAGAGCGAACAATTCGAGGTTTTGTTCAACGAACGGAATTCGGAGAAAGCCAATCGCATCAGCGGCGATGTGCGTGCCATCCGGAAACAGATCGACCCCCTGTACAAACAAATTGTGGAGAAAATTAATGCTTCGCAGGTACTCGAAATAGCCCAGCCTGGTGCAATTCATTTCGCGGGCTCGCTCAACCAGAAGATCAAATATTACAAAGCAACCCTTGCAGCCCGGTACACCCGCAGTAAATCAGCCGAAAAAGCCCAAAAAGGCAAGCCTGCGGTAACGCTCACCAAGGTGGAACCTGATGCCTGATTGTTCGGGCAGGTCTATTCAACGGCAATCTATCTGAATGGCATTAGACTGATTTGAAATTGCGTGGGGAATTACTTATTTAAATCTGCTGAACTAAGAAATCCGGAGGCGATAACCGTATTTTCGATATTGGTTCTGTTAACAACTGAGGCATCAAGCAAAATTGATTTGACCAAATACTTCCCGTTACTTTCGTAGGTAAATTTCATTTTTATTGGTTTCTCAAGAGCAAGTGATACGGCCAGCTGAGCAGTAAGCGAAGCCATTTCTTTCAAAGGTTTCAGAATGTCGCAGGTTTGTGTTCCATTCATGATCGCTTTTACATTGTCAAGTTCAGCGTCCTGTCCGGCAAGCATAACTTTCCCTTCCAATCCTTTCTCTCTCAAAACCCTGAGCACACCATCGGCAATGGCGTCGCTTCCGGCAATAATTGCAGTAATCGAATCTTGAATTTGACTAAACAGGCGATTGGCATGCAAAGCTCCCTCTGCCGGAGACCAGTCTTCAGTAAATTCGCTGTAAACAAGCTGGATATCTCCTTTTTCCATGAAAGGCTGCAAAACATTCATTTGTCCTAGGAAAAGTTTCATCGAATTGTCATCGTATTTCGAACCGCAAATCAGAGCGTATTTACCTTTGGGTTTCCTCGAGGTCAGGCACGAAGCCTGAAGTTCGCCGATGCGGGTACTGTTGGCCGTGACGTAATAATCGAGTTTGCATCCGTTAATCAGGCGGTCGTAGGCGATCACTTTTACATGTGCTTTATGGGCCAATTCAACAATCGGAGCTGCTTCGTCCTGATTGATGGGAACGACAATCAGCACCTGAACTCCATTGTTTATCATGGACTGAGCTTGCGCAATTTGTTTTTGCTGATCATTGCCGGCAACTTCGAGCATGATGTCAGCTCCATCTTTGGTAAGGTTGTCAACCAGATAATCTTTATCCTTTATCCATCGGGCATTTGCATAACTGTGCATCAGAATCCCAACTTTAGGTTTTGGATGCTTGCACCCTGATAGCGGGAGAAAGGATACAATGAACATCAGAATAAACAAAAATCTGAATGAGATCATGAGTAAGGTTTTTAGATTGACTTTGAGGGCAAGTTACTATTTATCCTTAAGATTATTGCGAAGGTGATGGTCTGTTTTAAAGCACTTAAGCCTAAAGTTGGGTTCTCCGATTTTTCAGAAGGTTTTCAAATGTTCGTAAACACTTTGAACCGGCAATCCCATCACATTGAAAAAGGAGCCTTCTATCCGATAAATGCCGATGTACCCGATCCATTCCTGAATACCGTAGGCTCCGGCTTTGTCGTATGGTTGGTAATGCTCGAGGTAATAATGAATTTCTTCGTCGGATAATTCTTTAAACCAGACATCAGTTAAAGCATAAAACGACACTTTTTTATCACTGGAAAGTAGACACACGCCAGTTATTACCTGGTGCTTTTTTCCTGACAAGTCTTTCAACATGCGGAATCCATCGGCATAATCAGTTGGTTTATTCAACACCTGGCCATCGAGCCAGACAATGGTATCGGCTGTAATGACCAATTGGTTATCCTTTAGCTGCGGACGAAATGCCTCGGCTTTGAGCTCGGCCAGATAAACCGAAACTTCTGTCATTCCCAGTTGTGCTGGAAATTCTTCGGGAATATCCATCGATTGAACGCTGAATTTTAATCCCAGATCGCTTAGCAGTTGCTGACGGCGTGGCGATTTTGAGGCCAGTATGATTTCAAAGCCCCTCCCGACCTCCCCAAAGGGGAGGAGTGAAGAATTGGATATGTTAATAGAATCTTCCATTGTTGAGGATGGGCATTTTTCTAAATTGATAAAATGTTCCGAGCATTTTCGGTCTGGCCTCTCCCTTTCGGGGAGAGGTTGGAGAGGGGCTTCCTTTCAATCCGCTTTGATTCCTGTAATTTCCTGTCCAAACCATTTCTGCTGCGACCGCATTACCTGTTCAATCACGTCGCGAACACAGCCTTCACCTCCTCTTTTATCAGAAATGTACAACGAGACAGCCTTCACTTCAGAAACGGCGTCGACCGGGCAGGTAGGAATGCCAATTTCTTTCATAATAGGGAAATCAACCAGGTCGTCGCCCATATACAAAATCTCATTCCTGGCGATACCTGTTTTTGCGATAAAATCGTCGAGGCACTCCATTTTCTGAAATGAATTCAGGTAAATGTGCTCGACTCCCAGTTTCTTGTACCGAAGTTTCACGCGCTGTGTATTTGCACCGGTAATGATGGCCATCTGAAATCCATTTTGAAGGGCGTAACGGATTGCAAATCCGTCTTTCACATTGGCCGTCCGAACCGGGTCGCCACTTTCGTCGAGCGGTGAGCTGTCAGATGACAATACTCCGTCGACATCGAAAATAAATGCTTTGATATTTTTTAGTTTTTCTTTAAAGAAGGTCATGTTCATGTTTTTGTTGAAGCCGAAAAATACTTTCGGTGGCAAAGCTATAGATTTTCTGAAACTCCGGTTTGTCCTGAAGCATTTTTAATTGGGCTTCGATGACGATTTGATCGTTCCGTTTGGCAGGGCCGGTTTGCGCATCAATTGGATGCATGAAATCGATTTTCGCGGCGGTTTCCCGAATGAGTGGTTTTAAAAGTTCAAAATCGAGTTTTTTGTCGCTAAGGATATCTGCACCAACTGCGTAAAGATGATTTACAAAGTTGTTGACAAAAACGGCTGCCAGATGCAATGTCTTTCGTTCTTCAGAATTAATCTGGTTAACCGATTTTGAAAGCTTTTCACCTAGTTTTTCAAGCTCCAGAAAGGTAGTTGCATGACTGGCTTCAATGCAAATCGGAACAGTTGAAAAATCGATTTTCTTGGTTTTAGAAAAGGTTTGAAGTGGATAGAATACGCCATAATTCGTACTGAATCCTTCCAGAATGTTCATTGGTATACTTCCCGCAGTATGCACAATCAGTTGATCTTCTTTTAACTTTAAGTTTTCCAGTACTTCAGGAATCGCAGAGTCTTTCACTGCAATGATATACAAATCGGCTTCAAGGAAAAGTTGCGCCAGGTCGTTGGTAAAACTGGCATTTACTTTTCCGGCCAGTTCCGCTGCCGATTCGATTTTCCGGCTGTAAACCTGTTTCACCTGAATTCCTTTTTCAAACAACGATAAAGCCAGTTGAGTGGCCAGATTTCCTGCTCCGATAATTACAATATTTTCAATCATGGCTTCAGTATTTAAGGTCGGAAAGGTATGAAAAATGGAGGACGAATTGGTTTAAAATAGAGTGAGCGGGCAACTTCAAGTCATCCGCTCACTAAAATAGATCTAATCGAACTATCGATTTTCGTATCGTTTGCTGACGGCATCCCAGTTTACGATGTCCCAGAATTTGTCAACGTATTCAGCTCTGCGGTTTTGGTATTGCAGATAGTAAGCATGTTCCCAAACATCAAGGCAAAGGAGCGGAGTTCCTTTTTTCTCAACGACATCCATTAATGGATTATCCTGGTTGAGCGTATCGCTTACGAAAACATTACCATCTTTTCCGGCCACCAGCCAGGCCCAACCGCTTCCGAAATGCTTTTTGGCGGCATTTGCGAATTCTTCTTTGAACTTATCCAATGTTCCAAAACTTTTTTCGATGGCGCCTTTCAGAACAACCGAAGGACTCGACTTTGTTGGCGACATATTTTCCCAGAAAAGCTTATGGTTGTAATAACCTCCTCCGTTGTTTCGAATGGCTGCGGGTTGTTTACTGATTCCGGCAAACAAGTCTATCAAATCCATTTCGGCAGCTGGTGAATCTTTTATGGCCGCCAGAAAATTAGTATAGTAGGCTTTGTGGTGCTTGGTGTAATGAATTTCCATAGTTTTTGCATCGATGACTGGCTCAAGCGCATTGTAAGCATAGGGTAACTCAGGAAAGGTAACATCAATGGCTTTTTGTGCAGGCAATTTGGAGTTGTATACATTAGACCAAACGGGGGCGGCGACCAGCGAAGTTCCAACAAGTGCAATAAAATTTCTACGTTTCATAATTTCTGAATTTTGAAGTTCGACTGTTTTCTTAAATGACTAATTGTTAGAATAAGAAACAGTTGGATCAGATGTTTTGTTTAGGGTTGTGACCCCAAATATGAAACGGCTATTGGAGTATTTGAATGTTTATTCCGAATTTAGATATTTAATTTTCAAAGGTTTTCAGCAATCCATTTTATTGCTTCAGTTTTGGTCGTAAATCCTTTAATGAACGGTTCCATCACTTCAATAGCTTTGTAACGTTGTGCGTAATCTACTTTCGTTACCAGGCAAATAATTTTCTTTAACCCGTCGAACTTTAACGGAGTAATAATGTTTTTGCGGGTAAAAGAGTATAATTCAGGTTTTATTTTGAATTTGGAATCCAGCTTGTTCAGGATAATGTATTTCGGATGTATGGATAGGGCAAATTCCAGCATCACAGAAACAGAAGTGATGAATGTTTCCTGATTTGAAAAGTTTATATCATCAATCAAAACTTCGAGATAATTAAATTCGGAATTGATTTTTAAGCTAAGGTTCTTATAGGTAATGTCTTTTTCTTCAGGCATTGCTTCTTCAGAATTGGTTTTTGGATTGGTTTAGGACAATGACAAAATACAACGAATTCCTGAAATTTGTATCAAAAAAAAGAAAATAATTACATAAAAATTAGTTTTGTTATCTTAGCATTAAATCAAGATACAGCTAAAATCATATTCAGACTAATCGCCCAACTCAAACATGCTGGCCATATCACTTTTTGAGAGCGTTTTAAAAGCAACCATTGACTCAGTTTTGGTAATTCCTTCTACCTTGGTTACCTTCTCTGTAATCAGTTCAGCCAGATCGTCAGCATGTGGGAGACGGATAACCACAACCAGATCGAACCGGCCACTAACTGAATAAACTTCGGTAATGCCCGGCAAACTTACCAGTTGTTCGGCTACTGAATTAATTTTAGTGCGTTCGGCGTTGATAAGTATAATCGCGTTTATCATGAGTTTTCCTCCTGTGAATATTTAAAATTTGATCAAAAGTTACAAAATTTTAGTGGCTGTCAATTTCTTCAATCATATACATCGAATGCTCAATGGTGGGCAGAATTTCCTTACAGTATTCGGTTGCGGCTTTTACGCTTCCGGGCATGCAGTAAATTAATGTTTTTCCTGAAACGCCTGCAACTCCGCGGCTAAGCAAAGCTGCTGGCTTTTCTGTTCCATATTTTACGCGGATTAGTTCCATAATTCCCGGAATTTCTTTTTCGAGTAAGGGGCGAACGGTTTCCGGAGTAAAGTCGCGTGGACCAATTTCGGTGCCGCCGGTTGTGAAAACCACATCAACATGTAGCGAAATGGCAGATTTAATCAGTTGAGCCAATTGTTCCGGATCATCAGGAATTAAATGGTTGGTGATTGCAGTTTGGCGCTTAATTCCGGAGAAGAAAGTTTCTGCCAGGTTTTTAATTTGTGGGCCGCTCTTGTCGGCATATTCGCCTGCACTGGCACGATCGCTCAAGGTGATGATGTGAATTCTGATTACTTTGGGCATCACGCAATTGCCCACTTCGCGAAAAATGGTGCAATTATCACCGTGGCATTTTTTGCCAATTTGGGTCACTTCCAATTCTAAATGTTCGTTCCGGAAACGGTCGAGCGGACGGCATTCGTGTAGTAAAAGTCCTTCCGTAGTAATGTTTTCAGCAAATTCGCCGAATTTTATTTTGCGACCCGCTTCTTCCGAAAATTTGGCAATGCTTTCAGTTGCCAACAGGCTAACTTGACGGTGCCATTTGCCTGAATGTGCATCGCCAACAACTCCAATTTCAGTCAACCGAATAGTATCGATTGGATTTTTTACGGTTCCCTTTTTTTCTGAGGTATTGACCGAAAGGACTTTTATCTTCATTTTTCGATTTCTCTTTTAACAATACATGTCGTGTTTGCCTTTTTTGACATTTTCGAGCAAAATAATGGCTCTTTCTCTGGCAATGCCGTGCATCGAACTGATTACATCTTCAATCAGGTTTTCACCAATCAGGCGGGTTTCGTACGAAGCATAGTCCATCAGGTATTCCATAAAAGTAGAAACGGCGTTTGGGTTGCAATGGTTCTTGATATCTCCGGGTTTGGCACGATCCATAAAATCCTGACCCGTTCGTCCCAGCCGGTAACATCCGGTGCAGAACGAGGGAATGTAGCCCATTTCTGCTACATCACGAACTACTTCATCCAGCGGGCGATGATCGCCCAGACAGAACTGACCGCTGTCATCGTGAAGTGAGTCGCTGTAGCCTCCGGGATTGGTGCGACTTCCGGCCGAAATTTGTGAAACTCCCAGCGCAAAAGTATCGCGCCTCATGTGTGCTGTTTCTCGGGTCGACATGATAATGCCGGTGTAAGGAACAGCCAATCGTAGTATCGCTATAATTTTACGGAAATCGAGGTCAGAAACTGCATGTGGCGGATGCGAAGAAATATCAGATCCGGTAGCTGGTTCAATGCGTGGAACACTGATGGTATGCGGCCCCACTCCAAATGCCCGTTCAAGCTCCTGAATGTGTTGCATCAAGGCAAGCAGCTCGAAATGAAAATCGGCTAGGCCAAAAAGTACGCCAATTCCAACATCGTCGATTCCGGCTTCCATGGCCCGGTGAAGCGCTGTCACACGATAGTCGTAATCTGCCTTTTTTCCTCCGGTATGCACTTCGTGATAGGTTTGGTGGTGATAGGTTTCCTGAAAGAGCTGAAAGGTTCCGATTTTAGCCTCTTTCAGCAGTTTGAACTCAGGCAGATCGAGAGGTGCGATGTTGACATTTACCCTCCGGATTTCACCATTCCCAACTTTTGCTTCATAAATAGAAGCGATCGAATCAATGATATACTGAAACCCTTGTTTAGGGTAGGATTCTCCGGCAACCATTAAAATCCGTTTGTGTCCCTGATTGACCAATATTTCAGTCTCACGTTTGATTTCGGCCTGGTTGAGTGAGCGACGAATAATGGCATTGTTTTTTGCCCTGAACGCACAATAGCTGCATTCGTTGGCGCACAAATTGGAAATATAAAGCGGGGCAAAAATAACCAGCCGTTTGCCGTAAATCTTTTCCTTGATGAGATTAGCTTCCTCGAAAAGTTCGAATAACTGCACCGGGTCGCTGATGTTGGAGAGCACGGCCACATCTTCCAAATCAAGACCTTTCATTTCCTTGGCTTTATTCAATACTGAGCGGACTTTTGCCGGATCAGGTTTTTGATTTCGTTCCAGAATGCTGGCAATCTCTATTTCGTTGATAAAAGCAGACATGATGGTGGATTTCTTAATTTATATTTCAAAGGTACGATTCAATCGTCAAAAATGAATGATTAAAATTTCGAATATTGTGATATACTTGCAACTTGTTTAAAATAGAAATTATGCCTGAAAATCTGATCCAACAGATATCCATAATAAGTGTATCTATTCTTAATTTGTTCATTACCGTCTGGTATTGCTGGCTAACCTATAAGCAGAAAATTAAACCGGCTCTGGCCATGTGGATTTTTTTCACTATTGCTGTTGCGATCAGTTTGGCAACCTATTTGAAATCGGATAATTTCAGTTTACTCGACAACATTCTGAATACAACTGATATGGCACTTGCCATTAGTGTTACCATTGCTATCTATCTTTGGGGCGATCACACTTCGCGATTTAGCAGGTTCGATAAGGGTTGCCTTATAGCAGTATTTGTTATTTTGCTGTTTTGGTTCGTTACCCGGAATCACGTGGTGACGCATACCTTAACCCAGGGAATTCTGGTGATTGCCTATTTCCCGGTTGTCAGCCGCCTATGGAAAACACGTGAAAACTCCGAGTCGTTTCTGATCTGGATCGCGATGGCAGTCACACCGGCTATTTCCCTTTTATCAAGCAAGGGAACCTTGGCAACCATTTATTCGGTAAGGGCGATTGTTTGTATTCTGGTTTTACTGATGTTGATGTTGAGGGTTGAATACCTTAGCCGTAAACAATTGAAATCAATCTAATCAGAACAAAAAAGGGCAGAATTCCCATTCCACCCTTTCTTTATTATTTGACTCCGGTCTTTTCTATTTACATTGCTTTGCCCAGGTATCTTTCAACTGAACGGTACGGTTGAAGACCAACTTTCCAGAAGTTGAATCCTGATCAATATTGAAATAGCCCAGACGTTCGAACTGGAAGTGATCCAGTACTTTGGCATCTTTTACAAATGGTTCGATGTAACATTTCGGTAATACCTGCAACGAATCGTGGTTCATAAATTCTTTAAAATCGACGTCTTTGTGTCCATCGGGTTCTTCGTCTGAGAACAAACGGTCGTACAGGCGAACCTCAGCTTCTACATTCTCGGTAGCCGAAACCCAGTGAATGGTCGATTTTACCTTGCGTCCGTCGGGCGAATTTCCTCCACGTGAAGCCGGATCGTAGGTGCAATGTATTTCAGTGATTTCGCCGTTGGCATCCTTTACCACATCGGTACAGGTAATGAAATACGCGTAACGCAGGCGAACTTCGGTTCCGGGCGAAAGACGGAAAAATTTCTTTGGTGGCTCTTCCATAAAATCCTCGCGCTCGATGTACAATTCGCGGGTAAATGGCACCAGACGTGTTCCCATCGAAGCGTCTTCCGGATTATTCACAGCTTCCATATGGTCAACCACACCTTCCGGACAATTGGTAATCACCACTTTCAGTGGATTCAGGACGCCCATTACACGCTGTGCGCGTTTGTTCAGGTCTTCGCGGATGCTGTATTCCAATAGGGCCACATCGGTAATTCCGTCGGTTTTGGTAACACCAATTCGTTCAGCAAAATTTCGGAGCGATTCCGGAGTATAACCACGGCGGCGCAATCCGCAAATGGTTGGCATGCGTGGGTCGTCCCAGCCTGTAACGTGATTGTCTTTTACCAATTCGAGTAATTTACGTTTACTCATGACGGTATAGTTGAGGTTCAACCGTGAAAATTCGATCTGTCGCGGACGGTAATCCGAATCTTTCAACTGATCGACGAACCAATCGTATAGCGGGCGGTGAACTTCAAATTCGAGGGTGCAAATTGAGTGAGTGATTCCTTCCCAATAGTCGCATTGACCGTGGGCGAAATCGTACATCGGATAAATGCACCATTTGTCGCCAGTGCGGTGATGTGGCGCTTTCATAATCCGGTAAAGGATAGGGTCGCGCATGTGCATGTTGGGCGAAGCCATATCGATGTTCGCACGCAAAACACAGTCGCCTTCGTTAAATTCACCGGCTTTCATGCGCATAAACAAGTCGAGGTTTTCTTCTATACTGCGGCTTTTAAACGGACTTTCGATACCCGGACGGGTTGGTGTTCCTTTCTGTACACTGATGGTTTCGGCATCCTGATCGTCGATGTAAGCTTTTCCCTCTTTAATGAGTTTCACAGCAAAATCGAAAAGCCTGTCAAAATAATCGGAGGCATAAAAAAGCCGGTCATCCCAGTCGAAACCAAGCCAGCGGACGTCTTCCATAATGGAATCTACATATTCGGTTTCCTCTTTCGATGGATTGGTATCGTCGAAAC
>Ga0302296_1002020_pt1 | contig 13975 bp, 11 predicted proteins | sample III_Fen_N3_1_FD_194546 | JGI IMG/M metagenome (GOLD analysis project Ga0302296, IMG submission 194546) | Peat permafrost microbial communities from Stordalen Mire near Abisko, Sweden - III_Fen_N3_1 | ecosystem: Environmental > Terrestrial > Soil > Wetlands > Permafrost | place: Sweden: Abisko... | reverse complement strand
GTTAAACTTCTTTTTCTAACGTTTTTAGCGGCAAGCATTGTCGCACTTACTTTGTTTCTCCTAATTTCCATTTACCTACCCCTTTTTAGTTAAATTTTTCACCGTTTAATTAGCGAACTAGCCTTATTACTTTGTCTATTTACAATTCTTTTAACACTTTTTGTAGTTTTGCTTGAACGAAAGTTTCTTGCTTATGCCCAACGTAGAATGGGGCCAGCAATCATGGGGCGCAATGGAATTTTTCAACTAGCGTTAGATCTAATTAAATTACTAACGAAAGAAACGTTCCTAATCCCTCGCCCAACTTCGGCATTGGCTCCGATCTGCCTTGCGTTACTCTATGTAATACAAATAAGCTTCTCTCAAAACTTTATTTTTGGTCCGTCTCTATCTATATTTTCAAACGTTGATTCTATTATCCTTTATCACTTAACCCTTGTTCTGCTGTCTAACATTTTTTTCGCGTTAGTCGGGCTTCTCAGTCAGTCCAGATATGCCTTAATTGGAACATTCCGAGCCCTTGTGCAGGTCATCTCGTTGGATATTTTTATTACAATCTCCTATTCTTTACTAGTACTCCTGACTCAGTCGCCTCATTTTCATGAATGGGTGTTGTTTCAAAACGAGATCTTCTTATTTGTTTTATTTTTGCCCATCGCCTCGTCTTTCGTCGTTCTTCTCATCTTAGAGGCGAAACGGGCGCCGTTCGATCACGCTGAAACAGAGTCAGAGGTTGTGGCTGGTTATGCAGTTGAATATAATGGAGCTATGCTACTAATTTTTTATTTAGCTGAATACCTCCATTTGATAATTGCAGGAGTTCACTGAGTTCTGTTTTTCCTTGGAGGTTGAAAAATAGCAATAGTGGGGTTATGACTTAACCCCCTTTTCTTTTTACCCGCTGGGGTTTAACATCAATGAACTGATACCGACATCATTGTTCGTTTTGCTAATAAATAACTTTGTACTTGTAGAGACAATAATCTGCTTCGCCATCGTAGATCATTTGGTGGCGACCACGTATTGAATTTTTTAGTGCAAAAGCGTCTGGTTAAATATGAATGTCTCTCCGCAACCCTCAAATTAAATAAACTAAGCTGAATAGTTTTCCCTCTAGCGGCACCCAGCTTGTGTTTAAATTTTGATTATTATATTCACTCATCTTTTAGCGAAAGTCTCCCATTCCTTTTAAGTTATCTTTGAACAAGCGCCTTTTTGTTTATGCCATTTATTCTTTGTTTAGCTCTTACAGGTTTTGCAACTAGCGCATCCAGACACCATAGATTTTGGGTTTTACGGTCTTGTATTTTTTTCGCTGTAATTTTTGAGCTAGCGCCCGTTAATTGCTATGACCATTTTTGAGTGTTATCTGAAACTTTTTTTGAAACAAACAGTTTCCTCTCAAACCTCCTTAATAAGATCCATCCGCCGCTGTTTTTCATTCTTATATGTTCATTGCCGTGAACCTTCGTGTCCTCTTTCCCCCCACTAACATTTATTAATCTTAAATGAAATTTACCAGTAATGGTGCTTAGTTTTACTCTCTTGGGGCTAGGTGCTTGGTGAGCGTATCAAGAAGGTACTTGAGGCGGATGATGGAACTGAGATGCATCGGAAAACCTGGCGCTCCTTATATTAATAGTAAACTTACTCCACTTTCATATCGCTAAAATTCATCAAACTCGTATCCTTGCAAGCATGAGTTCAAATATTTTACTTTTTTTTGCTTTGATGCTGTTTTCTATTTTACAGTTAAGCTTTAGCGACAGTGCGCACTCTTTCGGAATTCGTTATTTTCACCTCTTTTCCCCAAATAATCTTTTTATTGCAGGTGCGGTTTTGCTTCTAGGCTTGCTGTTTTTAAAGCTCCTAGTTTATACCTTTTTAGCACGTTGCTTGTTTACCAATACTCGACAAATTTTCCCAATTAAAAGGCATGTTTTCGCTGCGAGTATATCCTTATGCCTATTTTTTTTAATCCTTATTGCCTTTTTTGCTATTCAAAATGACTCCAGGTTTTTAAGTGTGAGCAGTTTTTTTTCAACGCACATGTATTCATTTTTTACCCCCATTGCCCTCTTTGTTTTAGTTATTACTTCTACCCTTCTTTTCCACTTCAACAAATTATTTCCAATTCAGTTTTCCCTTATTCTTATTAATTTTTCGCCAACCGTTTATATTGGTTTTTTTTCAATTAAAGCGAGCACTTTCTTAGCGGTTAGTCATCTTTTCTTTCAAGTAGCCTTTTTTTCTGCAACGGGATTTCATTTGCTTTTCCCCTCTCTATTCGATGCTGAGGTGGGTAACCTCTTGGCCGCCAGTACCCCTTTTCATCAAATCTGTTTGCGAGCCAAGCCCTTTGAATTAAGTAGTACGACGTTTTACGATGAGCTCATTTGCCTTGAACTTACGGATTTGGCTTCAGAGGTTCTTTTAGCCTTCTCAGCTACGTTACCGGTACTCGTTTTATTCTTATTGTTGTAACTCCTTTGACTTTAAAGTAATTTATTTTTTTCATGCTTTTTAAGCACTTTTACACCTGAATTAAGTATAAAACCCTCCCCCCCTCATTCTTATTCAAAAATCGACTTTTCGTTGAGCGCGACTCAAAGAAAACACGAATTTTAAATAACGTAGGGTTAACTTTTAGAAACGAGAAATGAACGAATTGAGAAAGCTCTCATCTTGATTGAAAGTGAGTTGAGTCTGCCCTCCTTTGATCGCAATACGTGTTGTCCTTTGTTTTCATTTTTTTTATGTGAAAGTTCTACTCTGCTCATTTTTTCAGCACTCCGGCCTTTAACAGCGTTGCGTTTAAATTTTGGGTAGGCTACGATTTCGTTAATTACTACACCTTATACGCTGTTTGAATTTTGATTTTAATGCGATCTTTTATTTGGGATACCTTTATTGTAGTACTTCTTTCTGGGTCTGCTAAGCAATATTATCCCCTCGCTCGTCGCGAAGAAGCACGGCGGCAACTACACAAAAAAATGCGATTAGTTGTACCTCATATCACTACTTCGTTAACAGTGCTGGAGACTAACCCCAAACTTCTAATATGAATGTTAATGGATAGGGGGCTTTTACCGGCGCCTCGTTTCTCACAAGTATTTGAGTCAACGTCTCCTCTTTCCCCTACGTTTATAAAGTTAACCCAAACATCTTATCGAATTTCTTTTTTCCTAAGCAAGCTGGAGCAGATTTCTATGAGATCAGGGGCTGATTTTGTGTTTCCTGTTCGCTCGAACCCCTCCCTCTCCTTACTATCTCAAATATACCTACCGACAGTTAAAATATCGACTAAGAATTTTTTAAAATCGTTGCACTACGCCTCAATTTCTAAGAATGCTGAAGTGGTTACTAATTTTACGCAAAAAACTTCAATAACGAATTTATTAAATTTACAGACCTTAACCGCAATTTCCGCTATTGACGACAATTACTTAGCGGTTGCGAAAGCGGCACGATTTAAAAGCTCGTTTGCGGTTAATTCCCCCACAGCCTTTTGATCTTCTATCCGTGTAGGCTACCTAAAAACTTTTATTGCAAATTCGGATGTTTACAACGTTTTTAATAAACGTAATCTTTGAATGAAAGGGGTACCAGCAGCAAGTCTCCAAACTACAGTTCAGAGTTTTAACCTTTACAAATCTAAATCAGATTCGAGAAGTAAAGATTTTGAAAACCTGGCTTTTATCGAAAATTCCATCAACTGACTAATAAAACGGTCGGCCCTCTTTTCCGAAGATAGGTACGCAGCTGTCTGTGCACATCGCCGAGAGTATCAACGCATCTCTTCGTACTATGCCCTTGCCTCTGCAACCGCTAATTTGGGTCTATCAAACCTAACAACTTCCCACAATAAGAACCTTAGGGCTCCGCAAACAAATAATCTTGTCGACTTTAGCTTTATTGAGACTAGTGGGTGATTGTTTTGAACAGAGGACGTGACTAAAGATCTCGTATCTATTTACTTATCTAAGCTCAACCTCGCTTCCGCAAATAACAACCTTAGTCCTCGCGTAAGCAATAAGATAAGATTTAATAAATAACCCAATAACTAAAGTCTGGATTGACTGGTTTTTTAATACATAACACTTTTTACAATTCTTTTGCAAGGGCTGTCACAGTGACTCCGTCTGTAAATCTCATTACCCGATTCCGCCACATGAATTCGTTAATTCTTTTTAATAGGCTCAACAAGGAGGAAATTGAGTGGGCTTATGATTGGTTTTTTTATCGTCTCTATAAGTGAGTAAAGTATCTTTCATACTTTCCACTGTTTATTAAGCTTTCTTCTATGTATCGACCGGAAATTCTTTCACAGCGATTTTTTTTAAGTTGAAAAGCAGCTTTGTTTAGAGAAAATAATTTTGAAACGCCTCCGTTTCCACGATCTTTACCCCTTATCTCCATGAAAGTAGTAACGACGTTCTCCGACCCAAACTATTATATTCCTTTTGGGGCTTTGTCAATACTTCCCCCCAATGTTTTCCCAAAATTTAGATGATACTCGTATACACCCAATACTTCCACTCTTATGTTTTTTTATGAGTGGACATACGGTTTTTTTTTCTATATAAATCTTAAATAATATGGTAGTACTTTGCCTTTTGACTCATTTAGTATTAACGACATTGCCGCCTCTTCTTTTACCAATTCATTGCCTATTTATCCTGATTTTTCGTCGGTGACTTGGGCCAATTGGAACCTTTTACGCTTCGTTATGAGCTTTCTGTTTTCTTAATGTTTTGCTCCTTTACACCTTAACTCTTCAATTAACAATCTCAAAATATTTTTTTTTTGATTTCGGGGCATGGTTTTCATGTTTAAACCTCATAGACTCTCATTTGGCGTTTTGCAACGATTTTTTAGCTAGCTGTACGGCTCTTTTAGTTGCGTTTCTGACACCTATTGCGCTTTATTTCGGTGTGGAATATATGTTTCGTGAAGCTTTCGCTAACCGCCTCCTTTACCTCCTTAACCTTTTCGCTGCTAGCGTTATCCTTCTTTTCTCCGCATATGATTTTTTTTTAATTTTACTGTTTTGGGAATGCGTAGGGTTATTTTCGCTCCTGCTTGTTAATTTCTACTCAACACGAATTTATACTCTTAAAGCGGCCTTAAAGACTTTTGTTTTTTCTCGAATTAGCGATATGTTTCTTTTCGGTGCTTTTATCCTCTCCGTAAACGTTTTTCATTCTTGCGATCTTTCACTAATTTTTATTCAGGCCCCGTTTCTTTCTTTGCATTACATCTTTTTCGGTTCAATTGGCCTTCATTTTCTTACAATTTTAGCGTTTCTTATCGCAGCAGGAGCTGTAATAAAATGCGCGCAATTCGGCTTTCACGTATGGTTACCGGACGCGATGGAAGCCCCTACCCCCGCCTCCGCCCTTATTCACTCCTCTACACTAGTCGTTGCTGGAGTATTTCTAATCATTCGTTTTAGTCTGATTTTTGAGTTTAGTTATTATGTAAACTTGGGCTTGGCCCTTCTGGGATCTACGACATTAGCCTTCAGCGCGGTAGCTGCCACCTTTCAACAAGATATAAAGAAACTGGTGGCATACTCAACTATAAGCCAAATCGGCTATTTAGTTTGCGGTTGCGGATTTGGATGTTATGACGAGACGTTAGTCTACCTTATCATTCATGCAATCAATAAAGCTTTTCTTTTCGTCTTAGTGGGTTATGTAGTTCATCTTTATAGTGGAAATACAGACTTACGCTTTATGGGGGCTAGCCATATCTTTAGCTTTGATATTGCAGTTATTCTTCTAATTTTAGCTGCCAACTTAAGTGGTTTACCGTATTTAGCTGGGTTTGCGGGTAAGGAATTTTTAGTTACACAATTTGCTCTATCATCACCAGAGAATCTATACATTCGATTTTGTTGACAAGTTGCTTTTGTGTTTACACCTATCTATATGTTCGCTTTAATATTTGGCGTAGTTTACGGTCCAATGCGAAGTCGAAAAAACATTTGACAATCCTTGTTTTTGATCTCGCGACAAGTGAAATTAATTGGAAGCGTAACAGACGATAGCAATCGAAAAATTTCCGCATTTTTCAATAACTCATGAATCGCTTCCTCCGTATCTTCCTTTTTTTATCTTTTCCTTATTTTCCTTGTTACAGCCTTAGGGGAAGAAATTCTTTTAATTTTTTTAAATTTCTCTTCCTCATTGTCTGTTTCCAGTACCAGTTCATGGTTAACGAATAGCTCACATTTTTTTACTGGACTCAAAGCCTCTACGCTGTCTTACTTAAACTTTTTATTTGCTTCGATACTAGTTTCTTTTTACGCCGCTTACCGATATTTGATATCTTGAAATAATTCGTTAACGCGCGGTGTTTTTCTGGGATCAGTTCCCGTGTCAAACATTTTTTTAATAATTATTTTCAGTGTCGTTATCGACTTTTCTTTTGCTGGTGTTTGTTTAGTGTTAGGAATGATCGCGGTCATACAGCTAGTTTTAAGGGTATTTATTGCATAAAAGTTTGCTCCCCATAAATTATTCGTTTCTGTGCACCTTTTTACTGCACAACCGGTTCATTACCCGAATTGACGTCACGTGGGCCCTATTTTCCAAATTCACCTCCAAGTTAAATCAAGCAGGAGCTGCTAAGACCCTGAATGTTAGTAAAAAAATACTTCTTTTAGGGCTAAACGGGCCAGTACACCCATTTAAGTCAAACCCTACCCGAAGCGGTTTGGGGGGGTTTCAACAGACTTTAGGGTTTAGCAGCTTAATTTCTGCGTGAAGCCAATTTTCCCTCTGATTTTGAAATATTCAAGCCCTTAAAATTAATCTACACGTTTTCTCCACACCGTTTTTAGCGAAGTATTCGTCCTTGTTGACCTTAACTACTACTAATCTAATGGTATCCGAGTGAGGCTCCATAACTTCAATTGCTCTAAACAACACTTCGAGGCATAGTTGGTTATTTCGTTTATTTTTAACAAGATACCCCGCATTTAGAAACAGTGTTTCCGTCTTCCCCGACCCGGTTCTGCAGACGGCCTCCCTGAGCAATCTAGAGCGGTTACCGTGCTTTGTATTAGGGTTACGCCCCCTTTCTTACGCCTGTTATCGCATGGACTACTCGTTGCCCGTTTTCGATTTGAGCCTCGATGTACAGTTTTTCTTTCTAAACTTTATGCGCTACATTATAGCGCGTTTTACTACCCTAAACTCACTTTAAATGAGCTGTTTAACCTTGGCGTATCCTTGATCTAGTGTGTGGACGCTAAGCACCTCCTTACCAATAACCGTTACTAAGGCCGGAAAAGACAAAAGCCGTGCTCAACCCCCATTGAGATACCCTCATCATTTAGTTACTGATTATCACAAAGAGGCCATAGTTGCCCCCACCCCTTATTGAGCTAACATTTTTTTGCAAAATATCGCGCACCACGATGAGACGGCGAAAGCCCTTCTACGTGGAAAGGTTACCGTTACATTCCGGAAAGTGAATTTTTCCTCTATGTGCCCAGTGAAACTTTTCCGTGAGCGAACCCCCTGAGTTATTAACTTTATACGAAAAGAAAAAGTTTATACAAAGCTTAAATATTCCCGAACCCCCAGTTATGATATTGTATCGGCGGGCGTTGCTGCTCTTTTTGCGGGACTGTTAGGTTTCCTTATATGTGAAAAATTTGGCTTTGAGCTTTTGGATGGTGGAGATTTTCTGTTTTTAGCGCTTTACTTTATTGGAATTTTCTTCTCATTAAAGCTTTTGGCGCGAATTTTTCCCGGTTCCTTCATCTCGTTTTTTTCTTTACTCCTAACTTCTATGATTTTTTGAGCTAAATTCGCTTTAAAGGTTTTAGCTTTTTGGGAAACCTCAGAGGATTAAAAACAGATATTTAAAGAAATGTATACCATAATACCCAGACGACAGTGTTGGTTACACCAAACTGTCCACTTTTTTGCTCTTTTGTATACCCTTGCACTAGCACTATTGTCCCCATTTGTTGAGTCCCCACGCCGCGTTTACCTGATTCACTTCGCAGTATCTTTCGCTCCTTCAGGGGTACATTAACATTCTACGTCTTTACCTACCGCATAATGAGTTTGTCTCTAAATACCTAAATATTTTTGAAGACTATCTGGTAGCGAATTTCGTATTGTTATTCACTCTTGTCATTCTGGGCGCTCTTATTTTCTTTAGGAATGACGTCTTAAACGTTTTCTTAAATATCGAAAAAAGAGAAAGCTTAAACCCCGTTTCCTTCATTGCTGCTGTTAGCCTAAACCTTTACAGCAGACTATCTAAGCTTGTTAGCTTTCTCAAACGCAAATTTTTGTAACGGTTAACGGAAGGTTAGTTTACCGGTACCACTTTTCCTCATATTGAGCGATGGCTCCCCTCTTTTGTTTGCAGTGAATAGGTCATTGCCGTAACCCCCCATGTTGTAAAAGTACTTCCCCCATAGCCCCCTTTTCCGCCAGCTTTTACCACAGATACTTTCATTATAATGTTGTTGTTTCGCTGGGAAAAAGCAGGTACCTAAGGTTGACGAGAATAATTTTTCTGTTGCCCGTTTTACCCTTAACGTTTACAGAGGAAACAGGTTAAAGATTTGAATTGACCACCCCCCCCAAAAAAAATCTAATAGATCGCCACTCTGGGTTCTATAAAAAAAAATTCTTAACTAACCGAATAGCCACCCCCACAACCCCAAAACCGGAATAATCTTTCCAACGAGTTAAGCTGTAAACAATGTTATTAATTTTAAGCTTACGTTGCCCTTTTTTCAGCATTGCGCGTCAGGATTCATTTATACCCGTACCTGTTAATACCTGTCGTTGCCTTCACCAAACTTTGCGCCCATTATAAATTATGGCTCAATCCTCTCTATTAAAACCGTACCAATGTTCTTAATTACTAAACACTTAAGGGGATCACCCTTAACGCCCCCCGTAAATTTATTAACGGAAAGACCGCAGCTTCATTCCACCCCCCGCGTCGCTTTATTTTCCACTAAAAGCAATATTACCACTGTAAATAAGTTCGGGTCTTCAAAAGCGATTCTAATTCCCTCTAATCTTGAGGTGCTTTTTGCGGACAATTATGGGCCGGAAGTTGCCTGTTTTATTGAAAAAAAAATCGATCTCGCGAATAAAACTTTAACACTATCGTCGGCAATGAAATTTTGGCGGTATACCGTGCTTACCGCTTTTGAATACATAGGTCTTACGGAGGAAATTGCTTCTGAGTATAGGGAACCCCCCTCACCTGTTTCGATCTTTTTTTTCGATAAACCCTTAACGGTCGACGGCTTAGCTACATTTAAAGACGAAATTCAGGAAATGGAAATTTTGGGGGTAAAGTGTGAGATTACACTGCATTTTGAAACCAAAGAGTTTGAGTACTTGTCTTCACTCGAGATTTGGTTTGAGTTAACTTAACTGTTATAAGATGTGGTTTTTTAATGAAGCTTCATTCGAATCGAAGAATTTCTAAACTACCTGTCACAAATTGTAGCGAGGCCAGTGCCCATTATCATTAAAAAATTTTTTGTATTAACTACCCTTGCCGTATTCTTTAAGTATTGATTGGTTTTTTTTTTCGTATATTCTGTGATGTCCTGAGTAACGATACTAGAGTTTACCGTGACCTTGTGCCGAAGAAAGGTGTGCACGATAAACTTCCCTCGTATCCATGGGGAAACGAGTGTTGAGCTTTTCTCCTTTTTTGTTCAGAAACGAGCGTTTCTGCTTCTTTATTTTCTTTTCCAACGGGAACGAAAATCGCTGCAAGACTGGCTAACTCTTTCAGCGTTATTAATTTTGAGGATTTTTAATGTGCCTGTCACATTCTTTCGTTTCGCTTTTTTCTTTGCGCAGTTTCCGAATGCGAGCGTACGGGCTTACTTTTTCCACTCCGCAACCATTGATGTCTGCGCCTTTTCGTCATCTAAACTAATAAGAATTGGTAACATTTGAACCTTTAACGGGGATACTCGGATTATTAGGAAAATCTTCACAAGCTGTAAAACGAGTGAAGAAAGGGAGGCACGCTTCGCTTTAGTTTCTAAAAGCCTGCTTGTTCAAAAAAGTCTTGAGCAGAAATTTGTAAGCAGTAAGCCCAACCTAGATATTCATCAGTCAGCAACCATTTCCGCATCTGGAAAGATTTCTAAAATTCCGCACTACACGCGACCTTTATGGCTTGATGCTAAAAAGAGCACCTTTTTTCAAACGCATAACGTTCCCCCCTCACCTTGAAGATCAAAAAATAGGTCGGTTAAAACCGTTCGAAGATAATAAAGGGAAAAATCCTGGGGCTATAATTATAGGGGCAGAAGTGAAACAAATCTATGATCGAACCATAATGGCTTCAAAGGAGGAATTACAGCTTCGAATCTATCAGTCCCCCTACTGGCGACCTTATGTCGATAGTCACGAACTAGAAATAGACCTAATTGGGGATAGGTGACAGGAAGTTATAAGGGCAGCCGACGAGTTAGAATATAATGCTGCTAGACTAAGCCTCGACTTGTTTGGGGATGAGCCAACGGCAAGGGAGTACTGCCGTCTAATTCTTCTGTCTAAGCCCTTGCGTGAAAGTATTCTTCTATGTAAGTCCTACTCCCAACTTGACTCACACATCAATGCCCCTTTATTTTCTTAAAACCCCCCTATCAGTAAATTAGCTTTAGCGGTTTCTTCAACGTTTTCCATGTTTTTCATTAAGCAGTAACGTTTTACAATAAATTGCACCCCCATACCGCCCCCTTTTTTTTTTAGACGCGTTTACGAGACACCCTATCTTTATACCTACTTTTGTTTCTTAACTGATGTAATGAACTTGTAACTAAGCTTAAACGAAATATTAAAAATCAATTTAATCCAACAATAAATTGAAATTCGGTTTATACCTTCCTTGATTTACCATCTAACCAAAAATATGGTAATACGACTGTAATATACTTTAGGAAAAAAATCATATTTTCCCCCAATCAAAAAGAAAATATCGCGTTTTTTAAGCTTATAGTTTCAAGAAAATTGGAGCCCCTGACCATTTCCTCCCTTAGTGTAATCGATTACGAAGCTATCGTATCGAAAATCAACTCGCTTGAGCCCTTCGAAATTAACGGCGACGAGGAAGACATCCTTCAATCGAAAGAAATTTATATTTACCCTTCCAACAATTCTCGCGAGGACACTTTTCATCTCAAACGTTTTTTAAGAAAAACAAAAGCTACACCCCCCTCATTGCTAACGAAATATACTCTAAACCTAGCATACATCTTTTTCTTAACTTGTGATGGTTTGATTTTAGCTCAAATTCTTGGTAAACCAGTGTTTATCCCTTATCTTGTTTATTTTGGGAAAATTTATTTAGCTCTTTCCTTATTTTACTTAATAGCCTCTACGCTGATTAGTCTGCTTTACTGCAAATCTTATTTCTCCGATCGACTAAAAATTCACGAGACTGGTACGTTCATAGTAAACTTGTTCTTAAAACACGACATCTTTATTACACCCGCAGACTTCTTTTATGACCTCAAACTTTGATGAGTAAAGGTAAAAGGTAATTGACAATTTCTTCCTATCGCCTTTGTTTCAATTTTAGTAGAAAGGGCTCTTACTATAACTTCTTACCAAATTGTCGCTTCAATTTTTATATTTAAATGAGCTTTAAGTTTGGTAAAAAAAAATAGCCAGCTTCCCATTTCGGTTTTTTTTTACCATGACTATCTAATACTTTCCTACAGGTCACTGTATGCCTTAATACTTAAGGCGAAAACCCCCAATAAATTTAAACTACTGTACAACTTTTCCGCCCTTATATTCTTTTCTTCATTATTTGGCATCTCTTATTACTTTATAAAATCATCTTCGGTCATTAATGAGCGATATTTAACGGAAGCAGCGGACTTTAAGAAAAAAAACATGAGGGGAAAGCTTAGAATTTTAAGGTTAATATGTTTTTTTTCAGATTCCTTCCCCCTTGACCTAAGGTTTCTATTCACCAACGGTACGTTGAAGTTAAACCCAACTGATTGAACTAGTTGATTGTTTAAATCGTTTAGTTTTTCGCGATTTAACGCTTCCGTTAAACCTCAAATAACTGACGCTGCCTGAAAAGAAAGTGCGAAAAATGATTTGTCTAACTCCCTAATAATAAAGGACTTCTACGCAGGAAAGCACTTTACCCCCCATCTTTCAATTATCATTGTTCAGGGCCAATTAGCGAGGACATTTAATTGACCAATGTGGGTATTTTACGTCTGCACTACAAGAAAATCCTTAAAAGTTGGAGACGAATACGTCAATAACTCGTTGCTTTATGACTTACCCGCTAACAAGAAACAGTACTTAACCCTCTCACACGACTTAGCTTCAAACATTATTTTGGGGGGATTGTCGTCTCGGAATGATCACCTTGAAAAGTTTCAACTTGCTGAATCTGAAATAATCGAAAAAGAGCCTTCGCTTAGCGAAAATCTTAAACATGAGGTTATCTTAAAATCATCAAACGGAAACGAAAAAATTGAAAACTTTAGGGTTAAGGTAGCTAAGCTCCCCTTAATCGAAAAAGAGATTGAAAGCTTAAGTGAAAAACTGAAGGAAAATGAAAATGAATTAAAGGTTTATAAAAAGATAGCCTTGAGGGATTTTTCCGAAGATTCGAGAGAGGCCTATTTAGATGTTAAGGTGAAACGAAGGGGGTTAATACTGAAGCAGGAGTCTCTTTTCAAAGAAAAAGATGTTATTCTCGAAGAGTGGGGGAGGGTCTGAGAATCCGAAGACAAGGATTTAATAAATACCAGCATTCAAAACATTAATCGGTATCTGCCAAACAAAAAATCTCATGAAATTTTAACCCATCAGGGGCGTAAACCAGAAGACATTATTGAATTGTCACAAGTTCAATTATACTTAAACTTTTTACTGGATGGAAGTGTAAGCATCGTTAATCCCTCTACTCAGTTAAAGACTATCGTAACCTCAAGCGAGATCTTAAAACAAACATTATCCACTAGATCCAATAGCTTCAACGAAATGATGGTGAAACGAATGACGCTAATTGACGGAGTGGTTGGCGCTTTAACGGAAAGCGTCGAGGGTAGAAAAAAAATAAATCTCACCTTAAATATCCTTAAGGAGGCGGGGAGGGAACTCAGTCTAGATAGATTCGATAACATTTTAATTTCACTAAACTCAAGTTCACCCGCAGACTTAGCGTTTGCAGAACACGAGTTTAAGCTTATTTTAAACTCTTTATCTTACCAAATGAAAAATGAGCTATTGGTTTTATACGATATTGAGATTTAGTTACACTGTAAAGCGTGGGTTAGGTGCGGGGGTTAGCGAAGTGTAGAGTAATTACGAATAAATCGTAATTAAACGCAAACACGAGTATTTCTGTTTTGATTGAGCTTAAACCGCTAAACTTTGAAATACGTATGCGTTTGATGTACCGGCCTAATAACGATTTTTTACAATCTTATCGATTAAAGGATAAACGGCATGTGGGGGGGGGTAACGGGTTAATTTCCCTTGAGAGTTCTTGTTGATAGGGAAGATTGACATTTTGATGTCGGCTCCCCACATTGTGGTTGAATATCGCCTGCCAAGGGTCGGCCTGTTCTGCCGTTAAAGTGGTACGTGAGCTGGGTTTAGAACGTCGTGAGACAGTTTGGTCCCTATCTGCGGTTAAAGAATAAACTAATTGAGGCTCAATCCCAGTACGAGAGGACCGGAATGAACTAACCTCTGGTTAACCCTTTATTTTGACAAAGTATGGGGGGGGAGCTACGTTGGGAAGAGATAATCTTTGAAAACTATCTAAAAGAGAAGCTTGCTCAAGGAGTTTTAATAAGGATTTTAGTAGTCTACTAAAGAAAATTGAATCAGCTACACTAGCGGTAACGTTAAAGGGGCTAATTTTTAAATAATATCCTTAATCCTAAATTTATATTGATTTTTACAAATATTTGTAGTTTTTATAC
>Ga0302296_1002018_pt1 | contig 13978 bp, 12 predicted proteins | sample III_Fen_N3_1_FD_194546 | JGI IMG/M metagenome (GOLD analysis project Ga0302296, IMG submission 194546) | Peat permafrost microbial communities from Stordalen Mire near Abisko, Sweden - III_Fen_N3_1 | ecosystem: Environmental > Terrestrial > Soil > Wetlands > Permafrost | place: Sweden: Abisko... | reverse complement strand
TGTCAAAAAACTTTTTCTTAAAGTATAACGCAAGATTCACCAGTGCAATCATCACCGGCACCTCAACTAACGGCCCAATAACAGCAGCAAAAGCCTGATCAGAGGAAATTCCAAATACAGCTACCGCAACTGCGATTGCAAGTTCAAAATTATTACTTGCCGCTGTAAAGGATAAGGTAACCGCCTGCTCATAATTAATTCCCTGCTTATAAGCCATATAAAAACTGGATAAAAACATAATCATAAAATAAATTAATAAAGGAATGGCAATTCTAACTACATGCATTGGAAGAGCCACAATAAATTGACCTTTTAATGTAAACATTACAATTATGGTATAGAGTAATGCAATCAGAGCAAGTGGCGATATTTTGGGAATAAATACACTTTCATACCATTCCTTGTTTTTTATACGTATGAGTGTAAACCTAGTTAAAAACCCTAAAGCAAAAGGAATTCCCAAATAGATTAATACACTTTTTGCAACCGCCCATATGGATATGTCAATTACCTGTCCGCCCCAGGAAAGTCCTAACCATTTTGGCAATACAGTAACAAACAAATAAATATAAACTGAATATAGGAATATTTGAAAAATTGAATTTAATGCAACTAGTGCTGCACAATATTCGTTGTCACCTTTTGCAAGCGTATTCCATACAATTACCATAGCAATACAACGTGCCAGACCTATAATAATTAATCCAATTGCATAGTTTGGCATATCAGGTAGTAGTAATACTGCCAATACAAACATTAATATGGGACCTACCACCCAGTTTTGAATCAGGGAAAGTGCTAAAACCTTTTTGTTTCTTGCAACTTTTCCTATTTCTTCGTATTTTATTTTTGCCAGTGGTGGATACATCATAATAATCAACCCAATGGCAATTGGCCACGAAATTGTTCCTGTACTCATTCCTTCAAGGGCCTTGCCAAGATTGGGAAATAAAAATCCCGTAAGAATTCCAACTCCCATTGCTATAAATATCCAAAGTGTCAAAAAACGGTCAAGAAAGGATAGCCTTTTCTTTTTTTCTAAATTCATTTTTATATTCTCCTTTTTGTGATCATATTGTTTTATTATTATCATTCAAAAATCTGATTTGATTGTTCTTCTATTGTATTTCTTTAATTTTTCAGCATTTTCAACATTTTGAATTCATAATTATATAGATATTTATCTATGTCATTATCATATATTTCATATAGACATTTGTCAATGTGTTTATTGTGTTATTCTTAAAGATATTTGTAAATATTTTTTATTTAAGGATTATTCTATATCTTATCCAAGCCTATCAAAGATAAGCCTTAAGTTTATCTTGTGAAACAAATATCTGGAAATAGTTATACCATCAGGTCAATTTCTGCACTAGTATCTCAAAGATTTTTTTGAACATAAAAATACAGACTTTTCTACATAATGTTTCCCACAACATAAACTGTGCTGACCATCAGGAACAACCCTGACAGTCAGCACAGTTTCCGTAGCAGGAAGAAATACCAAGACTACCGTCATATTCTATGACCATGTCTGTTTCATCTAACTGCCATTCATATTTCTTTTCCCCATCATCAATAACTACTTTATCCTTGTAAAAAGAAAAAATCAGTGGAATTTTGACATAATCATCATCCATTAATCCAATTCTTAAACGGGATGCAAGATAATCTGTTTTCCCTGTTATTTTGTTTTTGATATTTACTTCCCCGGTGGTTGCAATTGACATTACATTTCCCATCTGATCAAAACGTAATGAGTTTTTATCTGCATCTGCACCTATAGCAGAGGAATCATAACCCTTAATACTTCCAATTGGTGTTTTCACCTCAAATGGGTAAGCTGGTTCCAATGATTCTAATTTCCCGTTCTCATAAAGTTTGAATCCGTTGCGCACAGGTATCCTGCCTGCCGGTGAATTCATTTCAACAATTTCTCCAGGCCATAAAATTATGCTCCTGATACTTCCATTTTCATAAAACCTCAAACCATTTATTTTAGCCGAAAAATCACCAGCCTTAGTTTTAAATAGGAATTTTTCAACAAGTCTTCCTTCCTCTTCCTCAGACCAGGAAAAACTCAGTTTTCCATCCAATGGGAACAAACTGTTAATTGCTCCACTTTCATAGAATGTAATAAATTCTGCCGGAAACTTCCCAAAGGTGGTGTTGATTTCTGTCTGTTCGTTCAATGAAATACTTTTTAAATTTCCGTTTATATAAAGCGAAAAAGAAGATTTGTCTTTTCTCCTAATTCCCAGTTCTTCATAAAATGGAATTAACTGTCCATATTTTGTATTGATTTTATTGTATTGGTTAACTCTGCATTCTTCCATTTCTCCGCTATCATATAAAGTACAACTTGTTATCCCTTTTATTTCGCTCTTGGTTATTTTAGTAATTTGTACCAACCCTTCCATAATTTTATATAAACTCTTTTTATTTATTTTTATCGTATTTTATATCGTCTTTTTATCCTATACAAACTCTTTCGCAGGACATTCCGACTTTATCGAGATTATTTTGCTATCCCTTGAATAGTTGGCTTTTTTCTACAAGATTTTCTTTTGCTGTCATTTCTGCAATCTCAATCTGATATATGGAAACTGCTTTACCATCTGTATCGGAACGATATTTTTGTATGAAATTTTCAGAAAGTGCATGCTTATAGAAACCAGGCATAAATTTTTCAACCAGCTTTTGTAGCACCTCTGCACCTTCTTTAGGTTCTTTGATTTCTCTAACTTTTCCATATATCATGACACTCATATAGGAAGTGTCCGCGTGACAGGGGACAGAATCAGTTACTGTACCAATTTCTTTATATACCGTAAAGCATACAAAAGGATTCTGAAAAATCAAGTCATTCTTTTTTCCAGTTCCCATTCCATGAAAAATAATAGAGTTTTTATAAAAAATATAGTTAACGGGAACTGCGTATGGATAATCCGTTCCTGCCATACCAAGAACCCCCACTCTTTCTTCGGATAAGAATTTTTCGATTTTTTTCTGATCTCTGCAAATTCTGCTTTCATAACTAACAGCTTCCATTATATGACCTCCTCTTGATCCATTTTTTCCAATTGATATAAAAACTGATTCATCCAACGGTTATCCTGCTCTATATATTCCGGATGCCCTAGTAATTCAGTTGCAGACTGAATATACAGTCCTGGATCTATATCCTGATAACAGTTTTTTACAAGATCCTTAATTATAGCAAATGTATTCTCTAAATGGAATTGGAATCCAAAAACTCGCTTTTTGTATACAAAGGCCTGATTCTGACATATTTGATTTTCCGCAATACACTCTGCTTCATCAGGCAATACACTAAAAGTATCTTCGTGCCATTCAAATACCATGACTTTTTTTGGTAAAAAAGAAAACATCGGTGACAATCTGGCTTTATCACTAATATCAACATTGTACCAGCCAACTTCATTATAAGGATTTCTGGTTACCTTTCCACCTATTGCATCTGCAATCAGCTGACCCCCTAAACACAGTCCGATAACAATTTTATTTTCTTTTATTGTATCTTTAATAAACTGTTTTTCGTTTTTTAGCCATGGATATTTTTCCTCTTCATAGATGTTCATTGGTCCACCCATTATAACGAGCCAGTCGAAATCTTCCTGCTTTGGAAATTCTTCTGATGAATATAGAGCCGTTTTTGTTATCGTATAATTCTTCTCCTTCGCCCAAATTAATATACTTCCTGGATTTTCAAATGGAACATGTTGTAAGTAATGCAGCCTCATTTTTATCATTCCTTTCCAGTTTGGTTATATCCAAATCAAGACTTAATGTTCCCACAGCATCAGCACGGCACTGTTTGCAATGGTACATTTGTGGTAAAATACTTTCGCACTCTCGTCTTATTTGATTTTGCTCCTCCATACCAATACCTTCAAGCATCTCAAAAGCACTTTCTTTTACTGGAATATGTTTCATGATATTTGTAATTTTGCAACCACATTCACTGACTTTTTGAACGATATCCTTTATCTCACTATCATTGATACCCTTAAGTAAAACAATGTTTACTTTTACCACAATGCCTTTTTCCGAAAGATAGCGTATACCATTCAATTGGTTTTCAAGAAGTATTGTAGCCGCTTCACAACCTATATATTTTTTCCCAAGATAATTGATATGTTTATATATTTTTGCTCCCGTCTGAGGATTTACAGTATTTACAGTTACTGTAACATGGCTGACTCCCAGCGAAATCAGATGATTTGCATAAAATGGAAGCATCAGACCATTAGTAGAAAGGCAAAAGGTTATATCCGGGTTAATATTTCTTATTCTGGACAGTGTTTCCTTAACTTCTTCAAAATTAGCCAAAGCGTCTCCCGGTCCCGCTATACCAATAACGGTAAGATGCGGGAGAACTTTATTTGCTTCTAAATAACGATTAACTGCTTCCTCAGGTGAAAGAATATTACTTGTTACTCCCGGCCTTGATTCATTGATACAGTCAAATTTTCTTACACAATAATTACATTGTATATTGCATTTTGGCGCAATTGGCAAATGTATTCTTGCATTATTTGAGGCATTGCAATTAAAACAAGGGTGATTTAAAGTTTTTGTCTCCATTGGATCGGTCTTCTTTAATAATAACGCATTCATCTTTCACCACCACCTTTTTATTTATACTTTACCAAACATTAAGTACCCATTCTTTATTTTTTTTGTGCTCCATATCGGTAAATATGGTATTTGCCATTTGTTCTGCCAGCCAGATAGCCCCTGCGTAACCTACAATTGGATGTCTGTGCATTCCAGCTCTGTCATATACCGGAAAACCTACCCTAAACATTGGAATATCATAATCAATTGAAATAAATCTTCCTTTTGAATGACCAAGAATCAGATCAAGTTCAAGTCCTTCATTTTTAATGCGGTTTTCAAGTTCCCATAAATCTGCATTGGTAATAATTTCCATGTCAAAACCCACTTTTTCCTGAAGTTCCTTAATTCTTGGATCCTTTCCATAGGAAGTATTGTCATCCCCAAGTAATAAAAGTACAGGTTTCATTTCCAAATCCAGACAAAATTCAGCAAGTCCTATTACAAGATCTGCACTACCATAAATTGCAACTCTTTTATCTGCAAAAAACATATGGGTAAGATCTGTTAAAGCGTCCAAAGCAAGTCCACGCTCTCTGACAAGTGATGTTGGTATTGGTTTTCCTGTTAATTTACTTACATTTTTTAAAAAGGCATCTGTATTTCTTATTCCAATAGGTGTTGGTCCAATAATGGTTGGTATTTCAAATTCGCTTTCCAGATATTTGGCTGCTTTTCCTCCTTCATAGCGGTTAAGTGCTATGGTTCCAATGGCATTTGCTGTATCAGCCAAGTCTTCTACCGTAGTATTTCCATGAGATACATAATTTCCTTCAGGCATTAACGGAGAATCGAACTCTTCAATTTCAAAAAGTACATTTGCTTCTACCTGCATTTCTGATATAAGATGTTTGAGAGCGGTAACATCCCCAGGATTTACCCAGCCGGTAATTAAATTGATTTTATCATTGGGTGTTGTTTTTTTTGCAAAATAACTTACAAAATTCTCAACTGCCACATCATAACCACTAATCATACTTCCTTTAAAACTTGGGGTATGAACTGGAATAAGATACACTTCACGATCCGGATATTTCTCTCTTAAAAGACCTTCATTGAGTTTTTTTACAACACCATCAATATCATCACCAATAACTTCTGTTGAACATGTTGAAATGATTGGTACAACTTTTACATTTGGATATCTCATTAAAAGTACATCCACAGCAGTTTCAACTCTGTTCAATGCTCCAAAAACAGCTCCATCTTCATGCACTGAAGAAGATGCGATTTCAAAACTTTCTTTAAAATGTTGAGAAAACAACAACCGGACAAACATAACACAACCTTGCCCTCCATGCACAATTCCAATACAGTCTTTAATTCCAATGCTGGCATACTGCGCTCCGCAGGGCTGGCATGTAAATATGGGATTGATAACACCAGCACGCTCTTTTTCTTTTAATTCACAAGACATAGTATCACTCCTTCCTAATATTGTGTGTCAGTCAGTTCCGCATTCAGCGACCCTTTTATAGTTAAATAATCCATACGTTCTTTTAAGTTTTTAATTAGTATTTTAATATCTGAATTCTCCATAGTATTAATCCATAAAAATCTTTTTTGAAAAGCCTCAACAAGGGTTACTGCTTCTGCCCAATAACATTTATCTGCAGAGGTACTTATTTCAACAGGTTCTTTACATAAAATCTGCATGGTCTTTCCTAAAATATTTTCATTTTGTTTTTCTCGGTCCCAAAGTCTGGAATTAAACTGCCATAGGCATTTTTTCATAATATGGTCAACAAGTTGTTCTGTTTTTTCCTGCATGTCATGCTCCATTATTTCTACCTCCTCCGTTATTGATTTACAGCTTTGGCAGAAGTTGTAAATTCAGGGTATTCGCGTTTACGAATCTCCGCCAGACAATCATACTTGCCTGTATATTCTTTTAAGGTATCAGAAGCTGTTATTTCCGAACTTAAATTTACATCTGATAACATTTTCTGCGTCTGGTATCCGTTCTCAGTGGAGATTTCATCTTTACTTATATCAATCATGGAAAGCTGATGAATGGGAGAATAAATTGCATTATAAATATCTCTGGCAAATCTTACCCATCCCTCATATCCTTTCCATGGACCGTTGTGATATGCATGGGCATTTAGATATGGTACACGTATTTTTTTGGCTACTTCTCCAGGACGTTTTCCTGTAAAAATAACATCCGGTTTTAATGTCAGCATCATTTCCAAGGCTTCCAGTTCATTTGGATCATCTACTGCAAGTGCACCTTCTTCGCATCTTGATATACCTTTTTCCATATCACCCTGATGTCCAAACTTGGTATAAACTGATACTACCTCAACGCCCATTTCTTCGTGTATCACGTTTGCCCAATGCCACAGTTTTGAACCACCTGGCCAAAGGCATACTTTTTTACCTTTTAAACGTTCTTTATACCAGTCAAGATGAGGTTTCCATTTTGCAGTTTCTTCATCAATAATTGCCTGGGCACGGTCTTCAATCCCAAAGAAAAGAGCAACTTTTCTCAAAGAAGCAGAAAGCGGTTCGAAGCCAAATCCATCAATATCAAGACGGGGAGTTCCATATCTTACACGCAGCTCATTGCAGATATATTCAGCAGATCTCGCGCATTCCAAAACATTTAAGTGAGCCTTATCCATTGCTCTGAGATCATCATAGGAACCATTTCCAGTAAAAGTGGAAAGTACCTGGATTCCCATTCTTTTAAAATAGTCAATCATGACTTCCTGATCTCCCTGGATATTATATTCACCGACGTAGTTGATGACATAGTCACTGGTAATCTTAGGTTCAACTGTTCCAACTTTCTGATTAATCCATGCTATATTAATCTTGTGATGTCCACCGGACTGACTTGGACCTCCAAAACCAGGTGAATTGCAGACAAAGATATCCACTTCCGGCATTTCTTCCATAACTTCTTGGGCTACCGCATTGATGTCATCACCAATCAAAGCAGATGCACATGTTTGATACAATGTCATTCTTTTAATTTTGGGGAAGGCTTTAAAAGCTTCCATAATATTTTTCTTTAATAAAGGCTCTGCTCCAAAAATAATATTTTTTTCCTTCATATCTGTGGCGTAGGTATATTTCAATTGAAAATTATCATTGTCACTGATATAACGTTTTGTCTGCCATGTATCGTAGGTACACCCAACTGGACCATGACTCATATGAATTACATCCTTCATTGGAGTTCCAATTACGTGCTTCGCGCCGCAATAAGCGCAACCTCTTTCCGAAATAGAACCCGGAATTGTATTTAAATATCCAAGTGGAAGTGCGTCTGTTACATCCTCACCAGGACCTTTTACTACTGCATGTAACTTCCTTTCAGGAATACATTTACTACATTCAAATTCATGATATGGCATAATTAATTCCTCCTTTAATTAAGTGCACTTTCTCCGGTTTCATCTGTACGAATTCTGATTGCGTTATCCATAGGACTTACAAATATTTTACCGTCACCGATCTGGTCTGTTTTATTTATTTCTATAATTGTTTTTACAATGATATCCACATCCTCATCACACACTGCAATAGTTATTAATCGTTTGGGGATATAATCCATATATTTTAAGCCAGCCTTTTCTCCACTTATGATTGCTTCAGAGCGAACTTCTATATTTAACTCTGCTGCAATTCCACGCTGTCTGCCACGGCCAATTACAGGAACGGCTGTGATACCTGGAAATCCAATCTTTTCCAACGCATCTTTAGTTGCTGTTACTTTTTTGGGCCGGATGATTGCCATAATTTCCTTCATAACACCACCTTATAGACCTTTCTCTCCGGTACGAACTGTATAAGCATCGTCAACAGTTGTGATAAATATTTTTCCATCTCCATAGTTGCCTGTGTAAGCTTTATATTTGATTACTTTATTGACTTCATCAACATCTCCATCTTCAACTACCAGCATAACCATTACTTTTGGAAGTTCATCATAATGAACAGTTCCAAGTGTAATTCCCTTTTGTTTTCCACGTCCAAATACATTAATCTTGGTTAATGACACAAAACCAGCTTCCTCAAGTCCTTTGATAATCTCGTCAGCCGCGTCAGGGCGAACAATAGCTCTAATCATTTTCATTTCATATCCTCCTTTGCACAAGTGCCCCTGATAAATAGGCTAATTATTAATCTGTCATTCCATACTTCACAACCATTGCCTCTAATTCATCCATTTTTAAGGGTTTTGGAATTACAAAATTAGTGTTTTCAATAATTTTTCTTGCTAATTCTCCATACTCATTTGCCTGATTGCATTCATGATCAAATTCTACTACCGTCTGTTTATTGAATTCTGCCTTCTGTACAATATTGTCACGAGGAACGAAGTGAATCAGCTGAGTTCCAATTGCCGCTGTGAATTCTTCTAAAAATTCTCTTTCTCTATCCACTTTTCGACTATTGCATATAATTCCTCCAAGACGAACACCACTTTGTTTTGCATATTTAACAAGACCTTTGCAGATGTTGTTTGCCGCGTAAACTGCCATCATTTCTCCTGAAGCGACAATATATACTTCCTGTGCTTTTCCTTCACGAATTGGCATTGCAAATCCACCACAAACAACATCTCCCAGAACATCAAAGAATACATAATCCAGATCTGATGAATAAGCACCATTTTTTTCCATTAAATCTATTGCAGTAATTACTCCTCGTCCTGCACAACCTACCCCTGGTTCCGGACCACCTGACTCAACGCAACGAATGCCACCATAACCATCTTTTACAACTTTTTCCACGGTGATTTTTTCTTCACCTTCTTCACGAAGCATGTCCATTAAGGTTTTCTGATTCATACCTCCAAGAATCAATCTGGTTGAATCTGCCTTGGGATCACATCCATGAATAAAAACTTTTTTGTCATAAAAATATGACATGGCTGCTGCTGTGTTTTGCTGTGTTGTGGATTTTCCAATACCACCTTTTCCATAAATAGCGATTTTTCTTGTCATTTTTCTTTCCTCCATTCATTTTTTATATAAAAAAAAGATTTCATCTCTATTCGCATGCGCTGAATATGAAATCAAACCTCTTTGTTATCCTATTAACTCAATTATGAAATTGTGTGATTTTCTGTTTTTTCGAGTATCTGTTTCTTTGAAATTTGAAACTAATTTTTATTATCGATAAACATGCTGAAATGATTTTTACATCAAATCGTTGCTTCATTGCATCCATTTTCTTCATTTCATTAACGTTTGTCACATTTTATTATTTTTTATGTAATGTTGTGTAACGTTTCGTTATGTTAAACAATATATTATGGGTTTTTAAAACAAATGTAAATACATAATCTTACCAATATTATAGTTGCTAATTGCTTTATTTTATGAATATTGCACAGTTTAATTGTGTTATGTCGGATTATTGTCTGACTATTCACATTTAATTCATGACAAAACATTACAAAACTAATTGCTAATTATATTTTTATTTCTTATAAAATATGCTATAATCAATCAAATATATATTTGGAGGATGTTTTATGGATAACGACTTATTAGGCGCCAAAGAAGTTGCTGACATATTGAAAATAGCAAGAAATACGGTTTATGAACTTATTAAGCGTGGCGATTTAATTTCCTCCAGAGTAGGAAAACAGGTCAGAGTTGACCGTCATGAAGTTGAATCATATCTTATGCGAACTCAAAATGCAGATTCTCATACTGTTAAAAACAGGCTAAATCAGCAAGACTCTTCTCATTTAAATGAAATGAAATGGAAAGACCCTTCATTTGTTAATCAGTTACAGTCAGGCGGTTTTTCAAAAAGTACAGTTAGCCAGCCTTATATCAGTACTTTTGAGGATAGTCACCTCGGTAACGAATTGATCATCTGTGGGCAGGACATTTCATTGGAAATCTTATCGAATCATCTCAGTACATTAATGGAAAATTTGCAGATCTATCGCTCCTATCTGGGAAGTTATAATGGAATTTATTCTCTATACCAGGGGCGGGTAAACGTAGCAACCGCTCATTTGTGGGATGGTGACACAGACGAATATAATGTTTCCTATATAAGGAAAATGATGCCAGGAATTCCAGCTTTAGTTATCAGAATCGGAAACCGATATCAGGGATTTTATGTTCAGGAAAATAACCCCAAAGAAATTACAGGATGGGAAGATCTAAAAAGAAAAGATATTTCTATTGTTAATAGGGAAAAAGGCAGTGGAACCCGGGTTTTATTAGATGAAAAATTAAGACTGATGGGAATGATTGGTGAATATATCGAAGGTTATAGTCGTGAGTGCAAATCCCACCTGTCTGCCGCAAGCACCGTTGCCCGGGGTGGTGCCGATATTGCTTTGGGAAGTGAAATGGGAGGTAAAAATATTATTGGAGTACAATTCATCCCTCTTCAGATTGAAAGTTATGATTTAGTAATTAGATTATCAGATGCTGAAAAACAACCTTTTAAATCAATATTAGAAATCATAGCCTCTGATGCTTTTAAAATGGATTTAATAAGTATCGGAGGCTATGATACCCGCGAAACGGGCAAGATTATATGGGGTGATATGAGATAAATTCCGAAATCCTCTTGCTTAAACAAGTAGTGTTCTAAGATCGGCAAAATAATACATATTATCCTGGTAGGTTTTCCCATCAAGACGAAAAGACCTGGTACAGGTTTTAACTCCACCTGCCTTTATATAAAATTGATTTGCTGGATTTTTATCTAAGCAGCATATAACCAGTTTTTTATAACCGGCCTCCAGCATTTCCTTTGCTGCAAAACTAAGCATTTTTGTTCCAAGTCCCATTTTCTGATATTCTTCCAAAATATAAAAAGCCCTTATTTCCGCCTCTCTAAGTGTCTTATCAGCACTGCTTTTTGAATATCTAATCATACCTACAATCTGATTCTGGGCAAGTGCAACAACAAAAGCAGAATCTCCTTTTGTCATTGCCCCCTTAATAACCTTAATCCGTTCTTCTGTTATGTCTGTTTCCAGCTTATCCAGAAAATCCTGATCAATCAATCCAATATATGAGGTTTTCCATGTTTTTCTATTAACAAAATTAATGTCTTTTATATCTTCAGTTGTTCCACTTCGGATTTGAAATTCCATTTTTTTAATCTCCTTGTGTTTAATTTTGCTAATTATATCACATAATTTCTTACACCAATACTAATATTATATGCTTCTTCTTTTTCGAAAAAATATGATAATAAATATGATTATTTGAATTATAACTAATCCTATAATTATTGAAATCCACCATTGAGAAGAAATTTCATCATCCGTTGCGGTCTCTGTTTTTGGCGTAATATTTGTACTCACATCAAGTACCTCGCTATAAGTCTTCCCTTCCGTATCTTCATAGTTTACTGTTATTGTGCCGGTAACATATCCATATTTTTCACTTTCAGGTACCGTTGCATCTGTTGTGGTTTTGTTGGCAATAATAGTATCAATGGATACTTCCTGAGAAGTCGCCGGGTCTAGCTCTCCCAGGAAAAAAGTACTTGTAGAGATAACTCCTTCCATAGAAAGCTCACAGATGACATTTCTTATCTTTGTCTTCCCTGTGTTCATAATTGGAAATTTAATGGTCTGTTTGGATCCGGATTTCATCGACGCTGCCAGGACTGGACTTTCAGCTTTCAGTCCAAAGGGAAGTTCCACTGAAAGATATAAGCTTTCCACCTGGCTGATTGCTTTGGCAGTCTTGTCTTCCCCTTCTATCTTCAGGCTTACACTCTGATTTGGCGTTGATACTTCCCCTGCAATTTTCATTTTAAAAGTAATATCTTTTGTCTCACCTGCTTTTATTGAATCTATATAAATACTGTTATTGTCTTCGGACGGTCTCAAATCTCCTGTATCACTGGTATAAGTCAGTATGATATTCTGAACATCCATGGTCGTATTTGTGTTCTTAAGTGATACCTTAAAGGTTACTATATCCCCCTCATGACAGCTCGATGGCTCTTCCGTACAGGATGTAACAATAATCTTGGCAGTAGGATCTTTTTCATCTGAATCAATTCCATCCTGCACTACAACATACGCTGTAAATGTCTGCACTTTTACAACAGTATCCAACTCATATTGAATTTTAATATTCACAGGGTACACCCCATTAAATCGGTCTTTTTCCAGATCCATAGAAAAATCAGCAAGGTATAACGACACTACATCTCCCTCTTTAGATTGGCAGTTGCTTAATTTGACCTTTTTCACATAACTTTTTATTTTAAAGGGTTGCTTATCTGTGCTGACAAATTCTATTGATGCTGTAATTTCATCTCCATATACTTTACTGTTACCTTTAAAATTCAAGGGCATTATTACCCGCACTTTTCCATTTTGGGTTGTTGGGACATAGCCGTTGTTATAGGAACTATCCATTCCGACAAAAGTATGGTTTGTCTCTATTTCAAATAAATTCGATGTAGAACCCCTTACACTTTCTGGCGTCGGCTGGATTGTTATGTAAATATTTTCTGTGTCGCTATATGACTTGCCTGCAGCATCTTCATATACTATATTCAACGTAATCTTCTGATTGTAATTAGTAACATTGGATGCTGTATTCATCTGAAAAGAAATATTTTTTGTTTGACCTGCCGGTATCTCATCGATATAGAGACTTCCAGAATGATCTGCTGGAGTAAATACACCCTCTGAATTTTCATAATTGATTTTCATATTCTTTATAGACATACTTTGACTCATATTTTTCAGATTGGCTGATACATTAATGGTATTTCCTGAATAGATTGCCACTGGATTAATATTATAATTCTCCAGCATTACTTTTGCATCTGCCGAGGTGGAAACCAATCCAGCTGCTGAATCCGTTCCATCCGTTATGGTTATATATGTAGGAAACACCTGTTTGTAGTCTACTAAAGTTCCCGGATTGTCGACGGATTCTGATGCCTTATATTCAACCACGATATTGATTAGATAAGTTCCATTTACTCTGTCATTCTTCAGGTCCAAATTAAAGTTTATCACATAAGCTGAAGTTACATCACCGTCTGGTTGTGTATAGGTCTCTGAATTCACCTGTTTACTGTACTGTCCTATTACGAATGGCGAATCAGTTATATCTCCATAATTAACTGTCGCTGTAACCGATCCTGTGATCGCATCCGCGCTATTATCTAAAATTAATGGAAGAACAATATTTGCCTTTCCACCGCTAACGCTGGGAATATAACCATCTTTATAGGCTTCTGTCATATCCGGATAAAGATTTTCAGTATCAATTATTAATTTATTTGACACTGCATTAACAACTGTTTTTTCTAAAAACAGAATATTAAAGACAACAAGAAATAGAATCATTATCATTTTGAATTGCTT
>Ga0302296_1002013_pt1 | contig 13985 bp, 8 predicted proteins | sample III_Fen_N3_1_FD_194546 | JGI IMG/M metagenome (GOLD analysis project Ga0302296, IMG submission 194546) | Peat permafrost microbial communities from Stordalen Mire near Abisko, Sweden - III_Fen_N3_1 | ecosystem: Environmental > Terrestrial > Soil > Wetlands > Permafrost | place: Sweden: Abisko... | reverse complement strand
TACTGAATAATTGTAAAACACTTGGGATTATTGCATGCTATAAATATACCATTCAAAAATTCGCATTTACTAATTGAATTTCCGCAATAGTTCAACTTTACCTTTTTCAGGAAATTCAATAGTTAGAATTTCCCCATTCGTTTTCACAACGCTATTCCAATTGGATTTTACGCGGTAAATACTTGTCCCAAAAGGGTTTTTCAATTTACATATCCCCCCCTTTTCTGAACTTATCTCCACCTTTTCCACCTTTCCGCTCATTTGTTTCGCAGACACAAGGAAAGCCCCTTGTGCCCTTAAGGTTGTAAAAGAAATATCTTTCCATTCTGACGGAATCGCAGGGAAAATGCGGAGAATTCCTGTGTGACTCTGTATTAGCATTTCCTGAATTCCTGAGGCAAAAGCAAAGTTGCCTTCCAGCGTAAAGGGACGGTATTTCATTTTTGAATATCCTTTGTTGTATTGTTCGCCATTGACATGAAAACTGTTGGGAAGGCAAAAATTCTCCGAAAAAATACGAAGGGTTTCAGCAGCCTTATCTCCATCAAATGCACGGGCATATAGGTTTCCAAGCCAACTATATGAATAACCACACCAATTATCAGTACCGTTTTTCGTCAAATTATCAAGCGTATGCTTGATAATTTGACGATCTTTTTCACCATTCGAAAAATCAACGATCCCAAGCGGATGAAAGGCCACCAGATGTGAAAAATGGCGGTGCGATTCGTTATTGGGGAAACCAGGAGCAAACATAAACCCGGATTCCGGATCAACAGCCAGTACCGGCCATTCTGAAAGAATTTGTCTCCACTTCGCAGATTCCTCCGTTAAGCCAAGTTCGTCAGACAGTTCAGCCGCTTTTTCGTAGGTCCAACGGATAAAAGCTAGATCGAAATTTGTTGTCTCCGCAAACCAAGCCTTTCTTGAGTTATCATAAATTTCGGGACTGGCGCTAATCAGCAGTTTTCGTTTTCCATTTTCGGTTTTTATAGCCATTTGATCCAGAAAAACCGCGACATCTTTTATCCATGGGTAAGCCCTGTTTTTGAGAAATTCACGATCCATTGAGTACCTCCAGTGGAGATAGAAATGCTGCCCCAACCATGCTCCAACCGACTGTCCAAATGAGTATTGAATCCATCCTCCCATTGGTTCTCCTTCAAGCGTAGTAACACCCGGCACATTCATCCCCTCTACCCCGAAATAGTCCTTTGTATATTTCTTAAATGCAGGACGGTATTTCCAGAGCCAATTAAGAAATCCTTCTTCAAGGTTGAGTTGGTTTCCGGCATATGAAGGCCAATAACTTAGTTGCGTATTCAGATCATGATGGAAGTCGCCCTTCCATGGTGGCAATTTTCCATTGTCGGCTGTCCATACAGCTTGCAGCGAAATCGGTGGCGCGTCGGCTCGTGCAACTGAACCAAACTTGTACATTTCGAGATAATATTGCTTTTCAAGTACAGTATCCGGAATTGCAACGGAAGACCGGCTCCAGTAATTGGTCCACCATATCGTATGCTCCTTTAGCGAGACATTAAAACCTACCTTCAATCCTTCAGCAACAACATAGCTGGCCAAAGGCTTAGATTCCCAGCCCTTATTTGCTGAAGATACCGACCAACAACCCGATAGTATTTTATTACCAGTTTTCCATTGGGTACTAATTTGATATGAAAAATCGCTCCACCCTTTTTGATTGTAAGTGAGTGAATTTTCGCCCTTATCAATTTTACCCAGCGGATAATCAAGTTGATCCAGGTCGCTCATTGATTGATCGACTTGCTGTCGGTTACCTTTTTGATTATAAGGCGGTGATATCAGCGACACTCCAACAGATTCCGTAAGGTTTTCAAATTTATACCACCCTTCTGGCTTTCCAGCGTGAACAAAGGTTGTTAGTTTAGCGCCATTTTCCCACAAGACGATGCACGTTGCTGTTTTAACATCGAGGGTTACCTTTTTTACTTTTCCAAGATTTTTAATATCAAATTCAAGTGCCCCTGCCGGAATCTTTGAGGGTGCCGGTAAACGGTCATATGGCTCGTCAAATGATTTTTGTACTTCGCCGTATTGATTGTTTTTCCAATACCGGTAAACATCTTTAAATTTCCATTTTACGAAATCGATGTTCACCATTGGGCGAAGATCCCAGAGGTCGGCCCTGTCTAAAGAAAACCTGAGTTTTCCATTATTTTGCCAGACCAGACTCCCAACCATTCCATTTCCCAGTGGAATTGCCTCATCCCAGGTACGGGCAAGTTCCCTAAAAACAAGATTGTGCCTCTGATTATTTTCAGGATTGGTATTTCCTAAGCATAGAATATATGACAACACAAAAAATAGGATCAGACAAGTTCTCATTTTCATCGTATTTAATTTGCTTTAAAGTGATTATCACAAATTTCTGACTCGTTTCGGTTGTTTGCTTTTACCATTTTAATCAGCGTTCCGATTTTACTTTTATTCCAATTTCGGCTGTTGATATATAAGAGTTCGAAACATTCCTAACGCCTCTAAATTTAAAATATCTTGCGTTAACAGGAATCGTCAGCCCAATGATTTGTTCGACCGGATTAGATTTGATATTGGCAAATTCACCCGCAGCAACCTTTTCCCAGGACTTCGCGTCACAGCTAAGGAAAAACTCGTATTGATCTATGATTCCCTCTGTTTTACCATCTTGCCGGGGCAAATAGGTAAACGATTCAATAATTGACTCATGCCCCATATCAACCGCAATTTCCTGAGGCGTATTCCGTTTAAGATTATCCGGATCAAACGAGTGCCATATCGTCATTGGATTTTCATCGAATGCCTTACTTCCTTCTCCGTCTTTTCCGGCGAAACTACAAAAGATCAACTTCCACTCTTTTTTGTATATCCCGTATTCTTTTGTTGACTGATCGCTTTGATTTCCTTTGTGATCGAAACTTCGCGCTTTTATAACACCTCCACTTTTAAGCTCGAAGGGTTGTTGATAACGGGTTGAGTTTATGGAAGGGTCTGTACCATCAATCGTATAACAGACGAAAGGAACAGGACTTTGAGTAGTCATCTGAATGACTCCATCAATCGAACGTGATATAGCAGGTGGTGTCAACCTGACTGGTTCTGCATAAACCCCAAACTCGCTTATGCATGGAGCTGCCGCAGATCGAACGACACGCAATCTTAGCTTCGTTGTGGTTTTGTAATCGGGTAACCTGATAATTCGAAGTGCACCAATACTTGTTGCAGTTGCAACCTCATGCCACGCACTATTTACCCAAACATCAATACCAATCTGGTCTATTCGCTGACCTAATTTTATGTTCTCACGAATTTTAATAATATTAAACGAAATGGAATTCTTCATTTCCAAAATTAAATGCGGGGTAGTAACGGAATCATCTGTTGCCCAGTATGAATATCTGTCAGTATCTAACAGATTTTTCATCCCGAAATGACGGTTATCCCGGCCTCGTATGTTCGACAAGGAAATATTTCCTGTCCGGGCCAGATTGACTGCAAAAGTTTTCTCAATCAATTCGCCCATTCCTTTCAGTGCCGCTACATCATTATCGTGAAGTAGCCCGCGTAGATCAGGAGACAATCCCAGATCAAGACCCTGTCCACGACCAATACTTTTACAATATAGATCGAAAAGTTGGTAGGGCGTTTTAACTTGATTGTCGCTGGATTTGTGATAAAACCAACCAGAACGCAAAGGCACATCACATTCGGCCGGCATCCAGTATTTCCCATCCCGATGACCCTCTTCTGCCTCCCAATAACGGGAAATCCCATTTCCTGGCAGCGATTCTATTTCGCGTCCCTTTGGTGTAAATCTGGCCCAGCAAGTCTCGCCGGCAAACCCTGCTTCATTCCCTACCCAGCGTACATCCCAACCAATATCGCTGAAGATACAAGCTCCGGATTGTAACTCGCGGGTCATTTTCCACAATTTATCCCAGCCATAGTAACTGGTTCTATCGATTTGCCGAATTTCATTCGCGCCGCCATAATAACCATCTCCCCCATTGGCTCCGTCATGCCACGACATAAACAAGTTGCCGTAATTAGTGTATAATTCACGCAGCTGTTCTCGATAGATTTCTACATATTTTGGATTCCCATATTCAGCAGAGTGCCTGTCCCAGGGTGAGATGTAAACTCCAAATTTAAGTCCGGCTTTATCACAGGCATTTCGAAACTCACGAACCATATCACCTTTGCCATCTTTCCATGGACTTTTACTAATGTTGTAACTTGTTGTTTTTGTAGGCCAGAGACAGAAGCCATCGTGATGCTTGCAAACTAAAACAAGTCCTTTCATCCCGGCTGCTTTGGTCGATTCGACAATCTGGTTAGCATCGAATGCGGAAGGATTAAATATTGAAGGATCGGCCTCACCATAACCCCATTCCTTATCTTGAAATGTGGTCGGTGTCAGATGCACAATGGCATAAAATGCTGTTTCGTGCCATGCCAATTGTCTTTCACTCGGTAAAACCCCAAAGGGTTTTGGTGCAGGTACATCCTTGCAAAGCGAAGCATTCCACGCTACAAATAAAATGATAATTGTAAAATATATTTTCATGATTTATTGAAGTCGTTTCTGTTAATAAATATCCTTGCGAACAGTTTTTTATTAATAATCAATAAGTTCCATTTTATTGCCATTTAGGATTATACTGTTACTGCAAATTTCTGACCCCTTTTATGGTTTTTGGAATTAAAAGATGCATATCGAAAACCACAATTTCGTTCTTTCCCTTTTTCAACCAGGGTGCCGGACAATACAATTCTTTCTGAGGACCAATATTCCAGTATCTTCCCAGGTTATGACCATTTACCCAGACCAATCCTTTCTCCCATTGACTGACATCAATATAAGTGTCGCCGGTTGCAGTTAGCTGAAATTCTGCCTTGAAGAAGTTCCCGGGTTGTGAAGAGGCTTTGGGGGTAAATTTTAGATTTTCTACATACGTTTCGTCGAATGGAAGCGTGAAAACCTGCCAGTTCATGAGTGTCATTCCGTTAAGCGATACACGATCAGTAATTCCTTTACGGTCAATCATATATTCGGCAAAGTTGATGCGTCCCATCCCTTCAACCAGAATATCTAATTGTGGATTTGCTGAGGTTGAGGCAGGTAATTCGATGATGTTTTCAGCTTTGGTACGGTCGAGCTTGCCGACATATTTCCCATCAACAAAGATGGTGGCGTAATCGTGCAGTTCAGTAATGCGTAGTTTCCCTTTTTTGTGACCTATAAGGCTTGTCCGGTATAGAATGAACCCTGCCTTCTGACCAAACATTTCCATCGGTTTTGGCTGAGCCGTTAGAATTGCTTCCGGAAGATTATCCCAAACAGAAGCCGATGAAGTAAATGAGATTTCTGGTATTTCGATCACTGGCATTGGCGCGGGAATTGCGGGTAGTTTTTGTTTTGCAGGCATGTACTTCGCTAATAAATTGCGCAAAGTGATGTATTTTGGAGTAGCTTGTCCTATCTCGTTGATAGGTGCATCGTAGTCGTAACTTGTTACATCGGGTTGATATTCAGTTGGACTAAAAGCATTGGCACCCGCCCAGTAACCGAAGTTTGTACCACCATGTATCACATAAAAATTGAATGACTTTTTGTTATCCATCAACCATTTGACATCCTTGATCAGACTTGCAGTATCTGGACGTTGCCACTTTTCTCCCCAATGGGTGAGCCATCCGGGATACAGTTCGCTGCAAAAAGAGGGAACATTCGGATTGGCTTTGGTCGCTTCGGCAAAGTCCGATTTGCTGGCGGCAGGGTCGAGTCCAATGGCTGCATCGGGCAACGATCCGGCTTCAAGCATAAAAGGAGTTGCCCCATCCGAAGTATAGAAGGGGACTTCAATGCCGTTTTCTTTCCATACTTTCTCAAGCCATTTCATATAGGTCCGGTCATTACCGAAACTTCCATATTCATTCTCAACCTGAACCATCACGATGGGACCCCCTTTGGTTACCTGCAATTCCTTCACCTGAAGAGCGAGTATTTTTATGTAGCGTTCAACTGCTTCTGTATATCGCGGATCCATACAACGTACTTTGATATCAGGGATTTGAAGCAAATAAGAAGGTAATCCGCCAAATTCCCATTCGGCGCAAACATAGGGTCCCGGGCGCAACATCAGGAACATCCCTTCTTCCTGAACAATGCGGATGAAGGCTGCGATATTGTGATTTCCTGTTTGGAAATCGAATACCCCTGGTTCAGATTCGTGGTAATTCCAGAAAATATAGGCTGCAATCGTATTACACCCCATTGCCTTGGCCATTTTGATGCGGTGACGCCAGTATTCAACCGGAATCCGGGCCGGATGCATTTCTCCTGAAATGATTTGGAAGGGTTTTCCATCGAGCAGGAATTCCGTTTTTGCCAGGGTGAAAGAATGGTTTCTCTCCTGCGACCACGCAGATACGGACAAAATACATATCAGGATAATCAATAGAGATCTTATTTTCATAGCTATTAGTTTATTTATATTTGGCATTCGGAATTTAACGATTGCAAATTTAAGATGGAAAGGCATAATATTCACCACCAATTGAAATCCGATAAAAAGCAATCTGCAAGCTGAGGTTGCATACTCATGTTTAGTTTTAAAACAATTATTACAAACTTAAGAATAACATACAATCGGCAGAAGAATTGTGTTAACGAACGATCCTTTGACCGTTTTAAATCTAACGAAGCATTTGTATTATAGTTTCTCTTACGAGAAATTTCATATAAAAAAAGGTGCTCAAACGAGCACCTTTTAATTCATTTACCAACCTGTATTTTGTATGAGGTTTTTATTTAAATCCATTTCACTTTGCGGTATTGCCCATAGCATATCCCGCCCGACATTAAATTTACGATTTTCGACCAGCACATGATTACCATAATCACTTCTTTCGGCATTCCAGTTATTTAAAATACCATATACATTGCCTGGCATCACATCTTTTGCAATATTCCATCGGCGAATATCGAATAAGCGATGCTCTTCCATTGCAAATTCAACACGTCGCTCACGTCGAAGGATCTCGCGCAGTTCTGTCTGCGATTTTCCTGACTCAATAGCAGGTAAATTAACATCTGCCCGACTCCTTACACTGTTTAATGCATCGTAAACCGACTGATCAATCTGATTCAACTCAATTTTAGCTTCCGCATAAGTTAACAGGACTTCTGAATAGCGAAGAATAATAATATCGTTTGTTGAGTTACCATCCCAGCCACCATCGATTACTGCAGGAATGTACTTTTTAAAATAGTAACCTGAGTATGAACCATTGTTCTTTCCAAGTCCATCAATAGAATTTGGCTTCGTAACATCAATTGTAATGCCGTTCAGCACTCCTCCAGGTACAACAATAGTCATATCCAATCTTGGATCACGATTTTGAAATGGATGATTTGGATCGTAAACGGATGATTTATCAATCGTTTTTCCATCGGTGCACTCATAAGCATCAACCAATGATTGAATAGGCACGATTTCAGACCATCCGCCAACAGCAGGTCCACCAACCCATGTTGCAATAGCACTTTTATAGGTCGTAATGTATTGAGCCGAAAGAATGATTTCATTACTCATTTCATTTGTACCATTAAACAAACTGGCATAATTGGGATCGACCTGGTATGTTCCTAAATCCATGACAGCCTTGGCAGCCAGTGCTGCATTTTCATATTTCCCGTTATACAAATCGACGCGAGCTTTTAGTGCAAGCGCTGCTCCGCTGGTAACCCGTCCAAATTCACTTTCGGTATACGAAGCTGGCAGATTAACTGCACTTTCTGCTAAATCCTTCGAAATAAAATCCATCACTTCACCGGCAGCCGTTTTAGTGACATTATACTCGCTAGGGCCAACTGGAGGAGTTGTAATAAGGGGAACAGCACCATATAAGCCAACTAATTGCTGGTATGCATAGGCTCTCACAAACTTAACTTCGCCTAATAATCTATTCCGTAAATTTGCATCAATATTAGGAACCTTATCAATATTGGCAATAACATTATTTGAAGCAGCAATTGCCTGATAATAAAAACTCCAAAAATGGCCAAATGATCCAAGACTTGTTGTTGCGCTTCCATTACCAGCATACATAATATCGCAAGGCCAATTCGACCATGCATAACTATCATCGGTAGCGCAGGTCATGAATGATTTCCACCAATCATCTCCCAAATATTGATAGCAAGCAGTAACAGCTTTTTTTGCATTTTCGGAATTCACCCAATAGGTACTATTTGTCAATGAATCCGTTGGTACTTTATTTAAAAGATCTTCATTACACGAAGAAAATGCCAGGCTTAAAATAAGACAGCCGTATTTAAGTTTTTGTAAGTTCATAATTTTCATTTTTAGAAGCCAACATTAATACCAAACGTAAAAGTCTTTACTTGCGGATAGTAACGACTATCCTGAGGATTTTCAGGATCAATACCATCATTGTTTAATTTTGACCATGTAATGAGATTCTGACCCCCTACATATAAACGGCACTTTTCTATTCCAACAATTTGGCTTACATTAACTGGGATTGTGTATCCGATCTGAATATTCTTCAATCGCAGATATGCTCCGCTTTTTATCCAATACGAAGACGAAACATAATTCTGTGCATAGGTTGATAATCGAGGGAAAGTAGCGTCTGTATTATCTGGGGTCCAACTATCAGTATGCATTTGCTTAAAATTGCCATCCTGGTTAATCGGAGCTTTATTAGATTGCACTGTATTTACATCCACTTTTCCGACACCTTGAAAGAACGCGGAAAAGTCAACATTTTTATAGGCAGCAGATAGGTTTAGACCATAAGTAAAACGTGGAATACTACTTCCGATGATCGTACGATCCGAAGCATCAATTTTACTGTCATCATTTAGATTCTTATACTTCAGATCCCCTGGAGCTATAGTACCTGGTTGTGTTGCATGATCTGTAATTTCCTGTTGATTTTGAAAAATACCTTCACTCACGTAACCATAAAAAGCCCCAATTGGTTGTCCCACATGATAAGCTAAAATTCGGTTATCATTATCCTGACTTTCCCAATCGGCATTTTTCAAATCAGTAATTTTATTTTTCACATCCGATATATTGAACCGGGCAGCATATTTAAAGTCCTCCGAAATCCTCCCCTTATAACCAAGCGAAAATTCCCATCCTTTGTTTTCAACACTTCCTGCATTTTGATAAGGTGAATTTTGACCAACTGTTTTAGGAATAGGCAATTGAAGCAAAATATCGTCGGTGGTTTTGATATAGTATTCGAATGAGAAATCCAACCTTCTGTTTAATATTGATCCGTCAAGTCCTAAATTACTCATTTTAGTGGTTTCCCATGATATTTCTGAGTTAGCAGCCGTTGTCATTCTTGCGCCTGAAATCAATGTTCCCCCAAACGGATAGTTATAACCTAAATTCATAACAGCCTGGTATGGGTAATTTCCTATTTCCTGATTACCAAGTTTTCCCCACGATGCTCTCAGTTTCAATTCATCAAGAAAGCTAAACTGTTTCATAAATGACTCCTGAGTGATACGCCATCCGGCAGAAAACGATGGGAATATACCCCAACGGTTTGCTTCTGAGAAGCGTGAAGAACCATCACGCCGAATATTGGCCTCCAACAGGTATTTATCTTTAAACCCATAATTAACTCTTCCAAAATAAGACAATAAACTATATCCGTAAGAGTAACCATTATTGGTTTGCGATGAAGGTGCCCCACCAGCAAGCTCCGATAACACATCAAGCGAACCACTGTTGCGATAGGCTGTCAGATAATCAGTGTTGTCATTTACCCTTGAAATACCTGCCAAAAAATTAAAAGAATGATTATTCAGCGTCTTATCGTAAGTTAATAGTCCCTGAAGGTTACTGTGAAGCGTCTTATTGTTTACTTTGGTAAGGTCATTTGCACCTTTTACAATTTCGGTTTGAGTGAAAAAGTTGGTATACGATAACGCCTTATTATAAAGCGAATTAAAAGAAGTATTATAGTTCACCATGGCATTACCGGAAATCGATAATCCCTTTATAATCTCATAGCTCAATTTGAAATTTCCGTTTACCAGGTTATCTTCATAATCGTACGAACCACCGTCTTCCTGCAAACGTACAGGGTTTCCGTCGCCACGTGCAATGCCCCAGGTACCATCAGAATATTTCACAGGTAAGGTTGGATTTGCCAGAATAGCTTGTCCAAACTGAAACCACATGCCGCCACCTTGTCCCTGAGGTTCCGAACGATTCGAGAAATTAGCCGACAAATCGGAACTAAAATTCAACTTTTCGCTCAACTTAACATCTGAATTCATGCGAACTGTTAAACGTTCGAAATTGGTTTTCTTAACCAAACCATCTTGTTTAAAATAGTTCGTCGAAAAACGATACTTGCTCTTTTCAGAACCACCACTTATTGCTATACTATGCTGTTGCTGCGAAGCCGCTCCCTGTAATACTTCATCCATCCAGTTAACTTCCGGATATAAATCCGTATTTCGGTTGGGATCGTTGTAGGCCGCAATATCGGTATTCGTAAACTTAGCACTACCACCAGAGTTTGTACTAAGCAAATTCACCAATTTCATATACTCCTGCGCACCAACAAAATCAGGCAGACGAGTTGCATTTTGAACACCATAATAGCCACTATATGTTACCTTAATCTCATTATTCTTACCACGTTTGGTTGTAATAAGAATCACACCATTTGCAGCGCGCACACCATAAATAGCTGAGGCTGCTGCATCTTTCAAAATCGAAATTGTTTCAATATCATTTGCATCAACATCATTAATGTTGTATTCCATTCCGTCAACTAATACAAGCGGATCGTTATTGTTCAATGTTCCAATACCACGGATGCGAATCATTCCTGAATCTGCACCTGGTTGTCCACTGCTCTGAGTGACCGTTACCCCGGCTGCCATTCCTTGCAATGCCGATGACAACTGGCTTACTGGCTTTTCAATCACATTATTACCTTCCATTGTTGACAGGGCCCCGGTTACATTCACTTTCCGCTGAACACCAAACCCAACAACTACGACTTCATTAATGCCAGTTACTTCTTCACGCATAACAACATTGATAATAGCTTTATTTCCAATTAGCATTTCCTGCGTTTTCATCCCTACAAACGAAAACTGAAGAATTGCATTTTCAGGGATATTCGAAAGCATAAAATCACCATCAGCACTTGTAATAACACCGGTAGTTGTTCCTTTTATCACAACGGAAACGCCTGGAAGTGAAAGGCCTGTATTATCAGTCACTTTACCTGTTAATTTTTTCCCTTGCTGAACATCTGTACCGGTTTGATCAGTTACCTTTCCAGTTCGCTCAATTACAATCAATTTATTTTCGGACTCTTTGAAAGAGTACGGCAGCCCTTTGAGGGCCGCATCAAGTATTGTTCCAATTGTTTTCTCTTCTGCATTAACAGAAATCCGTTGGTTTACATCTACTTCGTCGTTGCTGTAGAAAAACCGGTATTCGCTGCTTTTCTCAATTTTTGTGAAAAGCTCCTGTAAAGTTGAATTTTTCAATTTGACGCTCATCGTGGTAGTTTGGGACCAGACAGATGCGCTCATTTGCAGGTTAAGAATAAGAATAAAAGCCCATGTTAGTTTCATAATCAAAAAAAACTTTTTTAGCCCTCCACCCCTGAAACAGGATAGTGTAATTCGATTAAATTTCATAATTTTAAAAACTTTTTAATGTTAAACTTCGGTTTAATTTTTCACTTGAGGGAGGTGTTCGTAGCACTTCCCTTTTTTTCACATTTCCAATTGTTTGATCATAGGCACTTCATATTTATTTTTCAGATCTGATGATTATTTGATTCCCTTGAATGCTACATTCCACATATTTCGAAAGATCAAAGTAAGAGATTACCTCAAGGATACTTTCACGTTCAAGCACACCTGTAAATCGCCGCTGTTTTGCTTGTTCATCAGCAAAAACAATATCAACATCAAACCAACGACGGAGCTTTGGCGCCAATTCACCAAGCGATTCATTGCGAAAAACAAGCCTGCCATCCTTCCATTCTGTATCTGCGGTGGTATCTGATATTTCCCGCAAAGCCATTTTCTTACTTTCTTTATTGAAGACCAGTCTTTGATCTGGCTTTATTTGGGTGTTCTCGTAGGAGCTCGAAATATCTAAACTTCCTTCAATAAGCGTGGTTGAAACCAAATTTTCGTCAGGGTAAGCCTTTACGTTAAATTTGGTACCCAGCACTTCAATATCAAGATCGGCGGTTTTCACCCTGAATGGATGCTCCTTATCCTTCGAAACCGAAAAAAAAGCTTCTCCTTCAAGGGTAACTTTTCGTGCACCACTTTTAAAGTCTGAATTAAAGGTTAGTTTACTCCCAGAATTTAGCCATACCATTGAACTATCGGGCAATACGATACTCGACTTATCGCCAAATGCGCAGGAAATAGTCGTTGTTGAATTGTCTATTTTCGCATTTCGGTTTCCGATATAATAGCTGAAAGGAAGTCCCAAAATCAAAATTAAAATAGCGGCATATTTCAGGAGCAGCTGAAGATTAAACTGATTTTTTGGAATGTATTTTTTCTTACTGATTTGATCCCTGAATTTATGAATGGCTTCTTCCAGATGATAGTTATCGGCATTACTCTGAGTTCCGGCACTCAGCCAGATCTCCCTCAGGTCAGCATATAATTTCTCATTCTCAGCCGATTGCCTGAGCCATTCTTCAATTTCCTTCTTTTCATCAGGGTTTGCTTCACCCGAAAACAAGCGGATAATCAGAATATCTATATTAATTGGAGTTTCCATTTTCTTCTTTTTCACTATTAAGATGCACGATTTTTAAAAACCCTGTATCGTACTTTAAGAAAAATGAAAAAAAATTGTTTCGACAGTAACAACTATTTATTAACGACTGGGTTCTTGTGAATCGTGCTAAAATAGAAATAGTACTTTTAGTGTATTCAATGAGTAGAATACAATATTAATTTAAAGAATTCTATGAGCAACTCCCGGAAATCATCAGATCGATTTAAATTAGGTGTGAATAGCTCTGAAAACATCAGTTTGGTTGCTAATTGCATGTTGCAAGCGAATTATCATTTAACTATTTGATCAACAGAAACAATAGGAACTTTCTTATTTCAACAACAGGAACAACATAAACGAAGGCAGATAGTCTTTCAAATATTTTCGTAAATGGAGTGTGGCTTTCGAAAGGTGCATCTCGATTGTTTTTACCGACAACCCCATTATTTCAGCCACCTCTTTGGTCTTCTTCCCTTCCAATCGCTTAAGTCTGAATGCCCTTTGTTGCTGTTCGGGTAGCAAGTTTACAGCTGCTTCAATTTTCACACTCATATCCTCCATCATCAGACTTTTCTCTTCAATATCCTCAAAGGGAACCTCAAAACCAATATTTTCTGATGACGCTTCCCTAAAGTATTCCTCAAGGTTGCTTTCTGCTTTTAACTTTCGCAAATAGTTGAGTGAATTATTACAAACAGCGTGGAAAAGATAAGCCTTTATTGAAGTATTGATTTCCAATTGCTTCCGGCTCTCCCATATTTTCAGAAAAGTGTCCGAAACGATCTCTTCCGCAATGTCCTTGCGACCAACATACCTTCGGGAATAAGCGCAAAGACTCACGTAATATTCCCGAAACAAGAAAATATAGGTCTCTTCATCACCGATGGACAAACCCTCGAGAATATTGGATGGCAAATCTCTGGAAATCATTGGCTGCAAATGTATCAAATATTAAAGAAACCTCCGAGGTTTCTCCCAACAGATTGGGCATTTCGAAGGAGCTACTAGAAAAAATCACACTCAATCATATAAATGATCAAATCATAAGCGTTGACTGAAGGCACGTTAATTGCACATCGTTGGTAAAACGAAACTTAATCGTAAGATAAACGTAAGATAAACGTAGAATAAACGTAA
>Ga0302296_1002011_pt1 | contig 13988 bp, 5 predicted proteins | sample III_Fen_N3_1_FD_194546 | JGI IMG/M metagenome (GOLD analysis project Ga0302296, IMG submission 194546) | Peat permafrost microbial communities from Stordalen Mire near Abisko, Sweden - III_Fen_N3_1 | ecosystem: Environmental > Terrestrial > Soil > Wetlands > Permafrost | place: Sweden: Abisko... | reverse complement strand
GCAAAATTATAATTAAGTGCTGCAGTACAATTAAGTGTTTTATATACAGTACCGGGAAACACATCCTGAATTGATACTTTTGACAACTTGTTTGGGTCAGAATTGACTTTCGCAAAATCATCTGTACAGGAGTTACTAAAGCCAATAATTGAGAGCAGTATAACTAAATAAATTATTTTTTTCATCGTTGATTCAATTAAAATGTCATATTAATATTAAATCCATAAGTTGCCGTAGGCAGTACAAAACCATACTCAAATCCCTGTCCCGACCCTGTTGTACTTGTAGCCTCAGGGTCAAGCCCTTTTGGTGTTTTTTGATATAGAATTGCTAAGTTTCTACCTACTGCAGAGAGTTTTGCTGTTTTTATAAAAGTCTTTTTCAATAAGCTTTTTGGCAAATTATATCCAATAGTTATTTCCCTGAGTTTAATATAGGAAGCATCATAGGTATATATTTTCATACTCTTGCCAGCGTCGTCAGAATAAAAATTCGATGGCTTAACATTCATGTAGCAGGGTTGACCACCCCAATTAGGAACTGAAGAATCGAAATATCTATTTGGTAGATTTATTCCTGAGATTCGTCCATTGTCATCGTAAGTGACATATTTGCTAGTTAGATTTGCACCTGGTAAAACTGTATTAACGACCTGTAATTGTCCTCGGCGCTCATTATCATTCTCACCTAATACCCAATTACTGAAGAGATATTCATCCCTTCCTACTAATGATGTAATAGTATTTCCATCTCGGGTTCCTTGATATTCAGTATAAGACCAGAAAAGTCCTCCTTTTTGAAATCCAATTAATGCTGATATATCAACATTCCCTATTTTGATTGTATTATTCCAACCTCCTAACCAATCAGGAGATATTTTACCGTAGTAATTATCATTGGTAGCAATTGTACGCCCTTGTGCATCTACAAGCAAATGCCCTTGGGTATCTCTTTTCCAGTCAGTACCATATAATACGCCATAAGGTTGACCGACCTGAACATACGAAGTAACAAACGATCCAAAATTATTTAGTGAAAAACGATTTGTTGACTCAGTAAGTGATACTACTAAAGAATTATTTTTAGACCAGTTGAGTGATGATACCCATTCAAATTTCTTGTTTTTAATTATACTTACTTTTAAAGAAATCTCTGTTCCCCAATTCTTTATTTCTCCAGCATTAATCATTTTTCTTTCATACCCAGACATTGGAGAAACGACAGCTTGAATAATTTGATTTGTTGTTGATTTTGAATAGTAAGTTGCATCTATCATTATTCTGTTATCCCAGAATCTCAAATCAGCACCAATTTCGTTAGAATTAGTTTTCTCGGGTTTTAAATCAGAATTCTTCTTCAATTTTTCACTATTAACCCAAATCATTGATCCTAAATAGATATTTCCATAAGTATAACCATTAAAGAGTTGATCAAATTGCGCATCATTTCCTACAGTTGAAGTAGAAATACGAAGTTTCGCAAATGAAAGAATTTTTTTTGGAACTTTAATTACTTCTGAAAGTATAAAACTTAATCCCGCTGAAGAATAAAAATAAGAGTTATTTTTGACAGGTAATGTAGATGACCAGTCGTTTCGCACAGTTATATCACCAAAAATATAATTATCAAATCCTAAATTAAACAGACTAAATACTGATCGTTTTTCTTTAGCATTATAGTTTTCCCAGGCCAATATTGCTGATCCATTGTTTGCCAATGATTTATCATCAGGTTTTATTAAAGTTTGTACCTCCGCATTTTCCGTCTTACTTACCATGGACTGGCTATATGCACCTACACTTGAATTTACGCTAAATTTATTCCATTTTTTTTGAAATGAAAGTAAAGCTTCCAACGAGTTATTAGTTGACATTTGCGTAAAACTAGAATAATCACCATCTGTATCAAATGAAGAATAGTAATTAACAAAAGACCAACCTTGCGAAGACTGAATATCTGTAGCTCCCCGAATTCGAAGATTTAATTCTTTAGAAAAATTATATTTTAATGTAACATCAGCCAATAACCAATCTTTTTTATCCGAATTTGAAAGTTCATTTAGTAACCAATATGGGTTAACTATGCCTCCAACAATGGTGTAAGGCATTCCATTCGATTGTTTCCATGGAGTCAATTCATTCAATGAAATATCACGTGATAAATTTGCAAGTGCATATAAAGGATTTCTATATGAGTTATTTCTATAACCCCGATTCTCCATTTTATCATTCGTATATTTTGCATTTACATCTACAGTAAATTGTTTTGTTATGTTTGAAGTTGTTCTTAAACTGAATGCATTTCTATTTCGTTTGTTCATTTTCTGCATTATATCGTCAGAACTTGTATTTGTAAATGAAAATCGAATGGAAGCACCATCAGTCAATTTATCTAAAGAAATACCGTTGGTAAACTCTTTTCCAACCTGATACATATCAAGAGTACTTTCAGGATGAGGGGAATATGATTTTACTTCGTTATTGCGCCCAACTACGTCAAAACCAAGCATTGGAGGACCGTAACTTGCTTTACCGTAAGTTTTATTCGTCAAATTAGCAATTCCCCAAGGTAAATTTGAATCATAAGCTGCTCCATAGTAAGTGTTTCCATAATAATTCTGCCCATATATTAGTCGACCATCACCACCAGCACCATATATATTCTGATATACTGGGAGTTGGCTAATTTGTGTGAATTGAGTATTACTATTCAAACTCACTCCCCAACCATTTTTATTTTTTGCTTTTTTTGTAGTAATTAAAATTACACCATTTGCCGCATCCGATCCATAAAGTGCGGATGCATTTGCGCCCTTTAAAACTTCGATATTTTCAATATCATCAGGATTAATATTTGAAGCAGCATTTCCATAATCGAGAGATTGTGTATTATTATCACCCATTTCATTCAGGATTGGAATCCCATCAATAACATAAAGAGGCTGATTATTCCCAGTTATAGAGTTATTACCCCTTATTAATACAGTACTAGAACTACCTGCCCCACCACCTGAAATTATTTGTACACCTGACACTTTATTTGAAAGCGAGTTTAGTATGTTTGCATCGCGTGCTTCAGTCATTGATTTTACATCAACAGTTTGGTGAGCATACGTCAATGTTTTCTCATCGCGGCGCATATCTAAAGCTGTTACAACTAACTCATTTAACGAATTAGACGCATCTTTTAACACAATATTAATATTGCTTGTAGTCGCATTAATACTAATATTTTGAGAAGTGTATCCAATATAAGAAATATTTAAGGTGACTTTTCCTGAGACTTTAAGTGAAAAGTAACCATTTAAGTCAGTAATTGTACCCTTTGATGTTTCAAATATTTTTACAGTAGCACCCATTAATGGTTCTTTTTGTTCATCTACAACGGTTCCTGTCAATAATCTATATTGAGCATTTGCAGATTGATTAGCCGAAAACATTAGAACAAAAAGAATTAGGATTATTCTCACTTCCTTTTTCCATTCTGTTACTAGTCTAAAATCTTTTTGTGAATGATTATTTTTCATTGAATTTTAAAGTATTATCTATGATTTTTAATAATTTTATTTAAGAAGGTCACTTATCATATTTACCAATAGCTTTCCAGCTATCGGATCAGTTGTTGATTTGTTAACAGCCATAGTTGAGATAATTATACTCCCTTTATCTGTGAGTTTCAAAAGAGGATAGCCCCTCATCGTACTCATTTTTTCAGAGCGTTCATACATATCACCATTAATATATGAATGTATCTTTGTTTGAGATGCTAATAACTCCAATCTGGGGTCACGATTGACTTTGAAAGAGACGGAACAAACTGTTGGAATTTCTCTTTTGTTATTATTGAAATAACGGAGTTCCAATTCATCAATCCCATCAAATACACTTGATTCTGAGATTTCGAGATTCGCTATATCACCTTCAGTTGGGACAATCCAGTCAGTAATACACTCAGGATACATGAGCTTTGCTACCTTTTCAGAGCTTAATAATAGCACTTTACCTCCATTTGAAACATATTTATTTATTGCATCAATTTCTGGAAGAGAGACATTTTTATCTTGGTCTAGTCCAGACAAAATATATAAATCAGCCTTTAACTTCATTGCTTCTGTTATATTTGAAGCAGATGAACTGTTAATGCCAACAAAATCCAAGGATTTTTTAATTTCGTTAAAGTCAACTAACACAATTTTTTTATCTTCAAACGTTGATTTGACCCATTGCTTCTTCGCAAATAATAGCTTATACTCGTTTATTGAAACAATTTTACCATTTTCAGACAATTCCAACATCAGTTTACCATCAATTTTATTTTGTTGCAAATTTTCAGGAATTGTAATTGACGGTGAAATCCATTGACGACTAGAATGTGCTACAGCAGGGAACGTTTCTTTTCCCGATGTTATCTCAATCCCATTGTTATCAACCAGTTTCCAGTTTAGGTTTGTCGGTAGAAGCATACTTCCATCCTCTTTATCGTTTATCACACAAATTCTTACAGGTAACTTGTCGCCACTATAAAAATGTCTACCCCATATTTCAGCAGAAACCAAAACCTGCTGCATTGCTCTTTTCATTGCATAATATGTTGGATAGGGTTCAATTTTATCAGCATCATAAACATTTCTAAACCAAGTAAGCAAGGCAAAATGTAAGATACCCGAAACTTTATCATTTGAACGTCTTAATGCTTCAGCTAATTCGCCAGTAATAAATGATTGCACCTCAAGGAAAGTTTTCGGATCAGCGAATTCATACGACAGATTTCCAATCAGTACCTGAGGAGTTTGATGTAACATAGTATAAGCACGAGTTGGATGTCCGGTTTCATTGTTTGGATAGCCGGTTGACATTTCCTGACTAATTAAAGGTCTGCCAACAATCTTATTATCTCTTTGAAACTCACCATTGAATTGCTTAAATATTGTATGATTGTACCAGTTGATATACGCATGAATGTCATCAATATCTCCATCATCGATTGTTTTAAAGAAATCACTCCCAAATTTTCTTTCGTTGCGCCTGTAATTCGAATCAAAAACTATTGGACGTGAAGAATCAACAATGCGCATTCTTTTGACTACATCCGAAACGATTTTCATCTTCAATTTTGCTCTTTCAATGTTAGGATCATTATCATAAAACTTCATTTCATTATTTACAGTCCAAAAAAGTAACGATGGATGATTTCTGTATTTCTTTTGAACCCTTAAAAATTCATCTGCCCACATATCAATCAACGTAGAATCCGGCATGGAACTTAGGATCATTAACCAGGGCCAGGTCCCTTCGAAACTGATGCCAACTCCATTTTTATCTGCAGCATGCATCCAAAGTTCATTGTAAGGAGTAGTATGAGTACGTGTCACATCCATGTTGCCTGCTTTCATCAGCTGAAAGAATTTATTGGCCAGCTTTTCATCATTTGGAGCTAATGCAAATGGAGTGTGATTAGCTCCACGTAACCAATACTGAATTCCATTCAGATACAATAAACCATCTTTCGATTCGAATGTACGAAATCCTGAACAGATAGTAGATTTATCAATTTCTTTTTTCCCTTTTCTAAGTATAAACGAAAAATCATATAAATTTGGTGATTGAGGTGACCATAATTTTGGCTTTAATCCATTGATTGAAAAAGAGAATACTTTTTCTTCCCCTGCATTTAAAATAATATCTTTTAATCCTTCAACTTCAAAAAACATCTGATTTGTAGCATTGTCTACAATATTTGTATTTATTGAAAATTTTGCTTTTTTGATACCGTTATTTTTTAACGTAACATCAAATGTTGCTCCCGTAAGAGTAGGTTTAATATATACATCATTAATTTTCAGTGGATCTGTAATTACCAGATTTACAGGTTGCCATATTCCTGCCGGGTCGCCAACATAAAATCCATGAGCAATATCTTTAAGCATTTTGTTTGTAACTGGCACAGAAACTGCAACATCTACAATTTTATCAGCATCAGCTATATTTTCAACAAAATCTCTTGTAACTTTTACGGTAACTAGGTTTTTACCAGGCTTAAATAGCTTAGTGCCATCCACTCTGAACTCACCATACATCCCAATATTAGAACCAGCTTTAGTTCCATTAACAAATACTTCTGCCACTTTTGATACAGCATCAAAAACTAATTCGAGATTTTTCCCTTTTATATTTTCAGGTAATTCAATCCATTGGCGATACCATGCAGCTTTAGTTTTTGAATAATCAAAAGTATAATCTTCACAACGTTGAGTTTCTTTCTTGAAATATGCATCTGAGATTCCTTTTGGAAATTTCCCCATAGTTTCCCCATGTAACCAAATTCTACTAGGATTCCAAAAGTTTGGAACAGACATAGTGTGCCAAGCATTATCATCTGTAGTTGGTGAAGTTGCAATTTTTTCTTGTTCCAATTCATAAGTAGGCATAAATAGCCATTGTCCATCAAGAGATATCTCTGTTCTTGATTTAGAAAGGGAACTTACTTTAATTGATTTATAAGTAGCTCTTTCCTTTTCTCTCTTTGATTCGATTTCTTGGGAGCTTGAATTTATCTGATATTCCTTAACTCTTTGTCCATTCAAATAATTGTCGGGGATAGATGTTACCGATAAATCATCGTATTCAGTTTTAATCCAACCTCCTCCGAGAGTTACTTCACCCGATGGAGCCAGATTCATATTTCTATCGGTTACATCTATACGTGGCATGACCTCATCATTTAAAAATATTTGAATGCGACTTCCACAAACTACTATGCGAAAATCATACCAAGTCCCAGGCTCAGGGTGAAAATTGAGAACTGCTAAACCCAAACATTCATCAGTTCCCATAAACCCCATTCGGCTAAAATACAAGTCGTTTTGCAAACCGCCTTTAAGCCCAACAACATACCTGTCATTTCTATTATATGCTCTGAAACCGGACCATATTTGTACCTGTTCTTCTGATTTTGGTGTTCTGGCTCTAAACTTGATTTCATAATTTGCCCATTCCGGTTTACCAAAAGTAACGTAAGCATCCTTAGCTATTAACTCGCCATCTTTAATTTCACAAACCCCCCTTCCTATCTTGTTTAAATTAACTTGAGGGCTTTCAAATTTTTCTTGATATTTAAAGGTTTTTTCTGCTTTAGTTTGATTTGAAAACAAAATAAGTATAACTGTAGCAGTAATATAATAAATTTTAAGCATTTTGTAATTTTAAGTATTATTTTCAAATTGATTCCGCTTATTTTTTTTTGATAAGCGGAATCAATATAATATTTGGTGAGTATCAAGTCATTTTTCCTTTATTTTGATACTTCTATAGCACCAGTATCGCATTTATTATTTTTAAATAATCGTGAAGTGCCAACTTGATCTGTGGAGATATTTAATTTTATCAGATAATTCGAATCTCCAAAATTTATTGCAGATGAAGTCGGTTGTAAAGAATAGGTATGGTTAACACTATTGTAAGGTTTTAATTTCACAACAGATGTAGGTGACAAATTATTATTGATATCTTTTGCGTAGTTTATTTTATTAGTTTCACCCATATCATTTTTCAGATTTAAATTTGACGTTCCGGCAATAAATGAATTACGTATAATTAAATCTACATCTTTTATATAAGCATCTCCAACCACTACAAAATCAGCATATTTATTTGAAGCGGTTTTATCCCAATCTATGGCAGTATTATTATCTATAATAGTATTATATATTGTTTTAACCGCATTCATCGAACAAATATCAGTATTAGAATTATTATTAAATCTAATTCCTGCTCCCGCTAAACCGTTATCACCTGCTACTTTATTATCTGTTATAGTACAATTCGTCAAATTAAATAAACTTCCGGTTTTAGCAGTGTTCATACATATTGCTCCACTATTATTCCCTCCAACTGAATTGTTTGAAAAGGTGCTATTTATAAAGGCTATATCGAACACTCCAACATTTTTATTTTCGAAATATGCAGCTCCACCAACATATGGACCAGTTACTGTATTTTTATTAAACGCACAGTTGATAAATGTTATTTTAGCATTTGCAACTTTAGTTGGTACATCATTAATAAATAAAGCTCCACCATTCATAGTTGAAGTATTATTTTCAAAAACAGTATTTTTCACAAGTAAATTTACAGCACCATACATCCAAATATTAATTGCACCTCCACCATCAGAAGTAGTATTTGTATTGGATGAGTTATTTTGAAATGAGCATCCGTCAAAATCCAATGCTCCTGAAGTTGCAAACAAAGCTGAACCAGCTTTTCCAAAATTTCCAACAAAATGACATGACGTAAATGAAGTGATTGTCTTGGTGTTATTGTAATTGTCAAAATAAACTGCTCCTCCTTTAAAGGTTGAACCTGAAGTATTATTTGCAAATTCACAATTTACAAATGTCGCTTTAGAACTTCTTATATAAATTGCTCCTCCTTTATCTGCATTAGGAGCGCTATTTCCATTTTTAAATGTGAGGTTTTTATAGGTAATTATCCCAGATATAGAACCATCTTGTCTAATTAAGCGGGTGATATTTTTGCCATCAAAACCGCAAGTAGTTTTATCATCGCCAATTATTGTCAATGGCTTGTTTAAAGTGATAATTCCCATATTTCCACCCAGATTCCATGTTTTATATGTTACACCACCAACCTCATAAATTGATGAACCAAAGAAACTGATATCAGTTCGAACTCCAGCTTTATTTGGTTCTGCTGAAATATCAATAAAACCCGTAACATGAATAATATCATTAGCCTGAGCTATTGTTAGTGCTTTAGATAATGTTGCCACTGGATGACCTAAAGTTCCGTTATTCATATCGTTGCCACATGTAGCCGTAAGATATAAGTCAGTGGCATAACCGTAAGATGACATTCCACACAATAAAATGATGCAGGTTGCTTTTAAAAATGTTGTTTTTTTCATGTGATTTTTTTGTTTTTAATTTTTCGTTGATCTAAAAATGAAAAGAGATATAATAATGTTGTAAAAACAACACATAAAATTGATTCGAATCCAAATTGTAAATTATTTTTGGATTCTTTCAAAGTACCAAGGTATAAGCAAAATAATCAGAGCAGAATGTTTAACACCTAAAGTTTTTAAAAGGGTCATTGTTAAAACATTCCGGATAAACCCGAGAACTTTCACGAGGGCCAGATGGAGGTGTGGATTCTAAAACCAGCGATATCTCATTGTCGATTTTAATACGCTTTATGAATGGTTGAGTATATTCAAGTTTATTGTTATTTTTTTTCATTGTGTCTTTTATAAAGCTTAGAAAAGGTTTTTTAATTGATTACAAGTTTACGGGTTGAAATTTGACCATCGATTTTCACTATTACTAAGTAAATGCCTGATATATAGACTTTATTTGATTCAAGCATACTATTTGTCAACATCTTCTTTTCAGATAACTGACCTAAAGAATTGTAAATAGAAACTACACTTTTAGAATCAAAATCTCCGGTATAATTTACGATTATCCTGCCGTCGACATTACAATAAACATTTAAATTTTGATCGTTAAATGAAGAGGTAAGTTTAGTTGTAGTTGATACTGATTTAAATAGAATTTTAAACCGATTGGTTGTTGAAATTATATCTGAACTAAAATTATAATTACCACCATCGGTTAAATCTACATTGACTGGTTGACCCGGATTCAAATAATCTTTTATTATAATTTGGGTCCCATCTGCAAAATTTGATTGTTCAGTTGCTTTAATTGTAAAGTTACCTAACTTTCCGGTTGAAAAACCAAGCGGAATTTCTGTATCGTATTTCAATTCTTTCATACCATTGATAACCAATTTCTCGTCTTGAATCCGGGTGTAAAGTTCAGGTATTGAAATGGAACTATTAGTCATTTTAGGTGAATCGTATTTGTCAAATGTATCTGAGGCATTGGGATTGAAATACAGCACGGTCTCGTCCGAATTATAACCGTTTGAGACTTGTAAGCGAAGCATGGCATTTTCTGACAAGTTTCTTACTTTGAGCTTGTTTCCTGAATTATCGGCATGATCGCGCATAATATTTGTAACAGTAAAATTAGTCGTTAATGTATTTACATCCAATCGTACCCAATATGCCTGCATTGGTGGTATGTATTTACTAACAATAGTATTTGCACCATTATTTACAATCACCGGACTTGATGGTGTAGCAACATTTACAGTAGCAAAAGTATAACTGCCGTCAGTATTCTTTGTTCGAAACCATGCTGTTGGCAAAATATTACTGTTTGCCGGAGCCACTTTCGACCAGTCTAAATAAGATGGATATGGATTCCCCACCAAGTTATATCCGGCTTGTGATGTTCCTGTGCGACTTAAAGTAACTGTTACATTACCTGAATTTGTTAATCCTGTAAAGTTCACAATTCCTGTTAATCCCTGACCTGCAGAAGCTACTTGTATATACCCTTTGCCGGCAATAAGATTACCACTTGTAACAGCATCCCAGGATTTAGCTATTTCGTTGAATTGGACTAAAGAATTTCCTTTGTTAAAAGCAGTATATGGAGCTTCTGTAACTGGTGAACTCATATACCAATTACGTCCACCCTCAACATACTGCTGTACAGTTGCATTTAATGTTGGTAGTGCGTAACTATCAAGCAAAGTTCCGGTACCAGTAGCATCACTTTGGATGGAAATACCATTTGTTGCTGTAAGTGTATTACCGGAACTAACAGTAAGTTTGGCTCCTGCGTTAATGACAATGCTTCTTAACGTTGAATTCTGATTCACTATTAATTCATTACTGTTAATAGTCAATTCTGTTGTTGAATTTATCCCTAAAGTGGATATATTTGTATTTGAATTAATCTGTACTGTTTTGATTTCAACGGCACCAGCATAACACTTACTATTTGTAAAAGGACGGATATTTCCGACTTGGTCAGTAGCAACAGATGGACTTAATGAGGATAAATACGAAGAGTTACCATAATCAATCGCTGGAGAGCCGGATTGCAATGGATAACAATTATAAGTAGAATTAAAAGCTCCTAATTTAGCTACAAATGAATTTATTATACTTCCATTGATAAGGGCAGCATAGTTTACGGTGTTGCTTCCTGAAAATAGAGTGCTGAAGTTTGTGCCTGCACCTTTAGCAATATATGATTTATCAATAATTAATGTAGTACCAGCGGTGTATGCATCTCCTTGAACTGAAAAGTCAATATAGTTATTGATATTTGTTGTCATATCTTCCGTTGTTCCGGTATTATTTTCGATGATGGTGTTGTAGATCGTTCTAACAGAGTTAACTGTTGCATTGGTATATCGAACTCCAGCACCACCGCCACCAGATGTTCCCGTTACTTTATTCTCAGTTATTGTACAATTTATTAGATTTATTGATGAACCAGTCAATGCACTAAATCCAAAAATAGCTCCTCCTAAAGTGCTTCCAGCAATGTTCCCGGAAAAAGTTGTATTGATAAATGATAAATTGAGAGTTGCCCCGGCTGTTGAATTATAAATTGCAACACCACCTCCGTTTATAGCAGATGTGTTTGATATGATTGCACAGTTTGTGAATTTTGCTGTGGTTGCAAATGCAGCACCATCTGTGCAACAGATAGCTCCTCCATCGCCAGCAGTTTTGTTATTCTTGAATACAGAATTCTTTACATCAATATTCAATGCAGCACCAGATGCTGGAGTTTTCAAATAGATTGCGGCACCATTTGAAGAAGCGATACCCGAAACATCATTATTCTCGAAAGTACAACCATCTAATGTAACACTGCCTGTTTGAACTGAAATACCGGCCCCAAATTTTGCAACATTCCCAGTGAATCGACTTGAAGTTATTGATGCAGTGCCACTTATCACGGTAATGGCACCACCAGGATTCACATTTCCTGTTCCACCTGAAGTATTTGTTGTAAATTCACAATTAGTAACGTTTGCATTGGTACCTCTTATATACATGGCACCACCCCCTGAGGCATCTGCACTTTTTCCATTTTTAAAGGTAAGGTTTTGATATTTAATTTGACCCGTGCTATTATCTTGTCTAATAAGGCAGGTTGTATTTTTTCCATCGAAACCACAGGTCGCTTTATCATCGCCAATAATGGTTATAGCCCGGCTTAAAGTGAAAACTCCAAACACTGCGTTAGCTTGTGTTCCGGCGCCACTATAATTCCAGGTATTATAGGTTACACCATTTACGGTAATCGAGTTAGTTCCGGCAACTGCAGGCTTGTAACTGGCAGTAGTATTAAAAGGTTCAAGAGTCATGTCAATAAATCCAATAACATGAATAACATCATTTGTCTGAGCTATAGTTAAAGCTTTTGAAAGAGTTGCGACAGGATAACCTGTTGTTCCATCATTTATGTCACTCCCACCAATGGATGAAAGATATAAGTCCGTGGCTGAACTATAGGATGTCACACTACACAATAATAAGACAAACACTGTTTTTAGAAAAGTGATTATTTTCATTGTATGATTTTGAATTTAATTTAATAGCATTTTAATTGTTTAAGGCAGCAATTCTTTTTTTATATGCTAGCTGGTGTAAATTAACATGTATTAGTTCTGGCTTTTTAAATTAGACTTTAGTTAATTTAAATCTGGAAAACAGTTTAAAAAAATATATTTTCCGATAAAATGTAATTGATATCGGAAAATATAGATTAACTATTTCACTAAAATCTTGCTTGCGATGTCGCCAATCTTAACCAAATAAAATCCCTTTGCAAAAGACACTATTTCTTTGTTTGAAGTCAATAAGATTGACTTTAATATTTGTCCTGATAATGAATATATTACTGCATTCTGACCTTCTGAGCCATTAATAATAATCGAATTGTCTGAACCATAAGTCAATGGGTAATATTTAATAGAAGCAATATCATTTGGCCTTTGAAAATTCACAATCAATTGCGTCGCAGCAGGGTTAATGTAACCTAAAAAATCTGTTGCAACACCTTGATGAATATCTATTGTTACATTTCCTATGGATGTAGGAATAATATCTACATTATAAGTTGTTCCACTTCCTGTAAAATTGCGTGCAGTACCATTTCCAATAATTAATTTCGAAGCATCAAAGCCTGTAACTGAATGATTAAATGTAATGGTTACCGGAATTGGACTTAAACTGGTTAGTGAAGTTGCTGTAGTTGTAATTCCAACTTTTAGTGCTTCTAAAGGAATTTCTACTGCACCTGCATCACACTTGTTGTTTGCAAAAGTGCGAGTTTGATTTAACTGATCTGTTGAAATACTGATGGTAGTTAAATAATGTGAGTCTCCATAACCAATAGCTGGTGAACCGGATTGCAATGGATAACAATTAAATGTAGAATTAAAAGTTCCTAATTTAGCTACAAATGAGTTAGCAATATTTCCACTAGTAACAGCAGCATAGTTTACGGTGTTGCTTCCTGAAAATAGAGTGCTGAAGTTTGTGCCTGCACCTTTAGCAATATATGATTTATCAATAATTAACGTTGTACCGGCAGTGTATGCATCTCCTTGTACTGAAAAGTCTATATAATTATTGATATTTGTTGTCATATCTTCCGTTGTTCCGGTATTGTTTTCGATGATGGTATTATAGATCGTTCTAACAGAATTAACTGTTGCATTGGTATATCGAACTCCGGCACCACCGCCACCAGATGTTCCCGTTACTTTATTCTCAGTTATTGTACAATTTATAAGATTTATTGATGAACCTGTCAATGCACTATATCCAAAAATAGCTCCGCCTAAAGTGCTTCCAGCAATGTTTCCGGAAAAAGTTGTATTGATAAATGATAAGTTGAGAGTCGCCCCGACTGTTGAATTATAAATTGCAACACCACCCCCGTTTATAGCAGATGTGTTTGATATGATTGCACAGTTTGTGAATTTTGCTGTGGTTGCAAATGCAGCACCATCGGTGCAACAGATAGCTCCTCCATCGCCAGCAGTTTTGTTATTCTTGAATACAGAATTCTTTACATCAATACTCAA
>Ga0302296_1002006_pt1 | contig 13996 bp, 17 predicted proteins | sample III_Fen_N3_1_FD_194546 | JGI IMG/M metagenome (GOLD analysis project Ga0302296, IMG submission 194546) | Peat permafrost microbial communities from Stordalen Mire near Abisko, Sweden - III_Fen_N3_1 | ecosystem: Environmental > Terrestrial > Soil > Wetlands > Permafrost | place: Sweden: Abisko... | reverse complement strand
CTTAGTGAGTCTAAGGAGGAGGGTGCTAATAAATACTTTTAGATTATAAATCAAAACATTAAATAAATGAAAGAATTAAATCAATTAATGCAAGCACAATTTGATAAAATGTGCGAGAGAGGTAAGCTATTTAGAAGTAGTATTACTGGACAACAAGCTTGGGATTTATATTTAGAATCCTTTTCACCTATAGATGACCCTATTTTTAGAGACCCTAAATCCTCAGTACACAATTGTAATCTCTGTAACAACTTTATTAGAAGATATGGTAATGTTGTTGCTATAGACTATGATTATAGTATTATGACTATTTGGGATATTTATGAAGCTCCTAAAGAATATTTACAACCCTGTAAAATTCTATCTAATACTATAGCTAGTGCTCCTATTAAAGATGTATTCTTTGAAACATTTGCTGAATTAAACTCCTTACCTTATGAGAAAACTAATACTATTCAAAGTAGATATCAACTAGGTGTAGCCAAGAATGTTAAGAGATACACTAAAGAAGAAGCTGATTTATTTGGTGTAGTAAAACCTAATGAGATTAGAGAATTTAATCATCTTCATTTATTTCTTCCTAATCAATTTGTACAAAATAATGGTAAATCCATTGAATCTATTATAGGTGACTATAGAGATGATAAAAATGTATTCCAAACTGGTATGGAAGTAATTTCTCTTGATACTCTAAAATTAGTAAGAGACTTGATTAATCAAGGCTCATTATTAGATGGAGCTACTCATTTAGGTAAGGTAGAAAGAATGATTATAGTAAAAGCTAAATATGATACTCTTTCTCCTAATGTTAGAGACAATTGGTGTTGGGATTCTTCTTATAAATATCAATATGCCAGATTCAAAAATGAATTAATTGGCGTATTGTGCTCTGAGTTATCTGAAGGTATGGAGCTTAATAAAGCTTGTCAAAATTGGAACAAAAGAGTTGACCCAGTTAACTATATGAAAGTTACTGCTCCTATTACTAAGAAGCAAATTGAAGAAGCTGAAAAATTTGTAATAGCAAACAACTATGTTGATTCATTTAGCAGAAGATTTGCTAATATTGATGATATTAAAGCTTCAGAGATTCTTCATGTAAATATGGGAGATGGTAAACTAAAAGAAGTTTCAATGTTTGATAATGTTAAAGCTACTTCTACAAGACACAAAAGAACTGAATTTGATAAGATTGAAGAGGTTAGTATTGAGAAATTTATGTCTGATATACTACCTAATTGTACCTCAGTAGAAGCTTTCTTAACTAGTAAACAAGAAGGTAATTTAGTTACTTTAACTACTTCTAATGTTCCTAATAGTAAACCTATTTTTAAATGGGATAATAACTATTCATGGACTTTTAAAGGTAATTTAGCAGGTAAATCTCAAATTAAAGAAGCTGTTAAAAGTGCTGGAGGTGAAGTAAATGGATTATTAAGATTCTCTATCTCTTGGAATGAGGATGGATTAAGTCATGTAGACTTTGATGCTCATGCTAAACAACCTAATGGTACTGAAATTTATTACAGTAACTATAAAGGATATAGAAATAATGCTAGTGGTATGTTAGATGTTGATATGATTAGACCTCCTAAACAAGGTGTTGAGAATATTAACTGGGTTGATAAATCCAAAATGCCTAATGGTAAATATATATTCTTTAATAGAAACTTTGATGGAGGTAGTAATACTGGTTTTAAAGCTGAAGTAGAATTTGATGGACAAATCTATAAGTATCAACAAATAGGTAAAGTCTTTAATGATACTAAAGTAGCTACTGTAACTCTAAAAGATGGTGAATTTACAATTGAACATCATTTACCTTTAATGGAAGAAGAATATATAACTAAAGAGATTTATGGAATTGAAACTAATAAGTTTCATAAAGTTAATTTAGTTTGTTTATCTCCTAATCATTGGGGTAATAATAATGTAGGTAATAAACATTATTTGTTTATGCTTGATGGTTGTAAATGTATGGAACCAATCAGAAGTTTTCACAATGAAAACTTACTACCTGAATTAGCTGCTCATAGAAGAGTACTAGAAGTACTTGCTGCTAACAGTATGATTAATCCTTTAGATAAACAACTCTCAGGATTAGGTTTTAATGCTACTGTAAGAGATGAATTAGTTGTAAGACTAAAAGGTTCTTTTCAGAGAGTGATTAAGATTAAATTTTAAATAAACTTGGCATATAGCTCAGTGGTTTAGAGTGCCCCTATCCATGAACACAGGGGAGGTCCCAGGTTCAAATCCTGGTATGCCTACAAACAAATTATTCATTAAAAAAAATTAAAAACATTATGGACATTTACAAAGAAGCATTAATGCTAGGACTAAGAGTAACTACTCCAAAAGGTCCTTTATCAGTAGAACAGTTATTTCAACTTAGTATGACTGATTTAAAAATCACTATTAAAGCTATTAAGAAATCTCTTAAAGCTAGTGATGATGATGAACTTGACTTTTTAGAAGAATCTGAAAGTAAAGTTGATAAGTTAATTGAATTATCTTTTAATATCTTAAAAGATATTTACATTACTAAAAAGGATGCAGCTAAAACTCTTAGAGATGCTGCTGCTATTAAAGAAAATAATCAGAAAATTCTTGTTGAAATAGCAAGAAGAAAAGAGTTGAAAATTACTCAAATTTCTGATGAAGAGTTAGAAGCTATGCTAAAATAAAAATAGATTAGTAATAATCTAGGCTGGTTAGACCCATACCTTACATATTATATAATATAATATGAAGTTAAGGAGATTTAAGTGAGATTCTTAAATCAAGCAGGGTAAGTGTCTCCCCATATACTGTTTGGTATATAAAACTTGTAGACAACAATAATCTAAATACTCCTCTTTGAATGAGATAATGCTCTCATCAGTGAAACACTATAGCATGAATCTGAAAGACTAAATTATATTAAATTAATTGAATGAAATACATAGAGGATTTGAAAAAATAACTGAAGGCTTAAGAGGTGATAGAATTATTTTTAAATAGCATGGCTTTAATAGTCATGCTATTTACTTTTTAATTCTATTAAAGTAAAAATATAAAATATTAAACATTTGATAACGGTTTTATTTATGTGTATTGTGTATTATAAGTATTAAATTTCTTATTAAGATAGAAAATTTAACACTGAAAATTAGCAGACTGTGAAGTTAGTTAATTTATTAAGGGTATAGCATAGGTAACTATGTTATACTCTTATTTTTAAATAAAAAACTGGGGCTAGTTGGTTTAGACTATCTCAAGAAAAGTAGTAATTTATGCATGGAGGAGTCCTTTAAATACTCAAAGAAGAATAACAGGCAAAACTATTGTTTTTGTTCCTGCTGCAAAGCTTGCTTTAGTAGCGTAAGAGAACTGGGGTGACAACAACCTTATCAAATAAAGTTGTAAAAAGTTTAAACTTTCTTAAAAAGTCTTGAGATATATTGCCTCCTTACTGAGGAATATTAAGTATTGCAATCTCATTGCATGGTGGTGTCTGTTTGTGTCCCAAACAGTCCTAGAGTTTTCAATATTTCACTCTATTACTAGAAATAGCTGAAAAAGTACAGTAAATACTAAGCATATATAAGATTATTAGTAAGTATTAAGATAACACGAGGGTTCGACTCCCTCTAGCTCCACCAAAGTGTTGATAATCAATACATTAATCAATACATTAATCAATTATTTTAATAACTTAAAAACAAATCACATTATGGCAGGCAAAAAATTAAACAAAGTATTAGGATTTGTCTATATCTTATTAGCAACTATTGGATTTATAACTATCTGTATGCATGTACAAATTGATTTAATATCTAGTACTAAATATAACTTTATAGGTAAATGGTTTTTAATTATTTGTATAATGTTTACTCAAGGGTTTATTATTTATCATAATAGTAAAAAATTATGAGAAAAAGATTTAATGATAAAGAGTATGATTTAGTATTTAGTACTCAAGAGAGAAAAGGTCTTTTACTCATGGCTATAAGAAGATTAGATGTAGCTTATACAGCAAAGAGAAGGAAAAGATTCATAAACAAAGATTTAATTAGAAGAAACACTTTAAGTACAGATTTACAAAAATTTGACTTAGGTATTACTATGTTAATGAAAGGTTTTAAAAAGAAACAGAGAGAGAGAGAAAGAATTTAGTATTAATTAAATAATAAAGTATGAGAGAGAAAGTAGTAATTATTATGTTAGTGGTGTTAAATATTATATCTTCTTGTAGTCCTAGAGTTGTTAGAACTGAGTATATAGATAGTAGACCTCATATAGGCATTTTATTGCCTGAGATAAGACCTAACTTCTTAAATTCAGATTCTATAAGTATTGTAGAACTAAATAAATGTTTAGATTATTATAGTATAAAATGTAAAAATGTAGTATTAGTACAAGCTTTACTAGAATCAAGTCATTTTAAATCTAATAATTTTATACTAAGAAAGAACTTATTTGGTCTAACAGGACAAAATGGTAAGTATATGAAATTTAATCATTGGCATGAATCAGTAAAAGCATATTCTTTATTCATACAAGCTAGATTTAAACCTCCCAGTGAGGATTACTTTAGTTTCTTAAAAAGAATAAAATATGCTAAAGATAAGAAGTATATTTATAAATTAAAACAGATGGTAGAATGGCAGAAAGTACATTGTTAGAAAAAATTATTACCTATAGAAATACTCATAAAGAGAGTAGAGTAATTCTAGGTATTGTTCTTGCAGAGATTTCAAGAGATGAGGAATTAAATAGCAAATTAAATACTAAAGACCCTAGAAATCCTAGTGATTCTGATGTTATAAGAATTATTAAAGGTATTATTACTGATAATAATAAGTGTGTAGCAACTAAAGAATTAGAGGATGAGAATTTGTTATTAAATTTATTCCTTCCTACTCAATTAAGTAAAGAAGAAATAAGTGATATTATTACAGAACAATGCTTTACTTCAATAGGAGTATGTATGGCTTATTTTAAGGCTAATCATGAAGGTCTATTTGAGGGTAAGACAGTAAGTGGTATTTATAAACTTCTTTCCTCTAAAGGTATTTAAAATGGATATACTACAAGAATATATTAAACTAGGATGTCCTGTTAGTAATTGTCATAATTTTATGACAGATATACAAGCTTGGTTAAGAGATACTCAAAATATTCATATTAGAATAGATATTACTTATTCAACTACAAGAGAAGAAAGATTATATTGGGCAGAATTATTTGATATTAATAGTTATAATAGGACTTATGCTAGTTTTAATAGAATGGCTACATTTATTCCACATGGAAAAGATTATGATGCTGCTTTATTAAAAGGTATTGAAGCTGCTTTAGAGATTTTAAAAAATAGAGAGAAGAAGTAAAAAATGACTAAAGATGACATACAAAGTGAATCTATTAGCCTAATAAGTACTAATAACAGATTATTATTATCATGGGCAACTGGTTGTGGTAAAAGTTATGCTTTTATTAAAATACAAGAATATCTTAAAGCTGAGATTACTTGGATTGTAGTAGCAGAAATAGCTCATATTAAAAACTGGGAAGATGAGTATAAAAAGCATGGTAAAGAAGAATTACTTAAAAAAACTAAGATATTCTGCTATGCTTCTCTTAAAAACAATGTTAATGATAATATTGATTTATTATGTTTAGATGAGGGGCATCATGCTGCTTCAGAGATAAGATTAGATTATTTATCTACTATTAAGGCTAATAAAATAGTGTTATTAACTGCTACATTAGGAGTGGAAAATAAGTACTATATTGAAGGAATCTATGGTAAGTTTAAAGAATTTAAAATATCTTTAAAACAAGCTATTCTATGGGGTATACTCCCTAAACCTAGAATTTTTCTTATACCTCTCACACTTGAAAAAGTTATTAGAGACTGTATTGTAGAAGAATCATGGGGTAAAGTAAAAGATAGAGTTACTATTTACTGTAATTATGGTGATAGATGGCAATATTTAACGCATAAAAAAGATACATATCCTAATGTAAAATTAGTAATTTCCTGTACTCAATATGAAAAGAATTTTCATTTAAATGCTCAATTCATTTATTACAAGAATCTTTATATGAGAACAAGACAAGAATTTGCTAAGGTAAAATGGATGTTAATAGGGTCTGAGAGAAAGAGATTTCTAGCTGATTCTAAGACAAATAAAGTAAAACCTTTTATTAAGTTACTTAAGAAAAAGAGATTTATTTGTTTTTGTGGTAGTATTGTACAAGCTGAATTATTAGGTAAAAAGAATGCTATACATTCTAAAATGAAAGATAGTACACCAGCTGAAGTTATTGATAATTTTGATAAAAGGAAAATAAATAGTATCTTTGCAGTAGGAATGTTGCAAGAGGGTCAAAATCTTTCAGGTATTGAAGCAGGAGTAATTATTCAATTAGATGGAGTAGAAAGACCATTTACACAAAAAAGTGGTAGAACTTTAAGAGCAGATGAGCCAATTTTATTAGTATTTTATTATAAAGATACCAGAGATGAAGAGTACATGCAAAATATAATCAAGGATATAGACCCTGAATATATTAACATAGTTACAAGTGCAGAGGAAATAGATATTTTATAATCTTAAAAAAGTTTTATTATGAATTCAGTTAAAGAGAATATTCCTAGAAAGGATAATATTAATATAAATGTTATCCTTTCTTATGGAATTGAAGCAGCAACTATTATTATGGAAGCATATAATAGTAATTCTGTACAGAGTAAATTAATAAATATTGAAAAAATTGCTAAATTAGATAATATTAAAGATGAAGCTAAGGTAAAATTTATAGGAGATGTCCTAATTAGACCTAAGTTTAAAAGATTATTTATTGCTAGTAAATTAAGAAAAAAATTGGAGGAAAAAAATGAGTGATGGTATTAATATAACCTCTAATATATTAGAGAAACATAATGTTAGCTTCCAAGAAGCTGTTGTATTACTAGCTTTATATTACCATGTAGATTTGGATAAAACTGTTCCTATTTTATTAGAGAAAGGATATGTTAGTAGAAAGTATTTTATGACTAAACCTACTAATGAACTTTTTATAATGGATAAAGGAGTAGCAGTATTAGAGGACCTTACATTAGAGTCTGATAAAGATGTACCTGCCTTAGATAGATTAAAAGCACTTGCTGTTAAATTACAAGTCATTTATCCTGAAGGTAAGAAGCAAGGAACTAATTATTACTGGAGAGGTAATGTTCCTGATATTGTAAAGAAACTACAATCTTTTTTTAAAAAATATGGTAGTAACTATACAGATGAACAATTAGTAGATGCAACTACAAGATATATGCAGTCTTTTAAGAATGATATAACTTATATGCAATTACTTAAATACTTTATTTGGAAAAAAAGTCCTGATAAAGGTGATGAAGTAAGTGAGTTGATGAATTATATTGAGAATGCTGGTGCTGTTGAGAATAGATTAGACCAAAATTGGACTAGTAAATTAAAGTAAAAAATGAAGATGATGAAAAGATTAAGAGAACATGCTAAAAAGCTAATTAGTGACTTCCCTTTGCTTAAAGAGGATATTGATAATATCATGAATGAAGCAGAAGAAAAATATGAAGAAGAAGGATTAACTGAAAGTGATATAGTTAGTTTTTTAATTAGAATTGATGAACTATTATAATGGAATTATATAATAGAGTTATAGATGATTTAATAACAAGAAAGAATAGATTAGAAGAAGGTAAAGTTAATTCAATACCTTTTAGTTTACATAGATTCTCTACAGAATTGCCTGGAATTGAGCAGAAAACAACCTATCATGTTACAGCAAGTACTAAAGTAGGTAAGACACAATTATCTGATTATTTATTTCTTTATACTCCTTATTTTTATGCATTAAAAAATAAAGAAAAAATTAGATTAAAGATATTTTATTTTACTCTTGAAATGAGTAAAGAACAAAAGTATCAGCAATTTATGTGTCACTTATTATTTATGCTTTCAAGAGGTAATATAAGAATTACACCAAAAGATTTAAGAAGTGCTGATATTAGAAACCCTTTATCTCAAGATATTCTTGATATATTAGCTTCTGATATTTATAAGCAATATTTTCAATTCTTTGAAGAGACTGTTGTATTTATTGATAATATTAAAAATCCTTTTGGGATTTATAAATTCATGAAACAATATGCTCAGTCTAACGGTGTGCAGCATACTAAAATAGTCCCTTTTATTAATAATAATACAGGAGAAGTTGAATCTCAACAAGAAATTGATGATTATTATGAAGCAAATGACCCTGATGAATATGTTGAATGTGTTATAGACCATATTGCTTTATTAAGCCCTGAAAAAAATGGTACATTAAGGGATGCTATTGTAAAATTCTCTTCTGAATATTCTATTACTTTAAGAAATAAGTATAGATATATTATGATTATAGTTATACAACAAGCTGCTGCTCAAGAAGGTAATGAGAATAGAAAGTTAGGAAAGTTACAACCCACTTTAGATGGTTATGGTGATGCTAAAGTAATAGCCAGAGATGCTGATGTAATTATTGGTTTATTTAGTCCTTTTAGACATGGCATACAAAGCTATGAAAATTATGATATAACTAAATTTAGAGATAATATAAGATTCATGGAACTTATTGCTGGTAGAGAAGGAGGAGGTGGAACAGTATGTCCCTTATTCTTTGATGGAGGTGTTAATTTCTTTAGTGAATTACCTTTACCTAATGAATCTGAGTTATTAAAATCTAGCTTTAAAATGCTAGATAGAATTAGAAGTGGAGAGATTATTCTAAGAAATAATCTGATGATGATGTTATATGGAGCTGATAAATACACTCCTAAGTTTTTACAATCAACATTACATAAAACCAGAAAAGTAATGTTAAACAATTTATTAAATTAATGGGAAAGATTTTAATTGTGCTAGGACCAACAGGGTCAGGAAAGAGTAGGAGTACTAAAAACTTAAATCCAAAAGAAACAATCATTATTAATACTTTAAAAAAGGATTTACCTTTTAGAGGGTCAAGAACATTGTATTCTGAGGCTAATAAAAATATGGTTAGTATTGATACTTGGGATAAAGTAGTACCATTTATTCAGATGGTTAGCTCTCAAGCTCCAGGTGTTAAAACTATCATTATTGATGATGCTAGATTCATAATGGAAAAAGAATTTATGAAGAGAGCAAAAGAAGTTGGATATACTAAGTTTACTGAGTATGCTCAACATTTTCATAGTATTATTGAAGCTGCTGAACAAGCTAGAGTAGATTTAAAAGTAGTAATGATGCTACATGATGATGATATTATCAATGATAAAACTATTGTTGGTAAAAAATGTAAGTTAGTTGGACAAATGGTAGAAGCTCATTATAATCCAATTGAAGTAGTATCAATGTGTTTATATTGTGCCCCTAGTTTTGATAAAAACAATGAGCCAGTATTTCAATTTTATACAAGGAAAGCTCTTATTAATGGTATAGAAATACCTGCTAAGACTCCTGAAGAAATGTTTGAATCAAAAACAATACCAAATGACTTAGCTTTAGTATTTACAGCTATGGATGAGTATTATAATTAAAAATAAATAAAAAGTAAGAAAAAATGAGTGATTTAAGTAATTTTAAAGTAAATGCTATTAAAAGCATGTCAAGAGATTTAGTATCTTTACAAAGAAAACTTGACCGTATCAATGAAAAAGAAGCAGAATTGTTAAACAAAAACAAAACTGAAAAAGAAGAGTTAGAAACTGAAATTAAACGTATACATGAAGCTGCTATAGCTTATACAGGTGGTAAAACAATTGAAGAGGTACTTAACCCTCAGTCTGTTATTTCTCCATCTACTTCAGTTTCAGCCAATAATATTGATGAAACTGCTACTCCTGAAGAAATTGATGTAACAGCTGAGTTGAGAAGTCAACAATCTGAAGATGAGATTCTTGAACCTACTAATACTCCTACAGAAGAAGTAGTACTTTAAAAAATAAAAAAAATATCCTTTAATATATAAAAATAGAAAGAGTAATGAAAGAAGAAGAAAAATTAAGTAGTGGTTCATTGTTTATGGCATTTGGTGGTGGTAGAGAAACTACAGATGCAGTAGTTTATCCTAAATACATTGGTATTGGTGTATTCAATGTAATTGCTTTAAATCCTACTATGGCTGAATCTGAAAAGATTTATGGTAGAGAACTTGAGAAAGAACCTGAATATACTTCAGTAGAAGAAGAAACAGGTGTTAATCAAGTAAGACTTGACTTTATTATTAAAACAGTACCTGATAAAAATAATGGTATTGAATTACTTACTAAACAAAGCTTCTTCCTTAAACAAGAAGATAAACTGAATAAAGATAAAACTAAAGTTCAGGTTATCAATGCTTATGGAGAATGTACTTGGGTAGGTGTTGATGATGTAGCTACTGGAGCAATCCCTGAAAAAGTTGCTACTTGGTTTGAAGGACCTTACAAAAAAGTAGTAGTAGGTGAAGAAGAATTAACTGCCTTCTTAAAAGTGTATTTGAATATTCCTAATAAGTCTTACAAAAAGAAAAATGGGGAAGTTGTAACTCTTGATAATATATCTGATGCTGAAGCAAGATTAGATAATATTGCTAATTATTTTACAGGTAATGTAAAAGAAATTAAGGAACTTATCAAGTTACAACCTGAAAATAAAATCAAGTTAGCAGTAGGTATTAAAACTATAGATGAAGGTAAACAGTATCAAGATATTTTTAGTAGAATGCCTATTAGAAATAGTATTGCTGATTACTCTAAAGTAGATGCAGCTATTAAAGATGCTAAGGCTAATAATGCTTATTCTAAAACAGAATTTAGTATTGAACCTTTGCATGAATATGTAGTAAATGCTACTACATTTACAGAAGCACCAGCTGGACAACCTCCAGTAGCAGCTGCTGATTTAGGTAGTTTCTTTGGAGGTAATGATTTACCTATGTAAAATTTAATTATGGGATTTGGAAAAAGTAGAAAAGATAGTATGTCTATCAATGAATTAAGTAGTATAGTATCAGAATCTAAGATATTAGCTTATTATTTAGGTATAACAGAACTTCCTTGTTTAATACATTCTCCTTTAAGAGTAGATAATCATCCCTCATTAAGTTTAAATACTTATGATGGTGAACATATATTCTTTAGAGATTTTAAAACTCAAGAAAGAGGTAATACCTTTAATTTACTACAATTAATGTGGGGACATACTACTATACAAGAAACTATTAACAAAATAACTGAAGAGTTATTAGATAATAGTAACTTATTAGAACCTAACTATACATTAAACTCCAAATTAAATAATATAAAAGAAATTAAGATTAATAAAACCCCAGTAACACTACAAGTTAAAGTTAGAGAATGGAAGGACTATGATATAGCATATTGGAAACAATATGGTATATCCCTTCCTTGGTTAAAATTCTCTTGTACTTATCCTATTTCTCATATTATAATAACAAAAGATGACCAAAAAATAGTCATTGGAGCAGAAAAATATGCATATGTATATGTTGAATTTAAGGATGGAGTAGAGTCTATTAAAATCTATCAACCTTATAGTATTAACCATAAATGGTCTAATAATCATGATTCTTCCGTTTGGGATTTATGGCAACAACTTCCTCAATATGGAGATGATGTAATTATCACTTCAAGTAGAAAAGATGCTTTATGTATATGGGAGAATACAGGTATTCCTAGTTGCAGTCTACAAGCAGAATCTTATTTTCCTAAGAAACAAGTAGTTGAAGAATTAAAATTCAGATTTAAAAATGTTTGGGTTTTATATGATAATGATTGGGAAAAGAAAGATAATCCTGGTAGAACATTAGGAGCTAAAATAGCAAATGAGTTTGGTCTACCTCAGATAGAAATTAATCAAAAGTATCTATCAAAAGACTCATCAGATTTAAGAAAAAATTGTGGTGTAGAAATGTTTAGAGAAATAATCTTTAAACTTATAAATAAATAAAAAACTTTTTTAAAAACAAACAAAAAAAATTATTATGGAACCAAGAAAAATTACGGTAATTAAAGCAGCAGGTCAAGGTAAAATCACTTTTGTAAGTAATGCTGAAACATTGGGTCAATTAAAAGGAAATTTAATTGAAAACAATATTAACTTTGATGATATGACATTCTATGTAGCAATTGCTAAGGTAGAATTATTGGATGACAGCTCTGTATTACCTACAAATCTTCCTTATAAAGGTGAAACCACCAATGAGTTAGTAATTATGCTTACTCTCAAAAACAAAAAAATCAAATCAGGTTCTGATAGAACTGATGCCTTTGAATACATCAAAGCAAATGGTTTAGGTGATGCTATTAAACTAAAATTTGATGGCAAAAATTATACTCAGGTAAAAACTGAAGATTTGCTAAAATTTGTTGATGGACATAAAAACTCTAAACAAGGAGTAAGTACTACTGCATCTAAAGCTAGTAAGAAAAATCCTGCTACTCCAGTAGTTAAAGTGGAAGAAATTGTTCCTGTAGTTAAAAAAGAAGCTAAAAAACCAGCTGCTTCTAAAGAAGTAAAAGCTTCTAAAGCTACTGTAAAAAGTGTATTGACTGCAATAGTAGGTTTACTCTTTGGTGCTGAAGTTATTGCTGATGATGAGTATGATACTTTAGTAACAGATATTGCCAGTATTGATGACCATGCAGTTACTGAGTCTGAAGATAAAGTAGTAGCTAAAGTAGAAGAATTAACTTCTTCTTACTCAGATGCTGAATTAAGAGAATTTGAAGCTTCTATTCGTAAATAAGTAGAAAAAGTATGTTAGAAGAGATTCTTACAAATAAATATAAAGACTTGGTTAGAATTCCTAACCAAGTTTTTACTATATTCTCAGATTTTTTTGGAGAAGATAAAGTAGACATGCATATTTTAAGTTATGAAGATTTTTCAATCATAGCTAAAGATATAAAGATAGGAAATATAGTTAGTTTTTCTAAGTATAGTGAAGATTCTCCTGAATTTATTTGTTATAGTAATATAAAAGCTAATAAGGGAATAGAAACTATCCTTAATCCTGATATTTTAGATTTATTCTTTAATAAGATTGTTGAAAGAATAATATTTGAATATTTTAAAGAAATATTTATATTAGTATATTTTCCTAAAGTTACCATTTCTAATGAGAATGATAAACATATGGAGATTAATAAGTTATTTGCAAGAATCCATATAGATAATGAAGGTACTATGGGAGGACAAGCTATGAAGTTTAATAGAGCTGAATATACAGAAGATGAACTTGCAAGCTTATATATGCATTCCCATGTACATCAAATTGAATTATCACAACTTAACTTATTTAAAGGATGTTGTACTGGCTCAGGTCCAATTAGAGATACTATATTAAGATTAACTACTCATTATGATGAAGATGAATGGTTAATGTTCTGTCTAGAGTTATCTAAATATGTTCAAGTAGAATCTATTAAAGGAACTCCTTATCAAAGATTTGAAAATATAGGTAAAAGAAATTTTAGTTATAGAGAACATAAAAGTTTTACTTTAGATAAGCAAAATTATACTTCAATTAATAATATACCAGGATTTAGTATTAAACCTATAATCACTGGATTCTTAGAATACTTATTTAATAGTAATGTATTGCCATTTAATTTTAATAATAATGCTTATAATATAGCTATGAATTTTGTTGATACTAATGTTTTAATTAGTAATACTTTTATAAAGTATATCAATGAAAAAAATAAAGAAGGAATTCTTTTTCCTAATTTAAATGCTATGTTAGCATCAGGATTATTAGTAAAAGCTATAGTATCATCTACTTTTATTAAAGTATTGTCAGTTTCTCAAAGTGTTAGTGATAGTGATATAGAAAAAGCAGAGAGACAATCTGCCTGTACCTTTAAAGGTAATAGAATTCCTATAACTATTACAAGAAGTACCTTAGAGAATACAGTAGATAACCACTCAATCTTATTAAATCCAGG
>Ga0302296_1002002_pt1 | contig 14009 bp, 4 predicted proteins | sample III_Fen_N3_1_FD_194546 | JGI IMG/M metagenome (GOLD analysis project Ga0302296, IMG submission 194546) | Peat permafrost microbial communities from Stordalen Mire near Abisko, Sweden - III_Fen_N3_1 | ecosystem: Environmental > Terrestrial > Soil > Wetlands > Permafrost | place: Sweden: Abisko... | reverse complement strand
CTTAGCTATCTCCATTGCATCATCTGATCCAAGTGTCATCTTGGTTCAAAATAATATGTTGTATGCTGTTCAACAAGGAAGTGCAACTATCACCATAACACAAGCTGGTAACGATAATTATGAGCCAGTAAGTAAAACTCAAAATGTAACAGTAAATCCTTCGGCTCAAACAATAACATTTACAAATATTCCAAGTAAAACATATGGCGATGCAAATTTTGCCTTAATCGCAAACAGTACTTCAAGTCTTGGAATCAATTATGTGTCGAGCAATAATGCTATATTATCAATAGCAGGAAATATAGCAACGATCAACGGAGCAGGTTCGGTAACCATTAAAGCATCTCAAAATGGAAATAGCAATTATGCAAAAGCCGATACCGTTTCACTAAGTATTACCATTGCAAAGAAAACACAAAGCATCATAATGGATTCAATTCCAGCGTTGTTGTTTGGAGCTAGTGATATTTCACCAACAGTAAAAACAGAATCGAACGGAATAGTCAATTTGTCGAGCAATAATTTGACTGTAGCGACAATCGTAAATGGCAAAATTCATATTGTTGGCGTTGGAATAGCTACAGTTACTGCAACGCAAAATGGAACGGATAATTATTTACCTGTGGCAACATCTCGCATTGTAAAAGTTGGCAAGAACCAACAAAGCATCAGCTTTGCTACACCAAGCATAAAGAGCTTTAATGATTCATCGTTTGTGTTAGATGGTGCTAGCAGTTCAGGTTTGCCAATAAGTTATACGAGTAGTAATTCGGCAATTGCAACTATCAACAACGATACCGTTGTTCTCTTGTCATCAGGTAAAGTAACCATCACCGCTATGCAAGCAGGCAATGCCGATTATGAAGCTGCAAGCTCAGTTATTCGTACTTTAACCATTATGCCTGCCGATCAATCAATTGTTTTCGATGCATTAGATACCATTACTTTTGGTTCGGTTTCTGAGATAGCTCCAACCGTTTCTTCAACATCAGGTTTACCAGTTTCATTAACTAGTTTTAACTTATCGGTTGCAAAAATTGTAAATGGTAAAATCGTCATTGTAGGAGCTGGTTCAACAGTAATTTCAGCATCTCAAAATGGAAATTTAAATTATAATCAAGCAGCTCCAGTAAAACAAGTTTTGGTTGTTAATGAACAATTGCAAAGCATAAAAATAACTCCAATACCTTCATTAGTTTATGGAATGTCAAATATTGAAGTTAAAGCTGAAGCTTCAAGTAAATTACCAATTTCAATTTCAACATCAAGTCCCAATATTATTCAAATCGTAAACAATAAGCTTAATGTTATTGGAACAGGTCTTGCATTTATTCATGTTTCTCAAAAAGGAACATCGGGAATTGCAGCTATTGATTCTGTTATTCAAATTACTGTTACAAAAGCAAATCAAACCATTGCATTCCCTGCTATTCCAATTAAAAAAGTTGGAACAATACCATTTAAATTATTTGCAACAAGCAATTCTGGTTATCCGGTAATGTATAAAAGTAGTAATCCCGATGTTGCCGAAGTTGTAGAAAATGAAGTTACTATTGTAGGAACTGGTGCTTGTAAAATTACAGCGTATGTCGATGAATCTGAATTCTATTTTGCAGGCGATTCAATCCAAACAATAATTGTAACGGCATTAAATACACTTAAAATGCCTATGTACACTATAAATCGCGATACTGTTATAAATCTTAATGATTTGGTTTTAAGTACAGATACATTTACTTACAAATTTGTTTCTGGTAAAAAAATAAAAGCTACGATAAATGATTCATTGGCTCACATTATCATAAATAACGATAATAAAGCATGGATTGGAACAGATACTTTGTGGTTTACAGCAGTAAATAAAAACGTAATTGGCGATGTTCAAACCTTAGGCATTAAAATCCGTCGCAGACCTTTGGCCGAACAGATAGCAATGGTAACCGTTGATTCAGCAACAGCCACAAAATGTATAGTAGCATGGGAGCGTTCATTACACGCAGGTATAAAAGGATATATTATTTATAGAGGTGGTATCGAAAAGAATAAATGGGATAGTATTGGATATGTATCGGCCGATAGTTCTAGTTATTTCGTAGATAAAGCTGTAAATGTAAAACAACAAGCATATCAATATATGTTAGTTACTGTCGATTCAAATGATGTACATTCAGCTCCAAGTTCTGTTCACACTACAATGCATTTACTCTCAGGATTAAATACTGATAAACAAATTCAATTATGGTGGACACCTTATGTTGGTGCAGATGTGAAAAGCTACATAATTTATCGATTGAACCAAGCTACTGGTGTTTACGATTCAATAGGAAGTAGTTCGTTGGTTTCGTTTACCGATATTTATACTCCAACAGGAAAACTGAGCTATAAAGTGGGAATCCGTTTTGCTAAAACAGTTAGAACCGATAGTTTTAAATCCGACAATGGACCGTTCTCTGTTTCTTTGTCAAATATGGCTGAAAGTGAGTTGGTTGGTGCTGAAATTGAAGAAATGTCACAGATAAACGTATATCCAAATCCTGCACAAACTCATGTTTCCATTTCTTCAAATGGATTTGAAATGGATGAAATTGAAATTCTTGATGTTTTAGGAAATTGTGTTTATAAATCAAATGGATTCGAACATAAAAATTCTATTGAAATATCAATAGAAGAATTCACCTCAGGTATTTATACTGTTAGAATAAATACAAATGATAGTGTAAAAACTACAATGTTTATAAAGGATTAAAGTTTTTAACAATATGCCAAAAAGCCCCAACGAGTTTCTATTGTTGGGGCTTTTTTGTTTACTTTTGGCGGAAATGTAGTAATCGATTATCTCGAATTTATGAAAAAAATATTTTTTGCTATTTGTTTTTGCGTAGTTCAAACAATTGTATTTGCTCAATCAATAATGTATGTAACCCCTAATGGTGCTGGACTTAAAAATGGAATAAGTTGGTCGAATGCTAAAGATAGTTCTGGTATCCAAGACGCTATAAATCTACTTTCAATAAATGGAGGCGGGCAACTATGGATAGCTAAAGGAATTTATTATCCCAACCAAGATGCAACAGGAAGTAAATCGGTTAGTCAATCTCGATTTTTTACATTTACGTTAAGACAAAATGTAAAAATATTTGGAGGATTTTTAGGCTCTGAAACGTCAATATATCAAAGACTTAAAAACGATCAAAATGCTAATGGACAAACAGAAACTTGGGAGTTTAAAAATGAAACTGTTTTAAGTGGAGATGTCGATCGAAATGGTCAAATGACCAATAATGTATATCATGTTGTTTCTGATATTCTTGGTGGTATTAAGAATATGGAAATAAATGGTTTTACCATTAAATATGGGAATGCTAATATCACCGATACAACATCATATCAATCGTTAGGTGCTGGATTGATTGTAAAAAATGCATTAGTAAAGAATTGTAAAATAACCCAAAATACATCTTATGGAATTGGTGGTGGCGTTGTTATTACTGAGGATGCAATTGTAGATTCTTGTTTTATTTATCAAAATACTTGTGGTGGATATGGTGCTGGAGTTGCTATAAATGAGGTTGGCTTACTTAAAAATAGTGTAATCTTCTCGAATTTGGGTGGTATGACTGGTGGCGTTTTATGTAATGCCGGTGGCGAAGTTATTTCTTGTGCTATTGTTAGTAATTCCTCGGAATATGGAAATGGTGGTGTGTTTTTGAATAATGGTGGTTTTTTAGTGAATTCACTCATTTTTAATAACCAAAGTATTGGTGCATTTTATCCTGGAGCTAAGAATATTGCAAGTGCAGTATCAAACTTAAATGGTAATATTATTTCATGTAGTATTGCTAATAATCTATCGCCCGATGGAATTAGTGTTGTTGCCAATGGATATATTATCAATTCTTTAATTGCCGACAAAATTAAAAAAGGTGATTTCTTTGTAGATTCAAAAGTGTATAATAATATTACAACCGATGTTCTATCATTAAAAAATACTACGTTAAGTGATATTACAAAATTTGGATTTGTTAAACCATCATCATTTAAAGGTGCTGCAACTACCAATAGCACAATATATGAACTCAATTTTGTTAATTGGGCTATAACTGGAACTTCGCCTGCTATTAATGCTGGAACTGAAAATGTTACTGCTTTAAATCTTCCAATAAACGATGTGTATGGAAATAAAAGAGTTCAGTATGAACGAATTGATGTTGGAGCTTCGGAATTTGCATTTACTCGTTACATAACGGTTGCTGGAAGTGGATTGAAAAATGGTAGTAGTTGGGCAAATGCTTTCTCAAAAAATAAATTACAAGATGCAATCAATCTTGGTATTGGCGATGTGTGGATTGCTGGAGGTGTTTACGATGTTTTAAGTACAATTTATTTATATCCAAATGTACGAATAGTGGGTGGTTTTTCGGGAACAGAAACATCTCTCGATCAACGTAAAACATTCGATAAAGATGGCGATGGAGTCGTAAATCGTTGGGAGTTTCAAAATGAAACAAAGCTTATTAGTAATGCACAAGTCGATTTAACTGATTATTTAATTGATGGAATTAATGCAAACAACAAAACCGTTGTTGATGGAATTACAATTTCGGCTTGCGAAGGAAAAACAACAGTTTTGCATGGTGGAGCAATGTATTTCAGATATGGATCTGTACTTAATTGTTCTATTATAAATAATACATGTTCCGATAGTTTAGGTGCTTTTGTTGCAAGCTTCAATTCAAGAATTGCGTATTGTTTTATCTCTGGTAATAAATCAATTTTTGGAGGTGGGATTACCGTTTTTAATAAAAGTACCGTTTCGCATTGTTTAATAACTCATAACACGAGTGAATTATTTGGAGGTGGAATTTATATTGGTTCAGGTACATTGGAGAAATCAATTGTAATCCAAAATCGCAATATTGGAGGAATGAATGAAAATGGCGGTGGTGTAAATATAATTTCAGGATTAATTGATAATTGCTTAATTGCCAATAATGTGTCGGAAGGTTATGGTACTCGTGGAGGAGGAATTTATGCGTATGCAAACTTAAATACAGTTACCATTAAAAACACAACAGTTGTTCACAATAAAGTTGATGGTATTGATACGCAAGCTCCCGATTTAGCTGTGAAATGTGCGGTAACAATGACAAATTCAATTATTGGAAGTCCTATCTATTTTCAAGGTTTGACCTTGAATAATAAAATTGAAAATTCTGCAATTGTTGGAGGGTATACCGGTTTAGGTGCTGGTTTGGGGATTATAAATGTAGCAAATCAAGCCGAGTTAGACAAACAATTTGATGTTCCATCTCTTCAAACGGGATTGCTAAATACAAGTTTATATCCTTATAGTTGGAAATTAAATATTCATTCATTATTTTTAAATAAAGGGAAAAATGAAATTTTACCAGTTGATTCAATTATTACTGATATTTCCGACATGCCCCGAATTCAACACGATACCATTGATTTAGGAGCGTATGAATATAAAATAAACGAGCCAATAGCTACAAATTTTGGCATAAAACTTCAAACTCAAACAAGTAAAGATTCTGTTATTCTATCGTGGAATAAGGTACCTTTAAATCACTATACCATTTTTGTAAAAGAAGGTTCTTCGGGAATTGCATTAACTCAAAATGGTAAAACCTATATTCCTAATGTGAAAATGGGAGCTGGTTCTTATCTCGATGGATGGTATTGTGTTTATGATGGAACTGATACGTTTGCTGTTGTTAAAGGCTTATTACAAGGAACTATTTATAAAGCAATGTTGGTTCCAAATAATGGATATCAATTTCGTTTATATAATTCGTATGCAGTAGAAAATGATAATATTTCATTCTTTATAACCAAACGTGAACAAACTATTCAACTTAACTTGCCCGATACAATTCAAGGAGCTACCGATTTAATTGCAAATGTTAGCACAACATCTGGTTTAGGAGTACAATTAACTTCATCGGCACCCGATGTTGCAAGTATTTTAGGTACAAAAATAACTACCTATAAAGAAGGAAAGGCAATTATAACTGCAACTCAAAATGGAAATAGTACATTCTTCCCAACTAAGATAATCGATACAATTGTTGTGAAAAAAGCGATCCAAACAATCATTGGTTTTGATGCATTTCCCATTAAAAAAGTTGGAACTATACCATTCAAAATTTTAGCTAAAAGTAGTTCAGGGCAAGTTATAAATTATGTTAGTTCTAATCCTCAAGTAGCAGATGTTATTGAAAATGAAGTTAGCATTGTTGGACCAGGAACTTGCGAAATTACAGCTTCGATACCCGAGTCCGATGCATTTCTTGGTGTAAGTCAGAAACAAATCTTGGTAGTTACAGCATTGAATATTCTTAAAATGCCATTATACATTGTAAATAGAGATACTGCAATAAATTTGAATAGTTTGAAAATTGGTTCAAATAGTAATTTCGATTTTACTTTTATAAAAGGAAATCATGCAAAAGCTATAATGGTTGATTCAGTTGCAAACATATCATTTTTCAATTCCGATAAAGCGTGGATTGGAACCGATACTTTATGGTTTACCGCAAAAAACAAAAAACTAGCTAGCGATGATGTTCAATTTGGTGTGAAAATTCGTCGTATTCCATTAAGCGAAAAAATTGCTGTTGTAACGGTCGATTCTGCTACAGGAACAAAATGTATCGTTGCTTGGGTACGATCAAAAAATGCTGGCATTAAGGCTTATATTGTTTATCGTGGAGGAATTGAAGCTGGGAAATGGGATAGTATAGCTTATGTTTCTGCCAATAGTGCTAGTTATTTCGTAGACAAAGATGTGAACGTGAAACAACAAGCATATCAATATATGTTAGTTACTATCGATTCAAATGATATTCATTCTGCAGCAAGTCCAGTTCATACTACTATGCATTTAATGTCTGGTTTTAATAATGAAAAGCAAACTCAATTGTGGTGGTCACCTTATGTTGGTGCTGATGTGAAAAGCTACATTATTTATCGATTGAACCAAGCTACTGGTGTTTACGATTCTATAGGAAGTAGTTCACTGGTATCGTTTACAGATGTTTATACTCCAACAGGGAAATTGAGCTATAAAGTTGGAATTCGATTTGGTGTCAAAATCTATACCGATAAATTTAAATCGGATGGAGGTCCATTTTCGCAATCATTGTCGAACATGGCCGAAAGCGAATTGGTAGGAACTGATATCTTTACAAAAGAAAATGTAACAGTATATCCAAATCCTGCTTCAACAGAAATAACTATTATATTGCCTCAAACAGATAATTATGATGTGGAAATATTTGATTGTTTGGGTCAATTACAATTTAAAGAAAAGGTTATTCAAAATGATAAAATTACAGTACCAGTATCTCAATTATCGAATGCTGTTTATTCTGTAAAAATTAAAGGTCTTGATTCAAATATTGTTCTGCAATTTGTGAAAGACTAATTCAAATCCTCGTTTCAATAAAAAAGCTCCGTTAGAAATTAATCCGACGGAGCTTTTTTTATATTAGTAATATCTTAAGGGAACTTCTAAAAGTTCAAGTTTCAAGGCTTACAATTTTTGGGAAACCGCAGTTTACTTTAGTAAATGAGGATTTTACAAAAATTGTGTAACGCAGAAAATTGGATTTTTAGAATTCTCGTTACTGTAGCTTTTCTAAAGCAGTTTTAATTCTCAATAATGCTTCAACGATATTTGCATCGGAAGTCGCATATGAGAAACGAATACATTCAGGTTGTCCAAATCCATCACCACTTACTGATGCTACTGCTGCTTGATCTAATAAAAATAGAGCAATGTCTGCTGTTGTTTTCAATACTTTTCCATCGAATGATTTTCCTAAATAATAGCTAAAGTCGGGAAAAATATAAAATGCACCTTGAGGTACATTTACCTTAAGTCCTTTTATTTCAGAAAAGCCTTTAACCATCATATCGCGACGACGTTCAAATGCTTCTTTCATCATCATTGGATATTCCAAACCGCCATTTAAAGCTGCAATCGTTGCTTTTTGAGCAATGGTACAAGCATTCGATGTATATTGTCCTTGAAGTTTGTCGCAAGCTTTTACAATCCATTTTGCTGCAGCAAGATAGCCAATTCTCCAACCAGTCATTGCATAACTTTTCGAAACACCATTTACAACAATTACCTGATCTTTTATTTCAGAGAATTGTGCAATACTTTCGTGTTTTTTGCCAAATGTGATATGTTCGTAAATTTCGTCAGAAAGAATATAGATGTGTTTGTTTTTAGCAAATACATCGGCAATTGCTTTTAATTCCTCTTTTGTATAAACTGTTCCCGATGGATTAGATGGAGAACTGAAAATAAACATTTTTGTTTTAGGAGTAATAGCTTTTGCAATTTGAGCAGGAGTTACCTTAAAATCTGTTTCGATTGTGGTTGTGATATAGGTTGGTTTTCCCTCTGCTAGTTTTACCATTTCGGGGTACGAAACCCAATATGGGGTAGGGATCAGAACTTCATCATCGGGATTTAACAAGCAAAGTAAAGCATTTGTAATCGATTGTTTTGCTCCACCAGATACGATGATTTGGTCTTTAGCATAGTCAAGATTATTTTCGCGTTTGAACTTATCGGAAATTGCTTGAAGCAAATCGTCGTAACCCGAAACTGCTGTGTAAAACGAAAAATTATCGTCAATTGCTTTTTTTGCAGCGTCTTTTACATAATCGGGAGTATTAAAGTCGGGCTCGCCAACACTTAAACTAATTACATTAACACCTGTTGCTTTTAATTCTCTTGCTTTCTGAGTCATTGCTAGTGTTTGTGACACCGAAAGAGCTGCAATTCTGTTTGAAACATTTTCCATTTTACTTCTTTTTTTGGTCGCTTTTATAAACGTTATTCCAAAAAGCAAAATTAGAACATTATTGCGAACCGAACAAAAATCTAGAGCATTAAATATGCTTGTTTCTACTGATTAAACTTGAATATATTTGCTTTAAGTGAGTGAATAAAGACAGTGAAATACACAAAACACAATAAACAGTTTGTAGTCTGTTTGCTAAAATAGTATCTTTGCTCAATAATTATAAAAAAATATTGTAATGGCTGATTTTCCACCTTGCCCAAAGTGTAAAAGTGAATACACATATCAAAGTGATAGTTTATTAATATGTCCTGAGTGCTTCTACGAATGGAATCCTGATGATGTAGAAGTAGAAACTGCTGATGCTGGAACGAAAGTTTTAGATTCAAATGGAGCTGAACTTCATGATGGTGATACCGTTGTTGTAATAAAAGATTTACCAGTAAAAGGTGCACCGAAAGCTATAAAAGCTGGGACGAAAGTAAAGAATATCCGTCTTGTAAGCGGTAACCATAATATCGATTGTAAAATTGATGGTTTTGGCGCTATGGGATTAAAATCGGAATTTGTTAAAAAGGCTTAATCATTCTGATTTATCAGAAATAAAATAGGCTGGTCTAAAATTTTAGATCAGCCTATTTTTATTTGATAGATATTGACTTTAAATTGAGTATTATTTATTCTATAATTATTTTTTTAGTCTCTATCGATTGACTATTTTCAACTTTAACAAAGTAAGTTCCTTTAGTATTCGATAATTCTAATTCTGTTTTCTCGCTTACTATTGGTGCAATCGCAATTTGACGACCTAATACATCGAAAACTTTTACGTCCCCTTTTTCATTATTCATTGATTGTACAATTATTATATTATTTCTTTGAGAAATTGTAAAGCTGTTTTGTTCTATAGTACTTCCAACTGTTTCCGATTTTAAATGAATTACAAATCGATTATTGTTATCAATAGAATCGGTATTAAAAGTATACGTTTGGTTTTGTTTTAAATCTTGAATTTGATGTAATTCTTTGTCTTCAATTAAAATTGTAACATCGTCAAGTCCACTTATTTCTTTAGCCGAAATTGTAAATGTTCCTGCTTTAAGCGTTTTGAAGCCAAGTGGAATATAATTGTTCGATTCAATATTTGCCAAACCATTAATTGCAAGTTTTTCGAAATTAGCAATTGTATACAATTCAGGAATTTCCTTGTCTGTTGAAATTATTTTTTCTGAGTCATAACGATCAAAATTATTACTAGCGTTGTCATTGAATGCAATAATAGTTTCATCTATGTTTTTCCCATTTGATATGTTTAAGCGGATAATATTTGTTGTTTTATCTGTTTTTAAGTTGTTTTTACTTTGGTGACAACGCATCGAATTATCAAATGTTAATTGACCAATAACGCCATCGGAACTTACTTTAGCCCAAAATGCTTGCATGGGAGGTACGTACTGAGTTACTGGAGCATATTCATTATTATTTGTTCCAACATGTAAGTCGGCATTGTAACTATCGTAAACATAAGTGTTGTTTGCGTTTTTAGTCCTGTACCAGATTGTTGGTTCTATATTTGTTTTAATTGCAAGTTCCCAATTGAGACTCGAAGGATATGGATTACCAACAAGATTAAAACCTCGCTTGCTATTTGTAGTTCCTGTTCGACTGAGATTAATACTAATTGACCCATAGTTTATCTTTTGTGAAAATGAAACTATACCATCGTCAACAACATTAGTAACATAACCTTTCATTGTTGTTAATGAAGTCGTTGTATTAGTTATTTCACTCCAACCAAATGTAGCTTCATTATATGTCCATAATTTATTGTTGGCATTTGTTTTAAAAACACTACTAGTTGCTGAATAAACTGGAACAGAAGTATACCAATTTCTACCCGATTTAAGATATTGTTGAACCGATGTTGAACCTGTAACTAATAATGTTCCATTTTCAATGATAGATGCCGTTCCATTTGAATCACTTTTTATTATAAGGTTACCTTTTACTTTAGTAGTTCCTGTAGCAATTGTAAATAGTTTTCCTGCATTTATATCTAATGTTTTACAAGTAAAACCATAATTATTATAATCTCCATTTATAATTGCAGAATCAACTTGAACTGGTTTTCTTGGGTTCCAAGTGTTGCCATCCCAAATACATGTTTTGGGCCTTAATTGCCACGACAAACATGGATAACTATTATTAATAGTATCAACGATTGTCCAATAATCATTTGTGCCATTTGATGTTTCTGTTACGAAATCCCAACTTGCATTGGTGAAAGTTGAAATGGTCTTCATTTCAGCAGTTGATTTTTTTGTTCCAGAAATACTATAACTTTGATTTGAAGTTAGTTCATCCCAAAAGCAATTAGTAAAAACCGAATTTGACGTTGCTTCATAACCTAAAAATCCTCCAACATTATTTACTCCAATTACTTTACCTGTAGAATAGCAGTTTCGAACAGTTCCTTTTTTGTCTTGCCCAATAAGTCCTCCTGTATAATAATTATAATTTCCTAATCCTGTTACATTACCTAATGCATAACAATTGTTGATTGTACCATTTTCGTTATAACCAATTAAACCTCCAGTACTACTACTAGAACTAGTGTTTACTGTTGAGAAACAACTTTCAAGATACCCGTAATTTTTACCTATTAGTCCACCTGCAGTTCCTGTTGATGAAATTGTTCCAGTTGTATAACAATTTGTTATCGTTCCCTGATTATATGCAATTAAACCACCTATTATAAATGCCCCATTAGTATTAATGTTTAAATCTTTTACACCTAAGTTACTTATAGTACATCCATTTGTCCATCCAAATAAACCCTTGTAATCTGCTATTGGAGAAATTGAAATACCAAATATTGTGTGGTACTGACCATCATAAGTTCCATTAAAATATTGAGTGTTACTGGTTCCAATTGATGTCCAGCCTCCATTAAGCCATAAAGACGTATTTGATGCATCAATATCTTTTGTTTGTATAAAAAATGAAGACCATTTCGAAGAATTTTGTGAAAGCCAATATAAATTCTCTAATGTTTCAATTTGATAGGGATTGTTACTTGTTCCATCACCATAACTAGGAGGTATTTGTGGTATTGGAGCAGAATTAAATGTAATAATTGGACTGTAGCTTATTCCAACTTCATTAATTGCGTATGCTCTTGCATAATATGTTGTATTTGCATTTAAGCCTGTAACATTAATTTTGTATGTTCCTTTAACCGATACAGTACCATTATCTGTATGTTGATCTGCAATTGTTGGTGTACCAGTTGTAGCCCAACATATTCCGTATGAAGTGGGATTTGGAGTTCCTAATGTACTTATTGTACAATATATATTTGCACTTTTATCGGTAATACCATTAACTACATTATCTGAAAGAATTGCTGCATATTTTTGCCATGTTAAGTATGGATATCCATTGTTATTTACTGTGTTGATTGCCCAATAATCGAAAGTTCCATTTGTTGTTTCATCAACAAAATCCCATGTTTGATTTGTAAATGTTGAAAGTGTTTTAATTAAACTGGTTGTTTTTCCGACACCTCCAGCACTCGTACTCATTCCTGATGTTGAAGTATTCCAAAAAGAATTTAATACTGTTATGCCACTATTGTAACCAATAAGTCCACCAAGGATCGTGTTGCCTGAAATATATCCAATAGAATAACAATAGTTGACAGTACTAGTAATATTTTTGCCAATAAAACCTCCAATTGTATCAATACCTGTTACACTCGATTTTGAATAACAATTTTTAACCGTATTATTACTGTTGCAACCAATAAAACCTCCTATAACACTTTTCTTTCCAGTAACTTGTCCGTTTGAATAACAATTAGATATGTTGCTAGCACTACCATTATAACCAATTATTCCACCTGTATAATTGTTTCCCGATATTGTACCTGAAGAATAACAATTACTGATAGTATTATTTATACTATAACCTATTAAGCCTCCAACAAAGTCATTTCCAGTTATATCGCATTTTTCGATTCCTAGATTTTGAATCCCGTTTGAATTTGCTACGATACCAAATAAACCACAATAGTTTGCAGTATTACGATTTAGGTATAAAGATGTGATTTTGAAACCATTCCCATTATAATGACCTGCGAAATTTATTACTGTATTCCCAATAGGTTTCCATCCACCATCAATCCAACTTGATGTTGCTGTTGCGTCAATATCTACTGTTTGACTAAAGTATGAACTCCATTCATTTTGATTTGTCGCTAACCAATAAAGATTTTCGAGTGTAGATATTTGATACGGGTTATTAATCGTTCCATCTCCAATAGATGGTTGTGTCGCAGTTTGAGCCCGCAATAAAATACTGAAAAACAATCCCAAAAAGAGGAGTAAAAAGTGCTTTTTCATAGACTAAATATTTATCCGCAAGATAAATATTTCTATTTAAATATCTAGTGATAAAAATAAGGCTTCATTTTCGCTAATACATTTATTGTTAAGCGAGAATGAAGCCTTAAATGTTAAATACTGTTATGAAAAGTATTTAATTTATTTCGTTATTGAAATCTACCAATTAATAACACAATCAGCTGAAACTTTTATAAAATATCCATTCCCAGATTTTAGTTCTGTTATTTGACTTAAACCATTGTTCGGGATATAAAATCCCTCAAAATTCTTAATAATAATTGTTTCGGTTGGTAATTTTGAAACTGCAAGCGATTGCATATTGGGAACTCCAATTAAATTCCAACCTTTTTTTAATGGGTAGCTCGTAGTTGTGGTTGTAACTACATTTGTTACAATCGTTTCTTGAACCGAATTATACACCAAATATCCTTTTCCTCCTTCTATGTTCGTTAGGCTATTAAAATAAGTTGCTAAACCTTTTTTGTAAAAGCTATCGTTTGTTTTAACAACTTCAGCATTGGGGAAAAGTGTTGTTACTGGAATATTGGCTTGTCCCACTGGAATTGAAATCAGATTCCAACCTTTTGCCAATTGAAGTGAAATACTCGTATTTTGAATATTTACTGTTACAGCAACACTATCGGCAGTAATTGCTTTTCCATCATTTACGGCTAATCGGAAAATATATGTGCCATTTATTAGATTTGTAAACGATGGTGTAGAAGTACTATTATTTGTAATCGTTGCTGTATTTGGTCCCGAA
>Ga0302296_1002001_pt1 | contig 14009 bp, 10 predicted proteins | sample III_Fen_N3_1_FD_194546 | JGI IMG/M metagenome (GOLD analysis project Ga0302296, IMG submission 194546) | Peat permafrost microbial communities from Stordalen Mire near Abisko, Sweden - III_Fen_N3_1 | ecosystem: Environmental > Terrestrial > Soil > Wetlands > Permafrost | place: Sweden: Abisko... | reverse complement strand
AATCCCCGAAATAGGGCAATAGCGTTAATATTATTTTTGCTTTCACTATTCACTTTCCTGAAAGCTCCTTTGTCCAACGAAATATAGATACTTCCATGGTCGCCCGCAACAATAGTCTTTTGGTTATCGGCCAGTACACAGTTGAAGTTTTCATTCTCAATTTGTTCGGTTTTTTGCACCTTTCCTGAAATTGAAATGCGGTCGATTCGTCCGGTTGAGCCAACAGCGATAAATTCGTCGCCTAAACTGGCAATTGCCTGGTAACCGCTTGATCTGACTCTTTGGTCGGAATGATTCAGTGTAACAGAAATAGTATCCTGCGGTACATCAGCCTTACATCCGTTTGATCGATTAGCCCTAGCTCCCGGATTTAACAACAGACATCCTAAGAACACAAACAGGAACTTTAGACGCAAAAATGGCATAGGTCATTTGGAATTAACTTGGTGTATAATAAAAAACTTCAGCATTGGAAATCACATAAGTGGCCACCAATGCTGAAGAATAAATCAATAATATCCTATTTCAGACCGCTATTCGTAATTCTGAAATAATCGTACATCACTTCAAAAGGAGTTTTATCCGGTTCAGCCACTTGTTGGCCTGGTCGTCCGGGCATTCCCTGGAAACCTCTGGCTCTTGGATCAGCAGCACCTTCGCAAACGATTAAACCGGCCTTGATATTGGTCAGCACCACTTTTGCAGAACCAACAGTGGTGTATTTTTTACCATCGGCAGAAACAGAAGCGGTATACTGATTTGCTTTCTTTTCGAATTTAACGAAAAGCGTATTATCGTCTTTTATTACACCTGTCATACTCAACGTGGTTGCGTTTTTCTGGTATCCGTTTTCTTCAACCACCAGTTGCATGTTTCCAGCTTGGACACCAGCTCCCGGAGCCCCGCGTCTGCCACCAAAACCTGCTGAATAAACCAACTTCACAAAGTTATCGTCATCCTGGTAGGCCAATAAACCACCTTGCTGACTCATTCCTGAAGGTTTTTTAGAAAATACAATTTTAGATTCTATCGTCCAGTTGGTGTTAGCACTTTGGAGCAGAATATTTTCAGCATTATTGTTTGTGCTTACAATATCGCCCTTGGCACTGGTGATGAGCAGCGAACCCTGTTTCTTTGAAAGGCTGTAATTGGCCGAATTTTCACGAACCCAATTCCACTGTTTCCCGATGGTGCCATTGAATTCGTCGTTTATTGATTTTGTTCCGAAGTTAACTACGTACTGATTGCTTTCTACCGAAACATTATCGGTCAGGGTAATAACTGATGATCCGGGAACACTTTTAGCAGAAGCAATATTCAATGCAACATTGCTGCTAACCGGCACTGCGTCAACTTTTGGAGCTGCAGTGGTATTGCTTAACAGGTATGGATATTCCTGAATTTCAGAGCTGAATCCGCTTATTTTCTTCCCATCAACTGAAATTGAAGCCACTTTTAGTTCGGGCATTACCTTAATTGGGAAACTGCCTGATTGAGTGTGACCATCGATGGTTACAGTTGCAGTGATGTTTACAACACCTGTACCTTTTGCTGTTACGAGTCCTTTTTCGTTCACGGCTGCAACTTCAGGATTATTGCTTGAGTAAACAATTTTAGCTTTAGTAATGTCGTAGAAACTATCGTCGGTCATAGCGGCTGATACACTTGACTGACTTGTTTCGCCATTTTTCATTACAATAGTGCCACAGTCGGCAACTACAACTTTAAGCGTTGGTATGAACTTGCCATTCATCGTGGCAGTTACTGTTCCCTTGATGTCTTTGGAGGAAGCGCCTATTTCAAAAGCATATTTTCCCTGGTCGAAAGTCATTTTATTTGCTGCCATATCCCAAAACCAAAGGTCGGAACAATCGATGTCGATATTTACCGTTTTTATTTGTCCGGCAGGAATAGTTATGCGTTGAAAGCCTTTCAGCCTTTTGATCGGACGTTGTGTTGACGCAGGACTGTCAGGCGTTTTCATGTAAATCTGTACCACTTCGTCGCCTTCTACTTTTCCAGTATTCTTAACATCAACGCTTACGGTTATTTTGTCGTTAGGTGTAATGGCATTTTTGCTGATTTTGAAATTACTGTATTCGAATGTGGTATACGAAAGTCCGTAACCAAATTCATAAGATACATCCTTATCAAAATACCATAATGTACGTCCGTTTTTCCCGTTCCCTCCTCTGAGAGTATAGTCAGTAATTTCAGGAAGATCTTTAACTGATTTATACCAGGTGGCATTTAGCTTTCCTCCCGGATTTACATCACCGAAAAGGACACTGGCAATGGCATCGCCCTGAGCCTGACCATTATATCCAACACTGATGATTCCAGGGATATTCTGTAGGTTTTTAAATTCTTCTACTTCAACACATCCCAAAGTTTGCATTACCACAATGGTGTTGGGATTAACAGCAGCTATCGCTTTGATAAGATCTATCTGGTTTCCGGGCAATAAAAGGGTGAGCCTATCAGCTTCTTCAGTGGCCGTTTTTTCATCTGTTCCCACAAACACGATGGCAACATCGGCTGACTTGGCCAATGCAATTGTTTCATCACTAATTTTGGCTTCTTCCGGCGCTTTGTAAACCAGGTAGAGTGTTTGTGCTCCGTTGAATCCGAGTTTGTTCACTTTTACTTTCATCATGCTACCTGCTCCATAAACACCTCCGGAACGAGCCCCTGCACCAACATAGGCATTCAGGGTAGTCAGCATATTTCCGTCTGGAGAGCCTGCTCTTACTTCGATAATTCCACCTTCGGTTGGGATATTTACAACGATACCGATGGTATCAACATTGGTAAGGTCAACATTGTTGTATGCAGTCCATGATCCGTCATCAATGGTACGAACCTGATCAACTGAACCCATGCCTGAACCAACTGTAATTCCTTTGGAAGATGAACTGTATTTGGTTGCATCGTATTTGGTCACAGTGCCATCTGATTTCTTCAATTCAAATGCAGCTATGTAGAGAAGGTTGCTCTTGCTGGAAGTATTTCCACCTGAAGCGAGCAATACTTCGGTAGTTAGCTTTTTATTGGCGATATATTTCTTAATTCCGGCAGCAGGTGTAATCATGTTTTCAACCGCTGGCCGGCCTGAATATGGACCAAGCTCCACTTTGTCGGCCTGAGGACCGATTAGAGCAATTTTCTTTAGAGTTGCCGGATTTAGCGGGAGAGCTTTTTTGCTGGTTGTGGATATGATATTATTTTTAAGAAGTACAGGTGTTTTTGTAGCAATTTCATAGGCAAGTGACTTGTTAGCGGGTGAGTTTACAACACTTGGCTGAAATTGGGCATATGGAACCTTGGCCGCAGGATCAAATTCACCAGTTCTCATTCTTATGGTGAATGTATTCAGAAGAGCTCTGTCGATATCTCCCATAGTGATCAAGCCCTTATTCAATGCGGAAATAGCATATCTTTGATAAACACTTCCGCAGTCGGAGTCGACTCCGGCTTTAAGTCCTTTTGCCGTAGCTTCTTCGGCGGTTTTGACATAATAGTGTCCTGTATAAATGTCTTCGATGGACGCACAATCGCCCGTGATATAACCTTTCATACCATAGGTCCTTCTGGCAATGGAATCGAGGTATAATTTACTGGCTGAAGTTGGAACGCCATTGACACCATTGTATGACGACATGATGGATGGTAATTTATCTTTCTCAATAAGATTTTTATAAGGTAAAAGATAAAACTCCCTCATATCTCTGGTGTCCATATTCGAACTACTGACATGGCGGTCGAATTCACTGTTATTTGCGAAATAATGTTTTGCAGTCGGTACTGCTTTCAGGTAGTCGGAGTCTTCGCCTACCATTCCACGGACAAATCCGCCGGCAATCTGTGAAACCAGAAAGGGATCTTCACCAAATGATTCTCCGGTTCGTCCCCATCTTGGGTCTCTGATCGGCTCAACAACGGGCGACCAATAAGTGAGTCCTTTGGTACCTGTAGCGAAAAATGCCCGTGCTTCATCAGCTATTGCTGAAGACTCCCTCTGCATGAGCATCGGATCCCATGCAGAACCTAGCGCAACGCTGTTCGGAAATGAAGTGGGAGCAGCCAATCCAACACTGGCATTGGCCCCGCCCAAGATTCCGTGTAGCGCTTCACTCCAAACATTGTATGAATTTATTCCAAGGCGAGGAACTGCAGCCATACTGTTACCCAGAAGACTTTCCTTTTCTTCAAGTGTAAGCCTAGAAATTAGATCGGCAGCTCTTTCTTCAAAAGTATAAGCTGTATTTAGATAAATCGGTTTTTGTGGCGCTTGTCCTTCCGATTCACCATTTTTGTATGCCAGGAGGAACAGAAATGTCATAAGTCCGGCAAAAACAATCAAATTCTTTTTAAAAGATTGCTTCTTCATGGTAAGATTGTTGGTTTGATTAGTGGTTAATAATATGTTTTTGTTTGTGTTATGCTTTTGAATAAACGAGTTTCAAATATATATAATCCAAGAATCTTATGCGAGTTAAGTACACTTTAAAATTTTAATTGTTTGAACTGTTTTTGTGAAATGGGAATTAAATACAATCTATAAAAAACAAAGCGACTGAATAACAGAGTTTATTCCGTTATTCAGTCGCTTTTGCATGACCATTTTTTAATGGTCAACAATTGAAGGATATTCTTTATCTTGAAGCTACATGATAGCCCCGGCCTTCAATGGCTTTTGATATTTCAGCTAAGTTAGTTTTCTTGGAGTCGAAACGAACAAAGGCTGTACTGTCGAGGTGGTTGGCACTGATGCTGTCGATACCAGCCAGTTCGTTGACCCCTTTGGCAATGGATTGTTCGCAGTCGGTACACGACATACCTTCAATACGAAGTTTAGTTTCAACCATTACCGGCTGAACGTCGTTTTCTTTAGGAGCTTGTTTTGAGGTACAGGCCGCAATACTTAATGCTAGTGTTACTATTAGAATAATTTGTTTCATTTGGAATATATTACAGTTGTTGATTTTAGCCTTAAAATAATCCAAAAATGGTTACAATTTTGTTTTTGACAAGGGAAACAGTAAATCAACCCAATTTGTTTAGAAGTTAACCTTCGTTTTCAATCTTTTAGCGTATATCTCAGGTTTTCAGTTGTAAACTTATCATTTCTGTGCGAAATATTTTCAGAATAGGCAACCAGTTTACCTTTCTTTTTCAATTCGCTTTTCAGTTTGCAACTAGGACATCCGCCACAGATACTTTTATCTTTTGTTGTGACTGATTTATAAAGCGAATATAGAGTTATTACAACTGCTGCAATCACAATAATTAGGGCAATTATATTTTGAATCATACTTTGTGTTTTTATAGGAACAAACTTCCGATTTGAAAAATGCCGAAGGCAGCAACCCAGGCAATGGCTGTGGTATAAACTGTTGTGAACAATGCCCACCTCCAATTGGCTTCCTTCTTGATGGCCGCAACCACCGCCACACACGGAAAATAAATCAATACAAAAACCATCAGTCCAAAAGCTACAAGCGGCGAAAATACTTTCTGACCAACTTTGGGGCCTCGGGTAAAGGTTTGTTCCTGAAGTTTTCCTTTGAGCGATTGTGAGTTTTCGTCGGCATTCATACTGGCATGATAAAGCACACCCATCGAACTCACTACAATTTCTTTGGCGGCCATCCCTGTAATGATGCTCATCCCAATTTTCCAGTCGAACCCGAGCGGACGAATTGCTGGTTCAATGAAATGACCAGTCATGCCGATGTACGATTTCTCCTGACGTTCTTCTTCCATCGACAATTGAATCTGTTGCGTTTTTTCTGTTTTCTGTTCCTGAGTCAACGCATTATCTGCTTCGGTTTGAGCCAGCATCGCATCGTAATCTTTCGAGAGTTTTAAATCGCGTGGATAATATCCCATTGCCCAAATCAAAATAGAAGCCAACAAAATAACTGTTCCCATTTTAGTCAGATACTGCGAACCTTTGTGCCACATATGAATGGTTGTATTTCGCAAGGTAGGCATTCGATAGGGTGGAAGTTCCATCACAAACGGAACGTCTTTTTTAGCGAATAGCGTTTTCTTGAAAAATAAGCCCATCAATACCGCCAGAAGAATCCCGATGCAATAAATCAGGAATAAAATAGCACCCTGATAGCTTACAAAAAAGGCTGATATCAATAGTACATAAACCGGCAAACGTGCGCTGCACGACATAAATGGGATGATGAGCATGGTGAGAAGCCGGTCGTTGCGGTTGTCAAGCGTGCGGGTTGCCATTACGGCTGGAACATTGCATCCAAAGCCCATAATTAGTGGTATAAACGACTTGCCGTGAAGCCCCATTTTGTGCATCAGTTTGTCCATGATAAAGGCCGCCCGCGCCATGTAGCCTGAGTCTTCCATCAGCGAGATAAAGAAGAAAAGGATTAGAATATTGGGGAGAAAAACAATTACGCCGCCTACGCCGCCTATGATTCCGTCGATCAGCAAATCTTTCAAAGCGCCATTGGGCAAAAGCGAGCCAAGTGTATTGCCAAACCAGCCAATCGCGGCATCCATCCACGACATTGGAAATGCTCCAAGTGTGAATGTAGCCTGAAATGTCAGCCAGATAAAGAAGATGAAAACCGGAAAACCCCATAATCGGTGTGTCAAAACCTTGTCGATATCGCGGCTTTGGTCGTGGCGCACCTGAGGCCCGTTGCGGTAAGTTTCTTTCAAAGCCCCGGCAATAAAGCCGTATTTGGCATCGGCAATCAGTGTTTCCGACTGATCATCAAACAACTTTTCAAGCCGGGAGGTTTCTTCGTTGGCGATTTGTTTCACAACTTCAAAAACCGGGCTATCTTTCAGCAAATTCAGGGTATGCTGATCTTCTTCCAGAAGCTTGATGGACAAAAACCGCGTTGAATATTTCTTCCGTCTTTGCTCATCTTTTTTCAGTTCCTGCTGAATATTCAGGATCGATTTTTCGATTTCATGCCCATAGTTGATATGGATGTGCCGTACAATCGGGTCGCGCTCTTCATACACTTCTATGATTCTGTCGAACAGTGCTTTAAGCCCCTTGCCTTTGGAGGCGACCGTTGGAACAATCGGAATTCCCATCATTTCGCCCAAATGCGTGTAATTCAGTCTGGCCGATTTTTGCTCCAGTTCGTCGTACATGTTCAGGGCGATGACCACCTTAATATTCATGTCGATCAACTGGGTAGTCAGGAAAAGATTACGCTCAAGGTTCGAGGCATCAACTACATTCACCACCACATCGGGGCGTTTTTCGGCTATCTGGTTCCGGACAAACAATTCTTCCGGAGAATATTCGGTAATGGAATAGGTTCCGGGAAGGTCGGAGATTACAAATGTATAATCGTCTTGTTTGAACTTGGCTTCTTTGGCATCGATGGTTACCCCGGCATAGTTACCCACCCGCTCCTTCGATCCGGAGGCGTAATTAAACAGTGTAGTTTTGCCACAATTCGGGTTTCCAACGAGGGCAACGGTAATGGTCTTTCCTTTTTTTACTCCGGACAATTTTTGACGGTGCTCGTCGATGGTTCCCTCATAATGCGAGACCAGCTCTTTGGCCATCGATGGCGATACGACTTCAATCAGGTCGGCTTCGCTGCGGCGCAACGACACCTTGTAACCCATGATCTCGTATTCCACCGGATCTTTCATGGGGGCATTTTTGATCACTTTCACCATTTGTCCTTTCACAAAACCCATTTCCGAAATGCGTTTCCGGAAAGCGCCCTGGCCCAGCACGTGAACGATCACTCCCCTGCTTCCGGTCGACAAATCAGCCAATCGGGTACTCTTTATTTCCGGTTCTGTATCGCGTATAAACATTTTCTCCCTTTTTAAAATTCCAATCCCAACCTCACCAATCCAACCGTGGCATTTTTTAATTGAACGTCAGTTCCGCCCGGATGCAACACGTATTGCATTTCGGGTTGCAAATAAATCTGATCTGAAACCTGAAACTTGTAAGTCAGTTCGAAAGCGGTTTCATCCCTTCCACGTGCTTTAGTCAACATACCATCAGCAACTGCAAATCCAAGTACATCTTCGCCGGTTTTCGAAAACAAACCGGTATAAGTACATCCGCCACCCAAGTAACCGAAATTATCGTTACGCGGACTCACTCCCAATTGATAAAAAACACTTAATTTTGAATTAACCTGATGATCACCAACCAGATAAAATCCATAATCATAAGTCAGTTTGTTCCCTGTATCAGAATTTACCACATCACTCTCCGGACTGTGCTGATGAAAGAAAACACCTGCTTTTAGTATATTATTATTTTTTTTCTGATTCCCGATCCAGGCATATTCGCCTTCAGTTAACCAAAGTAAACTTTTGAGGTTGTTCAGGTTCCATTTGATATTGTATGGATTAACCTCGAAATCAACTGGGTTGCTTTTGTAAAGAGCCATTTTAAGGTTTACACTTTCTGAGGTTTTCCAACAAAAAGTGAATCCAGGCGAGGTCAATGGAAATATCGGAGCTGTAATATTATCCGAAATTACCGAATGTACGCCGAATGAACTATTCAGGAATAAAGAAGAGACATCGCTGCCGGCAAATTCAGCATTCATGTCCTGAAGTCCAGCAGTTACTGTGACATGTGAAAATGTTTGCCTGAACCACAATTCATACAAGAAAGTATGGTTTCCTGCTTCTATGTTGGATGCAACCTGAAAATCGCCGATTAAATTGGCCGATGGTTCGCCTCCATGCGAATTTGCCCCATGAATCAGAAATTCACCACCTTTCCACAGTCCGGCTTTTTCTGAATCGAAGTGCAAAAATAAGTCGGCCAGACCCAGATAGGTCGTTCCGGTAGAAATTCCGCCATTGAAATTTGTCACCAAATCACCTTTGTACGTGGCATTTAGCTGCCATGCACATGATTTGATACTATCTGTGCTTTCAGAAAATCCATTTAATCCGTTTAGAAGTAACAGCATGAGTAAACCTTTCTTCAAAAAATGTATGTCCATTCAATGTTGATTTTTGGTTTTGTAAAAATAGCCATCATCGTGTGGAGCTACAATCCCCATTTGTGGGGATTTATTAGCGGATCAGGTCTTCTAAACGTGATTTATTCCCGATTAATATTCAGGCTAAACAGGTGGTCAATAGAAGTTAATCAGTTGAACTGAAACAGAATAGTTTGAGTAATTCAGTAACTTAATACAAACTGTCGATAATGAGCAGAATCATCATCAATAAATAAAGGAAGTTAAGCTTCAGGAAAGAGGACCGGATTGGAATGTCTTTTTTGATCAGAATACCAACCGTCAATGAAAACAACAGGTAGAACGTATAAATAAGCAGGAAAAACAGAGTTACCGATCCCTGAAGGACAGTCATTGCCACAATAAACGAAGTGGCGATAGTTGCCAAAATCCAGGTATAACTCAGTCGTTTGATTTGGTTGTCGCTAAATACAGAATTCAGACTTGGAAAGCCAGCTAACGAATATTCCTTTCCAAACATGAGTAGCAACAGCCAAAAATGTGGAATTTGTCCGATAAAGAAGAACAGTGAAACCCAAAGAATGTGTTCATCAAACAGCTGTCCACCGCCAGCGAACCAACCAATAAAAGGAGGCAATGCTCCAACCAGAGAACCCGGAACAACGGCAAATGCAGTTACTTTTTTAAGCGGAGTATAGATGAGATTGTATGACAATAATGTCAGGAAACTCGCCAGAAAAACAATTGGCGGGAAACTGAAAAGTAAAATAAACGCTCCATAGGCAAAAAACGAGAGTGCAACTATTATTGCAGCTTTTAAACTGATTTTACCTGAAGGAATTGGTCTGTTTTTGGTACGCGGCATTAAGGCATCCGTTTTATACTCTTGAATGTGATTAATTGCCCCGGAACTGCATGACATCAAAAACACTCCGGATAATAAGGACCAAATATTGCTATCTAACACGCCTGTTTTTAAGGCATATCCAACAAGTGCAGATAAAGCAATGGGCAAAGAAATTCGTACTTTGCCCAGCTCTGATATTATTTTTATCCAGGATGAAAGACTGGTTTTGGTCATTTAAGCGTTTTCAGGTATTCAGTAATCTGTTTTATATCGCCCTCCGATAACTGGCCAACATAGGGTTGCATCAGTCCTTTATTGAAACCTTTCACCACATCGGCATTCGGCTCGTAAATTGACTTTTTAATGTAAGCGTCATCAACTGTAATTTCATGTTCGGTACCTCCGGTTTCAACAGTTACTTTTGAACCGTAAATGCCCTTGAATGAAGGTCCAACCAGTTTGTTACCATCAACAGTATGACAGGCAAAACAGCCGATGTTTTTCATGATCCGTTTCCCGTTGGCAGTGGGCGATTCGACAACTGCCGCATCGGCATGTTTGGTCGTGTCGACATACCATTCGTTGAATTTCTGTTCGGGCATGACCTTCACATAGGTGTACATATAGGAGTGATTCATCCCACAATATTCCGAACAAAACAATTCAAAAAGTCCCTCCCGTTGGGCAATAAACCAAGCCGATTTTTCTCGTCCAGGAACGACATCCTCTTTAATCCTGAAAGCAGGAATAAAAAAACCATGTATCACATCCATTGAAATGAGTTTCAATTTCACAGCTTTATTCATTGGTACAAACAGCGTATCGGTTGTTTTTCCATTTTCGTATTGAAAGGTATAATTCCACATCCGCCCTGTAACCTGAATATTAAAACTGTCTTTCGGAGCCTTTCTCATAGGCGCCCAACCAGCCCAGCCATAATAAAACATGACCAATACCAGGATGGTCGGAATTACAGTCCAGATAATTTCGAGCTTTGTACTTCCCTCAATTTGAGTGGCAACCGGATTTTTCTTGTTGTTGTATTTGTATATGAAGTACAACATGGTAAATGTCAACCCAATCAGGAATACAAAGGAAATGCCCATAATTATCATAAAGGCCTTATCGACACCTGTTACAAAATTGGATGCATTAGTGGTTGATGATAGGATATACATAGCTTTTATCTGAAATAGTAATCTAAAAATGTAATGAATGTGATTGCAAAGAATAACAGTGCTACAAAACCAACCATAAATCGAATAAGTGGTTGATCAAATTTAAGGTGCATGAACCAGGTTAAAACCAGTACTGATTTAATTGTTGAAAAGATCATTGCGCCTAAAACAGAGTATCCACCAAGGTTAATTTTGGTAATTCCAATCGACATGAAAGTCAGAGTGATCAGTGCAATCAGAATATAAAAATAAACTTTGTAGGGTACAATATGATGTTTTTCTTTTTCCATTGGACAAACGATTTATTAGTGTATTAAATAGAATAAAGGGAACAGGAATATCCAGATCAGATCCACCAGATGCCAGTATAATCCAGCATTTTCAAGTAACGATGGACGATCGGCATGCACTGTTCCTTTCTGAACCTTGTTCAATGCCACGATAATGATGATCATCCCAACAATGATGTGCAGGGCATGTAATCCGGTCATCACGAAATAAAGTCCAAAAAACAGAATTTCACCTTTACTCATATCATTAATCAAATGCTGCGATCCGGGCCAAATGCCGTGGTCAAACTTAACTCCCCATTCAAAATATTTATTGATCAGGAATATGAGCGCAAGCATGATGGTAACCTCAAGCAAAAATATGGTGAGACCTTTATTCTTTTTTTGAAGAGCCGAAGTCGACATAGCAATCGTCATACTACTAACCAATAGAATGACTGTGTTGATTGCACCAATCGTCAGGTTTAGTTCTTCTCCTGCCAATCTAAAAGCTTCAGGATTCAGAAAACGGTAAATCGAATAAACTAAGAATAGACCTCCAAACAGGAGTAATTCGGTAAATATAAAAAGCCACATTCCCAATTTAGATGCTTCCTGATCGTAATGTGGGTCTGAATGTTGAGTTGCATTTTCCATAGAAAAGGTATCCAGTGATTAGTAATTGTAAGGTCCGTCTTTTTCTCCGTAAACAGGTATTTCGTCAAAATTTTCGACCGGAGGTGGCGATGGCACTGTCCATTCCAATGTTTTTCCGTTCCACGGATTTATTGGAGCAATTGCACCGTTTTTAGCCGAACGGAACAGGTTGATGACAATAATCAGCAGGCCAAAAGCCATCACCCATGAACCCAGCGATGACAGTATGTTCGCAGCATGGAATTCGGGCAAGTAATCGTAATAACGACGCGGCATCCCCATCATTCCAAGGTAAAACATCGGTGAATATAGGGTTAGAAATCCAACGGTAAAAAAGGCCCAACCCATTTTGGCCCATGCCTTATCATACATCCGGCCAAACATTTTAGGATACCAGTAGTGTATGGCTCCAAAGAATGAAAAACCAACCCCGCCAAAGACTATGAAATGGAAATGGGCAACCACAAAAGCTGTATCGTGTACATAAACATTAGTTGCCAAAGCGCCCAAAACCAATCCTGAAAAACCACCAATCATGAAAACGAATATGAAGGTCACCGCCCACAAGAATGGAATATCCGGATTAATAGAAGCCTTGTGCATGGTAGAAATCCAGTTAAAAACCTTGATAGCACTGGGTATGGCAACAATGAATGTCAATAGCGAAAAGGTATATTGTGCAGTTCCGCTCATTCCTGAAGTAAACATATGGTGTCCCCAAACGAAATAACCCACAAATGCAATTGCCAGCGTTGAGGCTATGATGGCTTTATAACCGAAAATATGTTTTTGCGAAAATGTTGGAATTATTTCTGAAATGGCTCCCATGGCCGGAAGAATCATCACATAAACAGCCGGATGAGAATAAATCCAAAACAGGTGCTGGTATAAAACCGGATCACCTCCCAAGGTAGGATCGAACACCCCGATTCCAAAAATTCGTTCAAGGGCGACTAAAACCAAGGTGATTCCTACGACAGGTGTTGCCAATAGCTGAATCCAAGCTGTTCCGTATAACGACCAGGGGAAAAGCGGCATTTTAAACCATGTCATGCCTGGGGCACGCATCCGGTGAATGGTAACAATAAAATTCAGTCCGGTCAAAATCGAGGAAAATCCAAGCACAAATGCCCCAAATATGGCAGGCAGCAGATTTGTTCCCGTTTTAAAACTGTACGGGGCGTAAAATGTCCAGCCAGTATCAGGAATCCCGTTTCCAAACAATACGGATGAAATCACCAAGATGGCTCCCAATACATAAAAATACCACGACAGTAAATTCACTTTCGGAAATGCCACATCCTTGGCTCCAATCATAATGGGAAGCATGAAGTTTCCAAACACTGCCGGAAGGCCGGGTATCACAATCATGAAGATCATAATTACGCCGTGAACAGTAAAAACAGCATTGTAACTTTGCGGTCCCATAATGGTTCGTCCCGGAGCAATTAATTCAAGTTTCATGGCCAGACCCAGCAAGACGCCAATCGTGAACATCGTCATCATTGAATACAGATACAATAACGATATGCGTTTGTGGTCAGTCGAAAATATCCAGGCAAATATTCCCTTGTATTTCCCCTTATAATCGAGGTAACTTACTTCTTGTGGGATTTGAGCTGCTGTTTGCATAAATCAAAACTATTTATTTATTTTTCTTTTTGGTTTGAAAATCAGGATCAGGAAGAACAATATAGCAAAAAACAGAATTAATGTTCCTGAAATTTTGGTCACGTTAAGCACATAAGCCTGTCCAACAGGATCGTACGAAAAGCAGTACTGCATAATTTTATTGATGGTTGGAGCCGACATGCCTTTAGATGATTCGACAACCGCCATTTTTAAATCGAATGGCAGAAAATAGATTCCATTTAAATAGCGAGTGATTTTGCCTTTAGGGCTAACCACACAAATGGAAGCGGCATGTGTAAAATCCATTCCGGTTCTTTTATATTTAAAACCAGTCGCATTAGTTCCTTTAGCAATACTTAAGCTGTCGGAGACGAAGAAATGCCATCCTTTAGCAATTGCTTCCTTTTTATTCACCAAATTAAGGTAATTGTTTTTTTTCTTTATCCCCAAATCAATGGTTTCC